>Ga0209648_10003728_pt1 | contig 12851 bp, 12 predicted proteins | sample GraSoi2013_115cm_FD_185830 | JGI IMG/M metagenome (GOLD analysis project Ga0209648, IMG submission 185830) | Grasslands soil microbial communities from the Angelo Coastal Reserve, California, USA - Sample 9_17_2013_115cm (SPAdes) (version 2) | ecosystem: Environmental > Terrestrial > Soil >...
CTCATGCGCTGAATCGCCTTGCGCATTTCTTCCGGCAAGTCGTTTCTATCCAGGTATCCTGTCTTATCAAGTAACCGATGGAAGTACATGTCCAGTTCATCGCCGCCGTGATGAATGAGGTACTCGATCATCACCCCACCCCCAATATTGCTGCCGCTCCAACACACCAGATGCAAGACCCGCCGTGTATACTGCTCCGTGGTATACCGGATCGTCTGCTTGCGCTCTTTCATCGCTCCAATGAGTACTATCGCGAACTCCAGGGCTGCTTCCTCTTTTGATACTTGGTTGGCATCCGGGTTGCGGGCGCGTATGTTTGTTGCGCGCTCGTTGAGTTCTTCCGCTACCGTCTTCAGCGTGGCCGGCGTGCTTTCATCGGCGCTCATAGGTTCGGTGGTTCTGGGCCGTAAGAACGCCTGTTGTTCCCCAAAATGGTGTCTTTGTTTTGAGGCAACAGTTTGGCGGGATGGAATAGATGGGATCATCGCTCAGGAACTCTAACTGTGCTCCACCCCCTTGGGCTGTTGTTTTGGCTGCTGCGCCTGCGGTGCGCGGAAATTCTTCCCAGAACAGGAGAGTAGAACCTTGTCCATTTTTTCCAGGGCCTTCCGCAACGATCGGAAGCACGCAGTCAGATTCACTGCCGTATCTGTGTCTCCCGTTTCCTGGGCCACGGTAATCTGCTCCTGCAACAGCGATATTTCTGATTGCGCCAAATCTACCGCCGCGCGAAGACCAATCGTGTCCGGCTTGTCCAGGGCTGTAAGAAGGATGGCCCGAGCCGCAACAGCATGCTGAAGTACAAGACTCACTCCTTCAAAAGGTTCCTGGAAAGCATCCACCTCCCCGGTGGAAAGCATCAATCTCAACCCAGCCAATTCAATTGCTGTCACTGAGGATGCACGTCCGCCGATCGGAGATTGCACCTGCTCTGCGATCTCGTGAATGTATCGTTCCACCTCAGCCTGAAGCTGCATTCCCTGGATCGGCGCGTGCCCTGAAGGTAGGGAATCTTCCGGCGCAGCAGCTTGTTCCCTTTTCACGATTCTTGTGGCCGCCCTGGCGGCTTCTTGAGTGGACTTGTTCCCCGGTCCGTTTCTTAGCCTTCCTAATGCCTGCTTCACATTGGAGCGCAGCCGGATAACATCGGTGAACCATTGATTTTGCGAGTATTTTTCGGGAAAGTATCGTTTCCATTCCTCGCAACACTTGCGTAGCTCGCCAATCGATTGTTTTTCAGAAAAATCTACAGACAAGCTATCAACGTCCATTTCGGTTACGCCCTTGTTCTCTAGTTCCTTGAGATCATCTTCCAGAGTTTGGATGTCCTCACGGAGAACGCGAATGGAACCGAGCCGCAGAAGAAAGCTAAAGTGTGTGAACGCAACCAACGTCGTGGGGTCGAAGGCTTTCTCGTGGGCAGCAACTTTGAGGGCGTGTCCGCGTTCAAGAATCCACTGGTCGACGAAATCGCCCAGAGTGTGGCACCGCTCCAGGTCCTGGATGCAGTCTTCCAAGCCAGACACCCGCTTGGGTGTAATGGTGCCACCCAGAACCGGTCGCAGCACTTCAGCCACCTGCTCAAAACTGAGGTTGTGCGCTGGTATATTGCTGGGCAAGCATTCCGCAAGGTATCGGACCAGAAGGAAGTCGATCTTGTCCCGGTCCGACCTGTCCTTGGATTCTTTGCCAAGGTGCCGCGCGAGCAGAGCATGCAAGACCTCTCCGGACAAGTAAATCTGGGTCAGAAGCTCCCGTATGTGATGCACTTCGATCTGCGTGTCCGCTGCCCGGAACCACCGTTGCACATGCAAGAGCATGCCTGCATCCGCTTGTATAGGTAACGACTCGAGCTCACCACAGGGAAGGAGACCCAGGTGGAAGCGTTTAGACAATTCCATGTAAATCGGATAAACAATCTGTGCGTCTTTCATCATTGCCTTCTATGAGCACTCCGTTTGACAAAGATCTTTCAACGAACATCAAACTTCTATGCTGCGAGAACATTGGGAAGGCTGTTGATCGCGGCCGAGCTTAAGAAAAATTCATTGTTGACGGTAAGTCGTTTTTTTTTATTACAGATAACAAAATGGGCCCAAGAATGCCCACCGGTGGGTGTAGAAAGAAACCTTGCACAAAGACTACTACTTAAGGTTGCTCGGCTACACGTACAGCTAGCCACCTTAAGAATCGGGGAGATTGAATTGAGTCTAGACTCTACTTGCTCAAACGGCAAGAGTTTTCTCAGGATTATCCTTTTGACAAGCCCGCTTCTAGCTGAGATATTTTTGACCGTGAGGACTTGCAAATGATCGAAGGCTTAGCCGTGATCCGCACCAAGGGAAGACTTGAGGTCATCTGCCCGGCTCATCCTGATGCCGTGCTCGACAAAAGACATAGATCCGACACTGAGGGGCCTTCACGAATATTCTGGCAGTTGTCGTTCGCCAAAATCCATGCGTGCTTCTAGAATCAACATGTTAGGGGTCGGCGTTCTATGATAGAAATAGGCCATGTTCGATCTGTTTCGGCTCTGTATGGGAGCCATCAAACGTCTCTTTTCGTCCCGCAAAAGCCTGTTGCTCGAAAATCTTGCCCTGCGACAACAGCTTGCGGTTTTGAAGCGCAGGAATAAGCAGCCTCGCTTGAATGTGCTGGATCGATTCTTCTGGATTGCTTTCAGAAAACTACGGGCAGGCTGGAGAGAGTGCCTGCTGATCGTCATGCCTCCCACAGTCGTCCGCTGGCATCGCGCAGGTTTTCGCCTGTATTGGAAACTGCTCTCGAAGTGTTGCGCAGCTCCCGGACGAAAGCGAATTAACAAAGAAACCCGCGAGCTGATTTTTCGCATGGTAGCCGAGAATCCCACTTGGGGGTGCGCCCCGTATCCACGGCGAATTGCTCAAGCTTAGTTTTGACATCTCCGAGCGAACCGTGTCCCGCTGGGTTCAGCGGGCGCCACGCAGCCCTGAACCCGCAAGGCCTTGGAAAGCCTTTCTTCACAACCATCGCGAAGCCATCGCCGCCATGGACTTCTTCACCGTTCCAACCATCTCCTTTGGGCTGCTGTATTGCTTCTTCCTCATCGGCCATGATCGCCGCCGCATCCTGCACTTTGGAGTAACCACAGATCCCACTAGTTGCTGGGTCGCACAGCAGTTGCGAGAAGCCTTTCCTTACGATCACGGGCAGCGATACGTGATTTTCGATTATGACACAAAGTTTAGCGCCGAAGTCGAATACGCCATAAAAGCTGTAGGGCTCACTGCTGTCCGCACGTCGATTCGCAGCCCATGGCAAAACGGTGTCGCTGAGCGCTGGGTGGGAAGTTGCCGCCGCGACCTTTTGGATCACGTGATTCCCCTCAACGAACGACATCTGAGACGACTACTCTCCGAGTACATTAGGTATTATCACGAGGACCGCACTTATCTCCGGTTGGTGAAGGACACGCCTGCGGGAAGAAAGACGACGCAAGCTGAAATGGGCTCGCGAATTGGGTCATCTCCCAGGCTTGGTGGCCCGCATCACCGTTACGACGTCGCCGCCTGAGTTAGGAAACAAAAGCTCGTTTCACTTCGCTATTGAAAAACAGCAAGGGCGGAGCCTTGCCCGCTTCCTCAACCCTGCACAGAAAATCAGTTTTCAAGAATCGTTTTTCACTAGCAAATCTTCGCAGTTCACGTTAGAAAACCTTAACCCCACTTCACAACTAACCGCGACTTTGCATTTTGGCTAGGGACACCACTTCTACGGTAGCACTATACATCCTGGCAACGTATGACGCGGCTGCCGCAGCTTCTCAGAACGCCCTTTCTCGGCCAGTTGACACTGCCCCATTTGTGTTACCACGAGCCGAAGCGGGAGTCGTGGATGGTAACTCCCCGCCCCGACAGCTCATCCAACAACTGCGTCACGGCAGGAGATATCTCACTGTCTCCGGGTACGACCACTGCCCATTCTAAGTTCTCTCGCAACTCTCGGGAGCTGATGCGCCATCGATCGAGCGGAGGCGGCGTTGTCACTCCGATCTGAATGAGGGACCAGTGTCGAATAAGTGCTAGTGTAATGTCTCGGTTGGGCAATGGGCCGCGCACGATGAAATGATTGTCGCCATGCACCAGAATGCCCACCATAAGTGATCTCATGCCTCGAGGCGCGGATCGAGAACCGGATAACCGATCGCAAAATGGTATACCACCTGTCCCTCTTCGGGCGCCAGGTTGAGATAACGATGCACCTCATCATCGTAGAACGCGCCGATGCCGGTCGCCCCCAGCCCGAGCGCTTCCGCGGCGAGATACAGGCGGTGGCCGACGGCGCCTGCTTCGAAATGCACATAGCGATAACCGCGGTTGCCATGGGCGCGGACGGTACGGTCGAGATCGCCGATCATCGAGAAGGCAACGCAGGCATTACCGGCGAGGTCCTGCCCGAGACTCAGGCCCGCGGCCGCGACGCGCTGGTCGCCACCGCTGATCTGCTCCAACTCGGCACGCTCCTGCCAGAACCTGTACACGCCTGGTTGTAGCCCGTCGACACGATGGGCATACAAATAGAGCCGGATGAAACGTGTACCGGCAAAATCAGCAAAAAACGGTTGGGCGGTGACAGCGAGGATAACCGAGAGCTGCGCCAATGATATCGATTGCATTCCACCCAGAAAGTCGAGCGCCGAACGTCGCATTCGAGCGACTTCATCAAAGGTGCGAGTGGATGAAGCTGGAGAAGGAAGCTTGATCTCGCCGGAGCCAGTGGAAGCAGGCTCCGCATAGGAGATGCCGCTGCCCTCGCGGTTGCCAAGTTTCGTGGCGGCGTGAATGCCGTCAATCAGTGGGTAAGAGATTCTTTCCTTCGAGAGCTGGTTCGCGTGCCCGCCGAACCAAATGGTCTCGCTGGCGTCTGCTTCGCGCACTGGAATGGAACTGCCGTGTAGCGTGACAATAAGCATCGGCCACTCGTCCTGGTCGGGACGACAGATCTGCGCCACTTCATCGTCTGGGAAATGGCCAGCCGCGAAACTATCGCATCCCATGGCTCGAGCGGCGAGCGCAAGCGCTTGCCAGGCGTGTCCCATGTCGTGCAAGCAGTATCGATATGCCCGGTCACCGTACTTCCACGCCTCGCGCCACACAATGCTGGTCAAAACAAAAACCACTGGAGAAAAGCCGCCGGCCAACCTTAAATCAAAATGGCCGAGCGCGCGCTGCTCGGCCATGTGCGCGGCCGGACGGTAATGATACAGCCCGTCGGGCCACCCCTTCAGACCTCGTGTGACAAAGTGGAATTCCGTTGGGTGCAGATTCCCGGAAGACGGATTCACGCGCAGTGCGTAACGGTATCCGGTAGACGGGACGCGCTTGGACGCGCTAATCGCGGTGGAATAGAACAGTAGTTGTGAGAGGAATCTCGGGCCGTCAGCGGCGGGTGTGGCGCCAAAGGCACCCTGAAGCAGTTCGAGTGCTGGCATTTCAGGGGCCGGCGGATCTGCCGGCAGGTCGAGCACCGGCACGCCCTCGTACTGGCGGAACGGATCGGGCATGTTCGCCCAGTCGAGAACGTGCTGCGCTCGCCTCAGCGATTCAACGCTGTGCTTAGTAGATTCGTGATATTCGCGCCAGGTCATTGCCAGTAGATGAGCGCCGTTGATATCGATGCAGGCGCCGGGTTGCTGCTCGATCCTAACATCGAGACTCACCGCACTATCAACTGCATTTCAGGTTGTGAGTAGAAGAGCTGTACTCTGCATGGACGCAACCCGTTTATGGAAGAGTTGGCGACCACTCGTCCAGAATTATCAGATCCGCTACACGCCGATGAACGGAGCAATTATTGAAAAGAAAAAGGAAGTGGTGCGCCCAAGTGGACGATTTTAGAACTTTTCCCGGCGAGTTCGTGTCCAGTTTGCAGCACTTCGAGATGCCAGGGCGTGAAGATTCTTTAGGTCTACGCCAGCCCGCTGAGCCCATTTTGGAGCAATCATCCACTGGCGGATATAGCGCCTGATATTGGGTCATAGGTTTTGATTCCCATCCGCAATCTGCGCATTGTAGAAGTACTTTCCCGTTCGGTAGATCAATTTTTTTTCGAGCCAACAAAGACGAGAGCTAGTCACGCTATGCTGCGCTGGGGAGCTTGACTGCCACAACCGCGTTAGCATTCACACCTTTCGCGGCGCAGTCTTGCTTACTTAACAGCTCTAGGGCTTTGTTTATCGTTTCCTGCATCGCCATACCGTTATGGTGAAAGCTCCTGATGCCCATGCGAGTCAAATGGCACAACAGAAACGGATTACTTACACGGCACTCGGCTGCGAAGACCAAAGCAGAACGCATATTGGTTCCTTTCAATCTAACTTTCTTTGCGGACGAATAAAGCCCGGGTTATCGGCCACATAAGGTGCTGCACGAACTAGCTCGAATTTGAGTACATAACATTCGCGGCAAGCGGGAAATCTGTCACCGACAACCAGCGCGAGTTCCGATGGCAACGCATGCTTGATATGGGTTACACGGTAGATTCCGCTGTCGGTTACCGTCTCGCAACTCAGGCGGGGCACAATCACTTGGAACCCGCTGAATCAGAACAAATCAGCTCTTGGGGAAACGTGGTGCGCCATTCAGTGGTGCTGTGTATTTTCTGGAGTGCAAAGACCCCTTTCGGAGGCGCTGACTGCGCATGTGCCTCGATGATGCTGGCTGGGGCTGCAGGTGCCATCGGTGCATCAAGCAATCGCTCCTGTAGGCAGGGTACTCGAACGCCGAATTCCGAAGAGCTCACTGAGCAAAATTCAAGTAACGACTGTCTGGGTGACTCATTGAAGGGCGCGTAGCTCAAACTGGCAGAGCAATTGACAACGCCCAGCACGCAAAGTGCAGACAACAACAGAATCTGTCTTGGTTTCATGGAAACCTCTCTTTCTGAAGTCAGCAGCCGCCATCACACATCCGTGGCTGGCCCCGCGAACTAAAGTGTCACATCGCCTGCTGCAGGGCGGACTTGGCCGCCCTGCGAACAAAACGATCCATTCATGGCACTTGTTCTAGGCGGCCCTGATGGCCTTGGCTTCGAGGGTTTTCTCGCCACTGACATTGACTGTGATCCGTTTGGGCTTGGCTTCGGCCTTCTTGGCGAGGTTGATTTTCAGCACGCCCTTGTCATAGTGGGCGCTTATTTGTTCCGGATCCACGGAGTCGAGCAACGTGAACGAGCGGGTGAAGCTTCCGTAATGCCGCTCGACGCGACGGAAGTTCTCCTCTTTCTCTTCCTTCTCGAGCTCGCGCGCGCCGTAGATGGTGAGGGTGTTGTTGTCGACGTGGACATCAATATCTTTTTCATCGATGCCCGGGACGTCAATCTTCAGTGTGAAGCTGTGTTCGTCTTCGTAGACGTCCACCGGCGGTGCGAAGCTGCTGGTCGTTAGCGCTTCCTCCGGGTCTTCCGGGCTGTGCGAGTGACGGAGAAGATGATTCATGCGGTCCTGCAGGGTGGAGTACTCACGGAAAGGATCCCAACGGGCAAATTGGCGAGTAATCATAGCAACCTCCTTGGAGGGTTGTCGTGGTAGCTAAGGGGAGAGGACTTCAGATGGACTGCTTAGTTCAGAGGACCTGAAAGAGGAGAAGGTGTAACCACCTCACCTAATAGTATATCACGCGCCTTAGTCAGGCGAGTCGTGGAGAACGACATTTAGAAGTGAACTATGAACTTGCAGTCCGCTCCCTCCATAGTTAACGAAGCCTAACTTTCTGAACCTATTCATGAAAAAGCTGACCCGTGACCGGGTTGTGCCCACCATCTCCGCCAGGGTCTCCTGACTGATCTTGGGAACTACAGTCTCGGGCACGCCTTCCTTTCCGAAGCGGGCGAGCAACAGCAGAATCCGAGCCAGTCTCTTCTCGCTGGAGTTAAAAAGTTGGTCAACCAAGTCCGCTTCGTATCGGATGTTCCGCCCCAACAAATAGGCCACAAACATGTCAGACAATGTACGTTCGCGGTGAAGCGCAAGCATCATGGCCTTCTTGTCGATTCGCATGAGTTCGCAATCTGTCATCGCGGTTGCAGACCCCATGCGTAGAGGCTGCCCTGCTAGGCCACCCTCTCCGAAGAAATCGCCCGGATTCAATATGCCTATCGTAGCCTCCTTGCCCTTCTTCGAGACGACGGTGAGTCTTACCTTGCCCTTCTGGATATAAAACACCGCATCACAGGCTGCGCCTTGAGCGTAAATTGTTTGTTTCTTTGGAACCGACAAAGTTTTCCGCCCCTCGCCGATGGTGGTAAGGAACCTCTTCGGGTCGAAATCGGGTTTCTTCTTAGTTGCGATAACGAGAGTCATGGTCGGTCCCCCCAAGTTAAGAGAGTCCAGAACGATTGCAGGGGCTCCGTTAGTTGTTTAGGAGAATGAAGCGAAAAAGGGCAGGAACAACATACTGCTAAGAAGCACTACACTCCCCCCAATGATGGCTTATGGTGTCACCTTTTGAGAAGGGAGTCAATGGTCGGTGGTGTGTGTTAATTTCATGTTGCTCTGGCGCAACCTTGTTGCGGGGCTGTTTCTTCTTCTTTCGCCTCCTCAGCCAGTTTCGCTTCAGCCTCGCGCTCTCTTTCTCGTAAAGGGACGCGGTGCATGGAAAATCCTAGGGGCTACTTCTCTGGATTGTGCCTGGATCACGGGCTACTCGGAAACAATCCGCTTGGCCATGTAACGCCTTATCGGAAACTGGTAGTGGTGCAGTTTCACTCTCTGACCTTCGCTTTGGCAAGCGGAATGAGGCACCTCCTCAGCCGTTCAATTTGATGAACGGCGGTTCGCGGCGAATTTCTTTAATCTGGTGAACGAATTACGCAGTGTCCTCTGCCACCAAGCGGCGGTTTCGATGCGGTGTCTTTCGCGGTTGGCCAGTGCCGAGTTCACATTTTTCGCCTGGCTTTGCTCCACAGGTGGGACAGCGGATCGCTAATATCTGCTTTGCGGGGACTTCATTGCTCTTCATGAGGGCACGATTGTGCCAATGTAAAGGAATGAATACTGTCCATTTTTGCACAACCAACTTTCAAACTGTACCACTACCCGGAAATGATCATGTTTGATCAGGAGCAAAATCCATGTCTAAGAAAGCCGCTCAAGCGAGCAGACATAACGCCGAATGCATCAACTCTCGCAGTTTTCTGCTGCGTCAAACATGTAGACTTTTTGTCGCTGCCAATGCCCCAAAAAGCCACAAAATACAACAAAGCACAATAAGCATTTTGTAACTGATTGAAATTCAATGTTTTAAAAATCAGTAGTTTACGAATAATTTCATTTGTGCCTTGGGCACAAGAGGAGTCCCTTTTTTCGTAAGTTGCTGAATTTACAAAGCTAAATACTGGCGGTCTCTCCGAGGGCTCACTTGAGTTGAGGGCAGGTGCACTAGCACCAATGAACTAGAGCGCTTGTCACACGGGGCAAGAGGGCCTATGCAAGCCAATTTCACACAACCTGCTATTTTTCGGGGAGAGAGGATTTGAACCTCCGACCCCCTGGTCCCGAACCAGATTCCAATGCTTGTTGAAACCTGTTGAAATTTATTGTTTCTAACTGTTAGATATTGAACCTGTTTCAGGTCGTTCGTTGAAAGCCGTTGTTCTTTATTGAAGTCGGAGGCTCTCGCAGCCTCAAATTTGCCTACATTTCTGTGAGGTTCCAAGCTGTTCGACTTTTTTTGACCATACGGGTCCAGATTGGGGCAAACGTTTGCAGTCGTAGTAAGATAGGGATGCTCAACGGTTGGCGGCCTGGACAAAGTGTCGGCGCTTCCGACGCTGAATCCGACATCTGTCGTGGCCTACGACGGGTCAGTAAGGCTGAGTTCCCAAGACTCTAGCGCAAGGGTAGATGTTGACTGCGCCCGGAATTTCTGAAGACGGTTGAAATTCAAGATGAGCCCCTCTCCCAACACCAGTTAAGGCACTCACCATGCAAGTGTCAAACAGCATGCAAGCAGAGCTGGAGCGCGAAAAGGACCGGCTGAAACTACTCTTGGACATAACGAACACCCTGGTCTCGAATTTGGAGTTTCGCGATCTCCTGCGAGCGATCTCGGCGAGCATCCGGAGAGTTATGCAGTGCGACAGCGTTGGCGTGTGGTTGCCCGACTCGAAGCAGGGCCAATTGCGCGCTCACGCCTTGGAATTCCTGGAAAGCAAGAGATCCGCAAAAGAGGATTTGCTGCTGCCGGTCGAGGGGTCTCTGATAGGCAGCGTATTCAAAACTGGCAAGCCTCTCGTAGTAGGAGGCAATACAGATTACATCAGTGAACAGGTAACTCCTGAGGCTCTTGCAGAAGGCCTCGTGTCCGGCGTTGGCCTGCCGCTGATCAGCCGAAACCGGACACTCGGCGTACTGACACTCGCCAGCCGGGCCGAGAATTCATTCAGCCCGGAAGACATTGATTTCCTGGTGCGAGCGGCGGGACAAGTGGCAATCGCGATCGAGAATGCCAACCTCTATTCTAATCTGCAACGCAGCGAAGCATTTCTGGCTCGAGGGCAGAGTATAAGTCAAACAGGCAGCTTCGGCTGGAGCGTTCTCAGCGGAGAAATCTGCTGGTCGGACGAAACCTACAACATCTTTCAACACGATCGAGCGGTTAAGCCTACCTTGGAGTTAGTATTCCAGCGAATTCATCCCGACGACAGAGATCGCGTGCAGCAGGCTCTCGACCACGCGACCAACCAAAAGACAGATTTTAATATTGAGCATCGTTTGCTGATGCCGGACGATTCGGTCAAGCACGTCCACGTTGTAGCTCGGGCGCTGGAGAGCTCGTCAGGCAACTTCGAATATGTGGGTGCCGTGACGGACGTCACCGCAGCAAAGCAGGCGGAGCAAACTCTTCGGGAGAGTGAAGCATACTTAGCAGAAGCGCAGAGACTGAGCCACACGGGCAGTTGGGCATGGGCCCCCGCCACCGGCGAGATCAGGTACTGGTCCGAAGAGTGCTACCGCGTGCTGGGTTTTGACCCGCGCGGTGGGCAGCCGCGATTCGAAACATTCTTTGAACGCATCCATCCGGATGATCAGGCCAAAGTTCGGGAAACAGCCGAGATGGCGGGGCGCGAGAAGGCGGAGTTCGAGCTGGATTACCGAATCATTCATCCCGGCGGCGCGATCAGAGATATCCATGTGGTGGGCCATCCCATCCTCAGCCCATCCGGCGATCTGGTTGAATTTGTGGGTACCGTCATTGACGTTACCGAGCGCAAACATGCGGAAGAGAAGATCCGCCAAAGCGAAAGGGAGCTTCGACAGATTCTGGATTTCGCGCCGACGCTCGTAGGCGTATCAAGGCCTGATCGCACTCGTCTTTATGCCAATCAGGCCACGCTCGATTATTACGGCATGGCTCTTGACGACTGGCGAAGCTGCCACCCCCATAGACTCTGTCATCCCGAGGATTATGATCGCATGACGAGTGAGAATCAAAGTAAGTTCTTAAGCGGTACTCTATACGAGACCGAAGCCCGCTTACCGAGGAAAGACGGGAAGTATCGCTGGTTTCTTTTACGCTATAACCCCGTGCGAGATGAGCAAGGACGCGTCATTCGTTGGTATGTAGCTGCGACTGATATTGAAGATCGAAAGCAGGCGGAAGACAAAATCCGGCAGAGCGAAATGGAGCTTCGACAAATCCTGGATTTCGCGCCGCAGTGCGTCGCCGTATTAGGGCCAGATCGCGATCGCACTCGTCTTTATACCAATCAAACCATGCTCGATTATTTCGGCTTTACTCTTGAGGAGTGGCGGAGCTCCGACCGTCGCAAGTATTACCACCCAGATGATTGGGAACGCCTGACCAGCGAAACTCAAAGTAAATTCTTAAGTGGCCTCCCGCACGAATACGAAGCACGTTTTCTGAGGAAAGACGGGAAGTATCGCTGGTTTCTCTTCCGCTGGAACCCGCTACGAGATGAACAAGGACGCGTCACACGTTGGTATGCCGCAGCGACCGATATCGAGGATCGCAAGCAGGCTGAGCAGAGACTCCACGAAGAGAATGTTGAGTTGCGCGAAGAAATCGATAGGGCATCGATGTTCGAGGAGATCGTGGGGACTTCGCCGCCCCTGCAAACGGTGCTTTCTCGCATTTCCAAGGTCGCTCCGACCGACTCCAGCGTTCTGATCACCGGCGAGACCGGCACGGGCAAGGAACTGGTTGCCCGCGCTATCCATAGGCGTTCCCGGCGCTCCGCACGGGCATTTGTGAGCGTGAACTGCGCAGCAATCCCGCGCGACTTGATCGCGTCAGAATTGTTCGGCCATGAGAAGGGCGCCTTCACGGGGGCGACTCAGCGGCGCTTGGGGCGCTTCGAGCTGGCCGAAGGAGGCACGATCTTCCTCGATGAAGTCGGAGAGCTTCCCGCCGAGACGCAGATCGCTCTCTTGCGTGTCTTGCAGGAACATGAATTCGAACGTGTCGGTGGAACTGGATCCATCCAAACCAATGTCCGGGTGATTGCCGCTACGAACCGCGATTTGGAGGCTGCCATCGCTGCGGGTGTATTCCGGAGCGACCTATTTTACCGGCTCAATGTCTTTCCGATTGAAATTCCTGCACTGCGAGAACGAAGAGAAGACATTCCCCTGCTGGTCGAGTACTTCATTGATCGTTACGCAAAGAAAGCAGGAAAGAGCTTTCAGGCGGTGAATAAAAAGAGCCTGGATCTGCTTCAGTCGTACTCCTGGCCGGGTAACATTCGCGAATTGCAAAACATCATCGAGCGATCGGTGATTGTATGCGAAACCGAGAATTTCTCAGTCGATGAGAATTGGCTTTCACGGCAGCCCCGTGCAACAGGACCGAAAA
>Ga0209648_10003730_pt1 | contig 12848 bp, 16 predicted proteins | sample GraSoi2013_115cm_FD_185830 | JGI IMG/M metagenome (GOLD analysis project Ga0209648, IMG submission 185830) | Grasslands soil microbial communities from the Angelo Coastal Reserve, California, USA - Sample 9_17_2013_115cm (SPAdes) (version 2) | ecosystem: Environmental > Terrestrial > Soil >...
ATGTGGTTGCTGGTGCACCAGCAACCAGATGGCTATTCCTGCCAGCACCAGGGCTACGATCACTCCAGGAATGAGAATGTGCAGCAGGCTCCCAAGCGCAAAGTAGATCCTTCGGGGTGAACAGGCAACGAGCACATAGCCGAGCAACGTGTGGTGGACGAGCACTGCCCGGCCGTACACGAAGAGCAGTGTGCTGCCCACACGCACTTCTCTCACCTGGTCAGCCGCGATTGCATCCCGCATCAGGGGTAGGGTGCGGTTCCCCAGGTTGCCTGAACTCGCGAGCACTCTCCCATGCTGGTCCAGCACCTGGAGGTAGATGTCTGGCGAGGCGAAGACATCCAGTTTTGGCACATGCATGGTGGTTGCTTGTGGGTAGGGATGTGTGGCGAGACTTAACATGGCGGCACGCTGGCGCACGTCTGTGTCGATCTCCGTCAGCAGATTACTCTTCGTGAGCTGGTAGATCGTCACGCTAAATGCCGTCAGTACCACGGACAGGATGAGCATGAACAAGAGAGCCAGGCGCGTACGGATAGACATCCCTTATTCCTTCAGCACATAGCCAAAGCCGCGCACCGTGTGAATCAGGCGAGAACCACCCTGGGCCTCCAGCTTCTGACGGAGATGGCCGATGTGTACTTCCAGTACATGGGTGTCGATCTCGCTACTGTATCCCCAGATCCGCTCCAGGAGTTGCTCGCGGGTCAGCACTTGCCTCGGGTGACGCATGAACAGCAACAAGAGTTTGTGCTCCTGAACGGTCAGTTCCACCAGATGCCTGGCCCGCCGTACCTCCTGCGTGGCTTGATTGAGTTCCAGATCAGCGTAGGTCAGGGGTTCACCTCCTGCCTTGTAGCGTCGCAGCACCGCTCGGATGCGAGCCAGGAGCTCGTCGAACGCGAAGGGCTTGGGGAGGTAGTCGTCAGCGCCCAGGTTCAGGGCGCTGACCTTATCGGTGACCTCGTCGCGGGCAGTGAGCATGATGATCGCGAGATCGTCGTAGAGCCGCAGGCGACGGCACACCTCGAATCCGTCAAGACCCGGCATAGCGATATCCAGGAGCACAATGTGTGGCTGATGTGTCCGAGCAGCATCCAGCCCGGACTCGCCGTCCATAGCAGTATACACCTCGAACCCCTCATAGGCGAGGCCCCGCTGGATTAATGGGACGAGATGCGGGTCGTCGTCCACCAAAAGAATGCGCGTTACCACACTCGGACCTCCATCATGCTGCTGCGTGGATGATAGCACACCATGCCCCTTGCTGCAAACGTGAATCCAACAAGGTCTCTAAAAGAATGCTGATCCTGTTATTCGGCACCATCACTGCACAGACGCTGATACTCTTCTGCAAACAGCTTTCTTGCGCGTGTAAGACGTGTCGCCGTAGCATTCGGCGAAATACCGACGATGACCGCTATCTCCTTATAAGGCATCCCCCTGGAAGCACTGAGTAGCAGCGGGAGGGCATAGCCTTTCGGCAGATGTGAGAATGTACACTGAATATGCTCGCGTTCGGCAATCTCTGGAATGCCCCCGCTATCAGAAAGCCAGCAGGAATCATCCCCATCCCTTACACCAGCAGTATCCTCATGAGGCCAACAGGAGACGCGCTTGCGTCGTCGTAACAGATCGATGCATAAATTGGTCGCAATACGATAGAGCAACGCAGAGAGGTTATCGCGAGCACCCAAGCCATCCCAGGTAAGGTAGACAGTCACAAATACTTCCTGCGTGGCATCATCAGCGTCTTGCTGGTTGCCGAGCAAACGATAGATATGGGAGTAGATCCGCTGCCGGAACTTCACATAGAGCTGGGTGAACTCAAGGGTCTTCTCTCTAGCATGGGCATCACTTCCAAATGATGCTGTGCTATCTTTTAGACAAGTCGAAGGCATTTCCATTGCTATGCAGCCTTTCTCCGCGTCAGGCGACCCATCCGAGTTTGGCTGAGGTGCTCGTCACATCAAGCGCCATCCACAAGATAGCCGATGAACCTCAAGGGAAACGCAATTTTAGGTAAAGAATGAGTAAAGGGTCGGCAACATTTTGTCGTTCGTCGTCACAAGAGCGAGGAAATTGCATTTTTTACGTGGTGAGCCTGGGGAATTATAATAATTAGGCCCGCTAAACGGGGTGACGACATTTTTTCGTGCCGGCTTCCCCGGCTTCGGGCTCTCTACCTTACGAAGGCATACACATTCCCATCATGTGTCCCTACATACAGCCATGACGGAAGCACGGCTGGTGAGGAGGTCACAGCGCTGTGCAGGTCAGCGTATTGCACCTGGCCCCCAGTGGCGGCGTCAAGCACCTCCACGCCTCCGTCACCAGGACCGAAGGCGTCGCCTATGCCGATGTACAACGTCTGACCGGCGATTGCAGGTGAGCCGTAGACAATGACAGGAATGGCGTGTTGCCAGTGGTTAGCGCCTGTCTCGGCATCTACCGCCCAGCTCACTGAACGCCGTACCAGGACGGCTACCACATAGAGCGTGCCATCAGCAAAAGCTGGCGAGCTGAAGACATGATCCCCAACGTGTGTATGCCAGAGCACCTGCCCGTTTTGCGCATCCAGGCTGTACAGCGAACCGTCCTTCCCACCCACCGCAATGCGCAGGTGCCGCTGTGAATCAGAGTAGAGCAGCGGACCCGAGCCGACATCGGTATCGGCCACGTCGCGCACGACCGAACGCCAATGCCAGAGCACATGCCCATCGCGCAGTTCGAGCGCTTCCGCTCCATCATCGGGGTCGCCTATCCCCACATAGACCATTCCTCTGGCCACGTCAATGGCGGGTGAACTCCATATCCCGCCACCTGGTGCACCGCCTGGTTCGCTCCACGTGCGCCACCGCCGTGCTCCTGTCGCTGCGTCAAAAGCGAGCACTTCGCCGGGAATTTTCGGCTTCTCGCTCAAAGTCGAGGCAACACCGATGATGACCAACCCATTGCTCACGGCAGGTGATGACCAGATCTTCGCTCCCGTGCTATCGACCTGACTACGCCAGCGCAGGCGACCGGATGCAGCATCCACCGCGTAGACAAAGCCATCAAGTGCGCCGATGTAGACAACACCATTCTGGACACTGGGAGTGCTGTAGAGCGCCCCACCGGCCCGAAATTGCCAGAGGACACGACCACTGCGGGCATCGAGGGCCGCTAAGATGCCGTTCGTCGAGGCGATGTAGACGACACCGGCACTCACCACCGGCGATGAAAGGATGGCTGCTCCCATGCAGTACGACCAGGCGAGGGTCAGCATACTGCTACCACTACCGGTAGCAGCCCCATCTCTCCTCAGATCGCCACGAAACAGAGGCCAGTCACCGCGCACCACGGGAGCAGGTGTGGACAGGGTATGTGTCTTGCCAGCCATACCGCACCCACCTGGTCCTGAAGTGTTGCTCGCTGATGGGGTGCTGGCTGTTCCACAGGCACTGAGCAGGCAGAGGCAGAGGAGAGAGCCCATGCTTTGCTGAAATACCTTTCGCATATTTTGCCTTCCTGTTCGCTCATCCGCGCCTCCCCAATGGCTTCGTCGACCTTATCGGGTCATGCCGCCAGGTGAAGCGAGCCTTCTTCATCCGCGCACTCACACGGAGTACAGGGAACTCACCCTCAGCGAAAGCGACTGGATGCTCCTCCAGTGACCGTAAGCAGCGATTCCCTGATCTCTTTGATCTGCTCGACTGCTTCGCGCAGGGGAAAGAGCCGGGGTGAGATCAGTAGATCAGGGGCAGTCGCAACGGGGTGCCAGTAGACACCATCGCGGTTCACGGTCACCTCCGGTTCGAGTGCGGGCAGTGAAATAGCCATGCCCTTCGCCGAGAAACCGCGGCGGACGAGAGGACGGATGATGTGGTCTTCATCGGGGATCCCAAGCGCGCGATGCAGCCGGCACATGGCAGCGAGGTCCTGGCTATTCTCGGGAGTCTGTGTGGTTCCTAAACGCACGTGGAATCCTGCGGCTTTGAGGCGCACGATGGCGTCGATGGCCTTCTGCCAGCTTCCAGCACCACGGTAAACATCATGAGTCGCGGCATTCGAGCCATCCAGGCTGATCTGGACGGTCAGGCGCTCCCTGTGCGGCAAGGCCTCGAGCTGCCCGAGACGCTTGCCTTTGAGCAGAATGCCGTTGCTGAGCACAGTCACCTGCATTCGTTCCAGGCCGTAATGCAGCATCGAGAAGATGTCGTGCAGGATGAATGGCTCACCTCCTGTCAGGAAGAGTTCCGTCATCCCTAACATTACCGCTTCATCGATCAGAAGGCAGGCCTGTGGGAGCGTGAGTCCGTTGCGCTCGGCCCCCACAAAGGACTCTGCCACGCAATAACTGCAAGAAAGATTGCAGTCGTAGTTGGTATAGAGCCAGAGGCGATGGAGCGGGTCCTCACCATCGCCCTGCGGATTGGTGTGAGCGGGCGTCATGCTCATCTCCCTCCTCTCATGTATACGGCGTTCCTCCCCTAGAAATGATAGCCGGTTGCGGTGATGTTCCCTTGCTGATCGTAAAAGCGAGCAAGCGCTACAGCCGCCTCAAGGGCCTGATAGCCGTCTACTCTTCCTGGATACCACGCTTGTAATCCCTCCAAGTCGCACAGTGGTCGCACATCCGGGTCCTCGTAAGCCATGTCGATAAGCAGCGACTGAAAGTGGGCGATCAGTTCGGGTAGGGCTGTTGACACGACGGTGAAGTTACAGTGGTCGAAGGAAGGGGTGCGGGCGAGCATGCGTGTTGTCCCGGCAGGCAGCGTTCCTTCCAAGAGAAACAGGTGGTAGTTGTATTCGAGCAGGCACGCTGCAGCGGCAGAACCAGTCATGAGGGCCCGTGCGGCATCGCGCTCACCTCCGATGTGGTCCCCGTGCTTGCCGACGAACACATTATGATAGTGAACCACGATGTCGAAGCCTGGATCGAGACCCAGCGTATGCAGATGTGCAAGCGGAAGGAGCGTGGCCTGTGGTGAATCCACCGCGCCGACTGCAACGACTCGTCCCTTGAGATCCGTCACTGCCTTGATAGGCCCATCTTCTCGCACCACGACAACGGAGGTCAGATCACAGTCAGTATCTCGCATAGCGATGGCTCGGGCCTCTAGTCCCCGGGCAAGGGCTCGACGACGGGCGCGTACCCAGGCGAGGGGGGAATTCCATGCCACGTGAATATGTCCGTCGATGAGCGCTTCGACCTGGCGCTCATAGTTCGAGTACAGCACGTAGTCCATCCCGAGTCCCTGGCGCGCAAAATAGGCTTTGAACCCCTCCCAGATCGTCACAACCTTGGGATCGTAGGCCACTGCTCCCAGCAGCAGTACGGTCTCTTTGCTCACAGCGATCTTCCCCTTTTTAGCCGAACAACGGCATGCCACAGCAGGCTTTGCCGATAAAATCATAGAGTGCGTCGGTCGTTGGGGCCATGACGGTTGACGCGCGGGCATCGCGGAAGTGGCGCTCAACCCCGACCTCTTTGCGGAATGCCGCTCCACCGCAGACGCGCATAGCAAGCTCGGTCACCTCGGTCGATGCCTCACCCGCAGCGGCTTTGACTTCCAGCACCCGCAGCATAGCGTCTTCACGCGCGCTTTCAAGCGCATCAATACTGTCGAGCAGGAGCGCGCGCGCCATATCTGTCTTGATACGCATGCGTGCAACATAGGCGCGGATCGTGGGCAGGTCTGCAAGCGATTCGCCAAGATGCTCAAGCTTCGTGGAACTCACGTGGGCAGCCGCCCTGGTCGTTGCCATCTCCATCATGCCACAGCTTTGCGCCGCGCTCATGAGCTGGAAATACGGCAGGACAATGCCCATCATCACATCGAAGCCCTTCCCGTCCTCGCCAAGCATGGCTTCTTTCGGCACGATGACACCCTCGGCTAGCACCGGGCTTGAGCCATTGCCACGCAGTCCCAACCCATTAAAAGGGGCGACCACCCGCATCCCTGGCGCGTTGGCCGGAACGAGCCAGATGGTAGTCAATCCCGATGCCGCCAGTGGACGGCTCGACCAGACATAGCTATCCGCCTGTCCTGCCGCGGTAATCCAGCTCTTCTTCGCGTCAAGCCGGATCTTTTCGTCAAGAGGGGTGGCGCTGCTGGTAGAGGCCCAGAAGTGACTGCGGGATCCGCTTTCGGAAAAGGCCAGGGTCGTGACATGTCGCCCTGCGGCAATCGCTTCACGGGTCTCTCGCGGTCCATAGGCTTCGATCACAGCGGTTCCTGCATAGTGCATGCACACAACCATAGCGGTGGAGGCGCAGTATTTGCCGATCTCCTCGATGACGAGGGTGGCGGCCCGGTGTGCTTCACCCAGCCCTCCAACGTCCTTCGCGCTGATCAGTCCCAGCAGGCCCGCTTTCCCGAGTGCTTCTAGAGCAGCTCGTGGGTATGCGCCTGCCTGGTCAATCTCGCTGGCGAGTGGGGCAATGGTCTCTGTAATCACCTGCTCAAGGTCGTCAAGATAGTAGGGGCGTTGCGTGGTGGTAGTCGTTGACATGAAGGCTCACCTTTCTTCTTTACTCTGCAATGCCGTTCCATCAGGGCATTGATCGCTCTCAAATGGTTTCTTTCCCTGACATACCACGTCTGGGAAGGAAGGCCGCGACCGCCGCTTCCAGCCGGGAAATGCTCATATGCCGGGTCAGTGGCCCTCCGAGGCCGAAAACATAGCCTGGGAAGCGCTTCCCCTCGTCTATGCAGCGTTGCACGTCCGCTGTTGGGTCTTCAGTTTCCTCAAAGAGCGCGGCAGTCACATGGAAGTTGCCGATAAAACCGATGTGATGTGCCTTTGCAATTTCCCCGACGTAGGAGAGGGCCATACACTCATCAAAAGCAATACTATGTGCGCCGCTGCCTGCCATCTCACGGATGACTCTGACGCTCTCCCCTCAGGCCCAGAGGCTTGAAGTTTTGCCGGCCCGATGGATCACCTGCAAGGCTTTCTGCAGATTGGGAAGTACATACTGCCGGAAATAGGCGGGCTGCAACATCGTGCTCGGTGTGTCATTGATGGCGATGATATCACAGCCGATCACCTCGGTATAGATACGGGCGGATATCGCGCTCACCTGCCCGGCATAGGCGAACAACCGGGCGGCGCACTCTGGGTGGCGGAAAAGGTCACGAAATAGCGCCATACCGCGCAACTGGTAGGCGATCGTGCAGGGACCAGCCGCTATCCCCACGAGGGCGACGTCGCGCCTCTCTAGCTCAGGCTTCGCTCGTATCCCGGCAGCGATCACGGTGGGCCAGCGCCCTGTCGTTTCACCGGGAAGAGGAGGGAGGTGTGCGACAACCTGTTCTGGCGAGAGCGCGTAGAGCGGCGAGGAGACGATCGATGGTGGCCCCTGCTCCGACCAGTGTGCGACGCATCCGAGCGAAATGGCTTCCATTTGCGGGTCGTCCAGGAGCGGGATACCGTCGCAACGGTAGCGTTCCGCGCACAGGACCGCGCCACGCGCAAGCAGCTCGGCATCTTGCAGATAGCGTTCTGCACTCACATCAAGGAGTTGTGCGGCATGCGTCCCAATATGCGGAAGCCAGGGTGTCTGCTCGACAGGCTCTCCCTGCAATGCGCGTATGAGGGGTTCCTTCGCCATAGAAAAACCCTCGTTTCCTCTTACCCTCTCACGAAATAATCGCTAGTACGAAACCCCCGTCCCGTCGTTGGATAAGAACTCGACGAGCTTGGCCCCGCCAACGATGGTTGCCCCCTCGATCAAGTCGCTATCGGTGTAGCCGCGCTTTTTGAAGCAGGGCGAGCAGACCCAGACGCTGCCGCCGGCGGCGAGGAAGTTCTGCAACAGGGCTGTCATCGGTTGAAAGCCCTCTTCACTGATCTGGCCGGCGATTCCTTTCACCGCCAGGCGAACTCCCTCGCTACTTAAAAATACCATGGTCTGCTTGCCGGAGGCGACAGCGGCGTTGGCGACCACCATGGCCACGGTGGCGCGGTCGGGATCATCGGTTGAGCGTGTCAGGTTGACACAGAAGCTGTTCAACATCAGCGGTTCGGTCCTTTCTGTAGCAGAAATCGACGGCCAGTAGAGCCGGGAAAGATTGAGTGTAAGGAATTGCCGGTCATGCGACACCAGGCAGCAATATCTCCAGCCGCAGCGGGGTCGTAGGCGGTCACCAGCAGGGTTTGTCCTGGGGCGAGGGCGCGCATGGCCAGCATGAGTTCCATGACGAGCTGCCCGCAGCCTTGTTCGCCCAGGTCGAGCACCCGATCAGCGCGAGAAGGAAGACGCATCGTCACTCAGGCCTTTCGCAGAAAATAACGGTTGCGTTGTTCCCCTTCCTGCTCCGCAAGCAGGTCGTTCCCCGTCATGCGGCACCAGGCAGGAAGATCCTCGCGAACTCCCGGATCGGTGGAACGCACTTCGAGTACTGTCCCAGGCTCCAGGCGTTTCATCGCTTGTAGCATGAGCAAGAGGAGACCTCCGCCACATCCCTGGTCTCCACCATCGCACACAGCACTCACGGCGATCGCTTGCCCAATCCGCGTACGAAAAATAGCAGTCGACATGAGACAATCCTCCATACGAGGAAAAATAACGTTCTCCAGGAGAGAGGGAGCCACGCTCTTGTAGGAACGTGTGTGCAGTGTGGGCAATGCCTCATTCCTCTCTTCATAAGTATACACGAAACAAGAGACACCTTTTTTTCCCGACTTTTTCGCGCGAAGAGTTCCTCGTTCTACTACCGGGTCTGGCCCGGTCGTTTGTGCCGGAAAAGGGTGCGCACCTGGCGACCGAATCCGAGAAGGACATCCTTTTTCCAAGGATACAAGCTGTAAACAGATGCCTCTTATTTCGTGTATACTGTAGATCAATCTGCTTTTATCCCTCCATCCAATGAAGGAGCATCGAACGTATGAGTATCTCATCATCGGCCAGCGACCGCAAACGGGTAGCGGTCACGGGAGCCAAAGAGAGTAGCACTACTACCACTCCGATCACCTTGAGCGAGCGGAGTATTACAGGTCTCGCACTGATCCGTATTTTTGTGGGCTATCTCTGGTTCCAACAGCTTTTCTGGAAGCTGCCCCCCGACTTCAGAGGGCTTTATCCGTACATCATCAATGAATCTCAGCACGCGATTATCCCTGGGTATGGGTACATTCTTCAGCACACATTTCTTGCAGGCTGCACCAGCCTGGGCAGCACCTCCGGTTGTACTCTCTTCGTCCCGCTAGCAGCGGCCGTATGGACGGCAGAGTTACTCGTATGCCTTAGTCTGATGTTTGGCATCTTCGCCCGCTTTGGAGCCATTCTTGCGACGATCCTCTCGGTGCAACTGTACATTGGCCTGGCCTACACGGGATGGATCTGGACGTATGGCATGATAGTCCTGCTGGCACTCGTGCTGGTGGCCGTTCCGGCGGGGCGAAGGCTAGGCGTCGATCAATGGCTTGCACCACGCCTACAAGCAGCAGGACAGCAACATCGCATAGCACGCATTGCGAGCTGGCTTGTATAGGACGAGAAAGAGAAGGATACGATGCAAACACTACGCAGGGGTCTGTTGGCAGGGCTTCTTGCCGGTCTGGTGCTGGCCATGCTCGACTTTGTGACGGATGGGACGCCAGGGCGCCTCTTACCGGAGGCGTTACACTGGTTTGGGATCACCATTGCAAACCCGACCATCAGTAAGTTCGCTGGCTTTTTTTTGCTTCTCGTGCTGGGGGGGGTGTTTGGTCTCATCTTTGGCGTGCTCCAGAGGGAGAGGATGATCACGATCAGTCGCGCACTCCTCTGGGGACTTGCGCTCGGCTTTGTCTGGTGGCTCATCTTCTCACTGCTGCTTGCGAACATCATGAGCCATCGTGCACCTTTCGGCCTCGATTTTGAGAGATTCCTCAGCACTTTTCCCATCGACCTGCTTTTCGGGGTAGTGTTGGGGGCAATCTACTTCCAACTCCAGCAACAGCGTGCAGCAGCGGCATTGTAGAGGCGATTGTTCGTGAAAAGCACATGCATCTTTGTGTTCGACTGGCATGTCACCTTCAAAAGTCTGGATACCTACGCCCAGATCATGAGACCCCCAGCACGTGAGGACGATCTCAAGAAAGCGAGCACGACGAACGTTGGTGAATGATCTGGATCGTCGAGTTGCTCGTTGTCCACTGCTGGCTCCTTGGCGTCTTTTCCACCTTGGAGCCTTGCTCTCGACGATGCTCGCGGTCCAACGCTACAATGGATTGGCCTATGTGTCAGGTGAAAGGCAGAGAGCAGCATCTATGAAGAGCAACGGAGAGAAACCTTCCTATGCGCTTGATCCCTTGATCGTCCGTGGTTGGGAACTCAAAGCCAACGGCATTCGACTCGAAGAGTTATTGGCAGCGTATGCACAACTGCAAGGGGGTGACATGCAAGCCCTGGAGTGGTTCACCGCCACCAACACGATGATCGGTATCGCCTATACTTACGGCCTGCACCCCAATGCCTCGGCAGGGCGGCCTTACGATGGCATGTGGAAGCGCGAGTACGCCGGCGGGGGGTCAGTCATCGTGGCTTACGCAGAAGAGCCTGAAACTCGCCAGATCTATGTCGGAATCCTCTGGCAGCAGCGCAGGCTTCATCACCCCGCCATGCCAGTCCTGGCAGTTCCACGGGGGTACACGCAGATGCCTGAGCAAGGGGATCTCTTCACCCGGCAGTCAAAAGAAGTAGTGGAGCATCTCCACCACCACACGGCGCTCCTGGAACTCACCGAGGAAATGGTCAAAGGCGCTATTCGCCTGGAGATGCTTGAGCGATTAGGCCCACCTGCAACCACCAATAACGCGGACGTGGATACAGCAGGCGAGGCGGAAGGCGTCTATTTTTATCGGATCGAGCTTCCCTGGTCGTACCTGGAGGCAGAACGTCCGGACACGTTTCGACTCAAAGCTGGCTTGGAGGCAACGCAAGGCCTAGTGGAAGGGATTCTGCGCTGCTAGTTCGTGCCTTTACAGCATGCTCTGGAGCTGCTTGATGACGCAGACAATCCAATTGCAGGCTGTTTCTTCACCGAGGTCGCCATCGGCCGGCTGACGCGCTACTTGCAAAGGAAAGGGTATCCTCTTCTTTGCAACCATTGATGCCCATCACTCATAGAAGGCGGAAGAGTATGTCCAGGAAGAACTCGGCACATGCGGCCAAACGTACCACTAGCCGTCTACAGGCATTCTTATTGCTTATTTTAGGTGTGCTCTGTCTATTAGCGGCCTGGCTACTGCACCCAAACCCTTTTGCCTACCCGGTAGGCATTTTAGTGCTCGGTCTTGGTATGCTGTTAGCCGCAGCACTCAATCCGCATCGCCTGGTAATAGGCGGTATACTGACAGCGCTCATAGGCCTGGCCGTTTTCCTCTCCTTCAAGCCAGTTATCCCTGTCCTGAGGGGACAGGACCTTGTCACATTTCTGCTCGCCATTGGACTTGCCGAACTCGCCATCGCATTGATGACTCGTCGTGGCTATATAGGTGTGGGGGCAGTGACGCCAGGCCTCATTGTAGTGGCAGTTGCCATCATTGAATTGCTCCTGGCAGAGCATCTCACCCCGGGCAACTTTGTGCCTTTCATGCTCTCACTCTGGCTACCGGGTATTGGCCTGCCCGTCCTTGGATTGATCTATGGAGCGGTGAGCATGAGAGCATAAGCACCGGGAGTTACAACTTGCCCGATTCTTGTAAATACTTTCATAACTCCATCGTGTTACAGGAGAACGACATATGACGAATGAGGACGGTATGTCATTGATTGTCATAGACGTAGAGGAGTTATCGGCTGGATGGTAACCGAAAAGGTTGCTCTTGTCATACCGGCGCTGAATGAGGAAGCAGCTCTCCACCGCCTGCTTGCGGAGCTTCCCCCAAACTACGCGCAATGGGTGATCGTGGTCGACAACGGCAGTACGGATGCTACGGCTGCTGTGGCCCAACGTTCAGGAGCAATCGTCGCCAGCGAGCCGCTACGCGGTTATGGACGAGCCTGTTGGAAGGGCTTCAAAACAGCGTGCGGCCTCGGGGCTGCGATTGTTATGTTTATGGACGGGGATGGAAGTGATGATCCCGCTGACCTGCCCATGATACTGAGACCAATTTGCGAAGGCAGGGCGGACTTTGTCATCGGCTCACGGGTGAGCGAACGGGCAGAACGTGGGGCAGTGCCGCCCCAAGCCCGCCTGGGCAACTGGCTGGTGAGCCGTCTGATCCATCGGTTGTATGGTGTGCCCCTGCATGACATCGGATCGTTTCGCGCTGTACGCTGCTCGCTGTTAGATGCGTTGGAGATGCGCGAAATGACCTATGGTTGGCCCGTCGAAATGGTGGTCAAGGCGGCACGGGCACATTACCGTATCGTCGAGGTACCCATCCACTATCGCCACCGCAGCCATGGTCGCTCGAAGGTAGCTGGCACGATCGCTGGCAGCATGAAGGCTGCCTTCTACATGGTGCGTACAACGGTGCGCTATGCAGGAACGAGGAGGACACATGCCTGTGACTACAGCCACACTGACGCTGCCACGTTCAATCTACATCGAACCGACCAGTCGATGTAACGAACTGTGCCAGCAGTGCCCGCGCACGCTGCTCTCGCGAGAAGACGACCGCGATCTCTCCTTCGACGACTTTCGCTCCATCGTGGATCAGTTTCCTGAGCTGGAGCGCGTGGTGTTGCACGGCCTGGGTGAGCCATTGCTCAACAAAGATCTGCCGCGTATGATTCACTATCTCAAAGCACGCGGGACCTACGTCTTATTTAACTCAAACGGTATCCTGCTCAACGCGAAGCGGGGCCAGGAACTGATCGATGCTGGATTAGATGAATACCGTCTCTCGATGGATGGCTCAACGCGCGA
>Ga0209648_10003732_pt1 | contig 12845 bp, 11 predicted proteins | sample GraSoi2013_115cm_FD_185830 | JGI IMG/M metagenome (GOLD analysis project Ga0209648, IMG submission 185830) | Grasslands soil microbial communities from the Angelo Coastal Reserve, California, USA - Sample 9_17_2013_115cm (SPAdes) (version 2) | ecosystem: Environmental > Terrestrial > Soil >...
AAGCTGCTCGTGCCCCATCAAGCGAATCTGCGAATCATCGAGATGGTGCAGAAGGGACTCGGGCTGCGCGACGACCAGGTGTTCGCGAACATCCAGAAGTATGGCAACACGACCGCCGCCTCGATCCCCATCGCGCTGGACGAGGCCGTGGACCAGCACCGGCTCGGCCGCGGCGATCTGCTCGTGCTCACCGCGTTCGGCTCCGGCTTCACGTGGGGCAGCGCGGCGATCCGCTGGTAGGACCCGGCCCGGATGGGCGCGACCCAAGTCTCCTTCCTGCTGTCCGCGGTCACGAACTTCGCACTCGGACTGGTTTTCCTTTACCTGTGGTGGCTGGTTCTGCCGCGGCGCTACGTGCTGCTCCTGGCCCTGGCACGCCTGTTGACCGTCCCCGACGCCGCCGTGGGGATGTTCGTATTCACCCACCCCGAGGACCGGGGCCTCGCGCTGCTCGCCGCGACGCTGAGCGCGGTCAGTGCGATTTGCTGGTTCGCCGGTCTGCTCGACCTGCTGGGCCGCAAGCCGCGTCTCTGGCCGTTCGCCGGTCTCGCAGCCGCGTTGATCATGTGGGGGGCATTGGGACCGCAGGTGACGAATGCGTTCGCGTTGCGCTACCTGCCCGATCCCGCCATTCGCGGCGGCTTCGCCCTCTGGATCGCCTGGCTGTTGTCTCAGGGACCGCGCCTGCCGGGGCGTCGCCCGTTGGCCGTGCTGCTGACGCTGCAAGGCCTACACTCATTCGATTTCCCCCTCTTGGGGAATAAGACTTGGGGTCTGACTCTTGGCCTAAGTCTCGCTCAGTTCTTGAACCTCGCGATCTCCGGTTTCCTGTTCATCATATTGGTTGACGAAGCGCGACGCGTCGCCCAGGAGGCCGGCGCAGCGTTGAGCAAGTCGGAGGAGAAGTTCGCCATCGCCTTCCGCTCGAGCCCCGTCCCCAGCCTCATCACGCGCCTGGACGACGGTCTGATGGTTGACGTCAATGACGCCTTTTGCACCGCCACGGGCTACACGCGGGAAGACGTCATCGGGCGCACTGCCAAGGAGGTGCTGTGGCCCGAGCCGGCGCGCCGCGACCGAATGGTGGCCCAGCTGCGGGCCGACGGCCGAGTCAAGGACCTGGAGCTCAAGATGCGCACCAAGGGCGGGCCGCCCCTGGACGTGCTCGCCTCGCTCGAGGTGATCGAGCTGGACGGCGTGCCGCACACGCTGGGCGCCGTCATCGACGTCACCCAGCAGAACCTGGCGCTCGCCGCGCTGCGAGACAGCGAAGAGCGCTTCCGACGTCTGGTGCAGGACTTGAGCGTCGGCGTAGCGGTTCTAGACGGCTCCGGCCGCGTGCTGTTGTGCAACCGCGCCGGCCGCGACATGCTGGGCGTGACGGAAGCCCAGGTCTTGTCTGAGGGCTTCTGGCAGCGCGAGCTCGTGCCGCTGCGCGAGGACGGCACGGCCTACGCGCTGGATGAGCGGCCGGTCCGCACCGCGGTGCGCACCGGGGTCGCGGTACACGATCAGGTGCTGGCCTACCACCGCTTCGCCACCGGCGAGCGCGCGTGGGCGCTCTTCAACGCCGACCCCCAACTGGATGCCGCAGGCCGGGTGCGGAACGTGATCGTCACCTTCTCCGATATCACCGAGCGCCGTAAGGCGGAGGACGAGCAGCGCCGGTTGCAGGACGCGGTGATGGCGAGCGCCGTCGACTGGACGCTCACGTTCGATGCGGTCGAGTCGCCGATCCTGATTCTCGACGGCGACGGTCGGGTCCGCCGGCTGAACGCCGCGGCGCGCGAGCTCGCGGGCCTCGTTACGTACCAACAGGGCATCGGCCGGCCCATCGCGTCGCTCGGCACCGGGGAGCCGTGGCGCGCCCTGGGGGCTCTCACGGCCGGCGTGCACCGCTCCGGCGTCCCCGCGACGGGCCAAGTCCTGGAAGAAGGCGCGCATCGCTCCTGGTATCTCACCGCGGGCCCGTTCACGGTGTCGGGTGAGCAAGATCGCATCATTGCGATCGCGCGGGACGTCACCGACCTCGTGCGCCTCGAGGACTCATTGCGGCGCACCGAGACGATGTCCGCGCTCGGCTCGCTGGTGGCCGGCGTGGCCCACGAAGTCCGCAATCCCCTGTTCGCCATCTCCGCCACCGTCGACGCCTTCGAGGCGCGCTTCGGCGCCCAGGAAGGCTACGCGCGCTACACCGGCACGCTGCGCCAGGAGCTGAACCGCCTCAGCGGCCTGATGCGCGACCTGCTGGATTACGGCAAGCCGCCCACGCTCGACTTGGCGTTGACGGCTCTCGGCCCGGTGGTCACGCGCGCCGTGGCCGCCTGCGCCGACCTCGCCGCAGCGGGCGGCGTGACCGTGGCGACGGACGTGCCGGACGGGTTGCCGCCCGTCCGCCTCGATGCGAGCCGGATGCAGCAGGTGTTCCATAACCTGATCGCGAACGCCGTACAGCACTCGCCCCAGGGGGGCACGGTCAGGGTTCGTGCCCTCGCGGCGCGCGGCGAGGCGGGCCCGCGCGTCGAGGTGCAGGTCGAGGATCAGGGGCCGGGGTTCCGGGCGGAGGATCTGCCGCACATCTTCGAGCCGTTCTTCACGCGGCGGCGTGGCGGCACGGGCCTGGGATTATCGATCGTGCAGCGCATCGTCGAACAGCACAACGGTGAAGTCATCGCCCGCAACCGGCCCGAAGGCGGCGCCTTCACCGCGGTCCGCCTCGCGGTCGCCGGCGACCGCGCCCAGGAGACCCCGGAGACCGCCAGTGCCCAAGCCTAAGATCTTGATTGTGGACGACGAGGAGCGGATCCGCTTCGCCGTCCGCGACTTCTTCGAGCTGCAAGACTACGACATCGTGGAGGCCGACAGCTGCGCCGCGGCGGAAGCGGTGTTCCGCGACGCCCATCCCGACGCCGTGGTGCTGGACTATGGGTTGCCCGACGGCAACGCCCTCGATTTGCTGCCCCGCCTCAAGGCGATCGATCCGGACCTCCCGGTCGTGATCCTGACCGGGCAAGGGACGATCGACCTCGCGGTGCGCGCCATCAAGGAGGGCGCCGACCACTTCCTGGTGAAGCCGGTCGAGCTCCCCGCCCTGCTGGTCCTGCTGCAGCGGCTGGTGGAGCGCGAGCGCGCGCACCGCCGTGACTTGGCGGACGAAGCGCGCCGGGGGCGTGGAGCGGTCGACCCGTTCGCCAGCGGCAGCGCCACCATGCGCCGCCTCGCCGATCAAGCGCTCAAGATGGCGGAGGCCGAGAGCCCCGTCCTGATCCTGGGCGAGACGGGCGCCGGAAAGGGCGTCATCGCCCGTTGGCTGCACCAGCACTCGCCCCGCGCCAAGGAAGCGTTCGTCGACCTCAACTGCGCCGGCCTCTCGCGCGAGCTGCTCGAGTCCGAGTTGTTCGGGTACGTGAAGGGAGCGTTCACCGGCGCCGCGACCACGAAACTGGGCCTGTTGGAAGTCGCCCACCGCGGTACGGTGTTCCTGGACGAGATCGGGGACGTCGATCCGTTGGTGCAGCCGAAGTTGTTGACCGTGCTGGAGGACAAGCGCTTCAGGCGGCTGGGCGATGTGCGCGACCGCACGATCGACCTGCGGCTCGTCGCGGCGACCTCGCACGACCTCGCGCGCCTCGCGCAGGAGCAGAAATTCCGCAGCGACCTCTACTTCCGCATCAGCACGCTGGTGCTGCGCGTGCCGCCGCTGCGCGAGCGGCGTGAAGACATCCCCGAGCTGGCCAAAGACTTGCTGGAGCGGCTCGCGCTGGAACGCGGGCGCCGTTCGGCCGCGCTCAGCCCTGCCGCGATCACCACCTTGCAGGCCTATCCCTGGCCCGGCAACGTCCGCGAGCTGCGCAACGTGCTGGAACGAGCGGTCCTGCTGAGCACCGGCAGCGTGGTGGGACCGGGCGACCTGCACTTCGACGCGCTGGCCGCCGCCGCCGCCGTGGCTACGACAGGCGCCGATCACGACGGCGCTCTTACACTCGCCGAGCTGGAGCGGCGGCACATCGAGCGCGTGTTGCGCGACACCGGCGGCCGCGTGGCTGACGCGGCGGCGCGCCTCGATATTCCCCGCAGCACGCTGTACCAAAAGATCAAAGCCTTGGGGATCGAGGTTTCCAAGAGCTAGACGCCGCCGTCCGGAATCCAGACTCCGTCCCTCCTCGTTTCGCCCGCTCCAACCACAACTCCAACGTTTCCAACGTGCTGCGCGCGTACCACAGCGCGGCACGTCGCTTGCATTTCCCACCTGTGTCAGCGCCCCACGCCAACAGTTTTTCGAGGAGATGCAGTGGCTCATGTTCTGGTCGTCGACGACGAAGAATCCATTCTGTTCGCGGTGGAGCAGTACCTCACCGCGATCGGCTGTACGGTGGATTGCGCCCGCGAATTGGAGGAGGCGCAGGCGCTGCTCGGAAACATTCACTACCAGCTGGTGCTCGCCGACCTGCGCTTGAGCGGCATTCACAGCACCGAAGGCCTGGACCTGGTGACCACGGTGCGCGAGTGCTGCCCCCGCACGCGGGTGGTGGTGGTCACGGCCTTCGGCACACAGGAGATCGAAGACGAGGCCCTGCGCCGCGGCGCCGACGCGTTCCTGCACAAGTCCATGCCGCTCCCCGAGCTTGCCCGCGTCGTACGAGAGATGCTGGGGTGTGCCGCGTGACGCTGTTGCTCGATCGCATCCTCGCCGCGGACGGCCTGTCGGTCGTCTTCCAACCCGTGGTAGAGCTCGCCAACGGGGCGATGCGCCTGCACGGGCTCGAGTGCCTGACCCGCGGCCCCAAGCAGTCCAACGCCGAGCGCGCGGACGTGCTCTTCGAGTACGTCCGGCGTAAACACGTGGAACCGGTCGTCGATCGCGCGTGCATCCTGGTCGCGCTGCGCGAAGCCGCGCGCCTGCCGGGATCTCCCGCGCTGTCGGTGAACGTGCACGCGTCGACGCTGGGCCGCGACCGGGAGTTCCCCGCATTCCTCGGGACGGTGGCGGACCGTCACGGCGTCCACCCCACGCGCCTCACGATCGAAATCGTGGAACACACGCAGCATTGGGACGGCGTGACGTTCGAACGCGCCCTCAAGGCGCTGCGCGGGTTGGGCGCGCGCATCGCGCTCGACGACGTGGGTCTGGGGCATTCCAACTACCGCATGATGCTGGATACCAAGCCGGAATACCTGAAGATCGATCGGTACTTCGTGCACGGCGCCCACACGGACGGGCACCGCCGCGCCGTACTCGACTCCATCGCGCAGCTGGGCTGGAAGCTCGGCGCTCGCGCCGTGGGCGAAGGCGTGGAAGACGTCGCCGATCTCGAGTCGTTGCGTGACTTCGGCATCGAGCTGGCGCAGGGCAACCTGCTGTCGCCGCCGTTGACGGCCGAGCAGCTCATGGCGAGCGGCTGGCTCACTCGCGCGGGGCTTACGCCCATCGCGCGCAGCCAGTCGCAAAGCGCCGCCTGACCATTCACCACCAAGGATCCACGATGACGCACAAGCGCATTCTGCTGGCCGACGACTCGGTGACCGCCCTGACCATGCATCGCATGATCCTCGCGGGCGCCGGCTACGAGCTGCTGACCGCCCAGGACGGGCAGGAGGCGATCGACGTCGCGACCGCGGAGCAACCCGACCTCATCCTCATGGACGTCGTCATGCCCCGGAAGACGGGCTTCGAAGCTGTGCGCGCGTTGCGCCGGCAGGACGGCACCAAGACGATCCCGGTGATCATGGTCACCACCCGCGCCGAAGCGAAGATCATCGAGATCTGCTTCCAGTGCGGCTGCAACGACTACATCAACAAACCGGTCGACGGAGCGGTGCTGCTCGCCAAAGTGCGCAGCATCCTGGGCAACTGACGTGGAAGGCAGCCTGAGACTCGAGAGCGCGGAGACGCGCATCGAGCGGCTGGAAGCCCAAGTCGACCTGTGGCGCGCCGAACATGAGCGCCAGACCGAGCGCGAGCAGGTGTTGCGCGCCGAACTGGCCCAAGCCGCAAGCGCGAACCGCCGTCTGGCGGAGCGCCAGGCCGCCGCGGAGCAGCGGGTGGGCCAGCTGGCCCAGCTGCAGGCCGCGACGCTGCAGCTGCACGAGGCCCGCCTGCCGGCCGACGTCCTGACGGCGATCAAGGAGATCGTCGCCAACCTGATCGGCTCCGAGGAGATGGGCATCTATGCCCGGCGTCCCGACGGCAGCCTCCAGCTGCTCGACGGTATCGGCGACGACGTGGCCAGTGATTTCACCGACGCCGTGGTGTCCGTCCCGCTGATGCTGGAGGGCCGCCCGGTGGGCGTGATCGCAATTTTCCACCTGTTGCCGCAGAAGGCCGGCCTCGAGGCGAATGACCACGAGCTGTTCGCGCTGTTGTCCAAGCATGCCGCCATCGCCCTGCACCACGCGGAGCTGCGCGTATGACGCGGCCCGTGTTGTTCGGGCTCGGCGACCTCGCCGAGCGTCTCGAAGGTCTCGTCGGCGCGGAGCCGGCCACCGACGGCGCGCCGTCGCCGGTCGATACGGCCATGGCGTACGTGCACGTGGGGCAGCTGTTCGTCTCCGCGGAGCCGCGCGTGGTCACGACCATCCTCGGCTCGTGCGTCTCGGTGTGCCTGTGGGACCCGCAGGCAGGCGTGGGCGGGCTGAATCACTTCCTGCTGCCGCAGGCCGTGGAGAACGGCATTTCGTCCGCGCGCTTCGGCAACGTGGCGATCCGCCACTTGCTCCAGGAGATCGCCGGGCTGGGCGGGCAGCCCGCGCGCCTCAAAGCCAAGGTGTTCGGGGGCGCCAGCGTGATCGACGCGTTTCAGTCGCCGCAGAACACGCTGGGCATGCAGAACGTCGCGCTCGCGCGGAGCGTCCTCCAGGACGCCGGGATCCCGGTCGTCGCGGAAGACGTGGGTGGCGCGCAGGGACGCAAGCTCGTGTTCCAAACGCGCGATGGCAGCGCGTGGGTCCGGAAGATCTGACCGTGCAGCTCACCGACAAGGACCGCGACCTGCTGCTCCAGACGTTCCTCGCCGAGGCCGCCGAGCATCTGCGCGCCATGGAAGAGGGCTTGGTGGCGCTCGAGGCGAATCCCGGAGAAGCCGAGCTCTTGCACGGCATTTTCCGCATGGCGCACAGCCTCAAGGGCGACGCGTCGATGGTGGGCTTCCCCCGCATTGCCGAAGTGGCACATGCCCTGGAAGACCTGTTGGAGCGGCTGCGCGACCAGGAGCTCGCCGTCACGGCGGAGCGGATCTCGTTGTTGCTCGAGGCGGTGGACGCGTTGCGCGGCCTGCTGGGCGGAGCCGCGTCCGGGGCCGAGGTCTTCACGCCGGCGCACGCAGCCGTGCGCGACGCCCTGAGTGCTGCGGCTCACGCGGCCACCACGCCGCACACCGCCCTCGATGCAAGGGCTGCCCGCAGCGAGAGCGCGGTCGCCGAGGCCGATGCGCGGACCCTGCGCGTGGACGTGGCCAAGCTCGACCGCATGCTCAACCTCACAGGTGAGATCGCCATCGCCCGCGGGCGCGTGGCCCAGCAGCTCGCGGCGCTGCCGCCGCAGGTAGGTGCCACGATTCTCGAGGCGCACCGTGAAGCGGATCGCCTCCAGCTCGAGTTGCAGGAGCAGGTGATGAAGGCGCGCATGGTCCCGGTGGGGCCGTTCTTCCGGCAATACGGCCGCGTGGTGCGCGACCTGGCGCATGCGCACGGCAAGGCGGTGCGCCTAGTGATCGAGGGCGACGACGTCGAGGTCGACACCCGCGTCGTGCAGCGTCTGCGCGATCCCCTCACGCACATGATCCGTAATACGATCGACCACGGCATCGAGTCGCCCGAGTTGCGCGCCGCGCTGGGCAAGGCCCCCGAGGGCTGCCTCACGCTGCGCGCCGCCCACGAAGGCGGGCTCATCGTGATCGAGGTCAAGGACGACGGCGCCGGCTTCAACCGCGAGCGCATCGCCGAGCGTGCCCGCACGACGGGCGTTGCCGCCGCGCCGGAGCAGCTGCCCGACGCAGAGCTGCTGGCGCTTGTATTCGCGCCCGGATTCTCCACCGCCGAGAGCGTCACCGATCTGTCGGGACGCGGCGTCGGCATGGACGTCGTGCGCCGCAACGTCGAAGCCCTGCGTGGCACGATCGACATCGCGAGCGTCGCGGGTGAAGGCTCCACGCTCACCGTCCGCCTGCCGCTCACGCTCGCCATCATCGACGGCTTCGGCGTCGGCGTGGGCGAGGAGACCTACATCCTGCCGCTCGACAGCGTGCTGGAATGCCTCGCGTTGCCGCGCGACGAGCACCGCGCCGCCGACGCGGGGGGCGTGATCAACCTGCGCGGCCAGCCGCTGCCGTTCCTGCGCCTGCGCCACCGTTTTCAAGTTCCGGGCGCGACCCCCGTGCGCGAGCACGTGGTCGTCGTGCAGCACGCCGGCGGGCGCGCCGGCATCGCAGTCGACGTGTTGTTCGGTGAGAGCCAGGCCGTCATCAAGTCACTCGGCACCGTGCTCGACCGCCTGTCGGGCGTCTCGGGCTCCACGATTCTCGGCGACGGACGAGTCGCCCTCATTCTCGATACACCCGCACTCCTGCGGGAAGCCATCAACCAGGAAGGATGAACACCATGTTGCAGAACATGTCGATCGGTAAGCGCCTCGGGGTGGGCTTCGGCCTGCTCTTGATTCTCGTGGCGCTCGTCGCGGGCTCCGGTTACCGGGCCACCCGCCTCGCTTCGCGTCTGGCCATGCAGGTGCTTACGGTCGAGTCGCCGCTGGTCGAGCACTCGCAGCGCGCCAAGGGCAACACCCTCGGCATGCGCCGGTTCGAGAAGGACGTCTTCTTAAACATCGCCACGCCCGCGAAAGTCGCCGACTATCTGACCAAGTGGCGCGACCAGCACGATCGCCTGCTGGGCGAGCTGGCGGCGCTCGACAGCCTCGAGACATCGGACTCCGGCAAGGCGGCGATCCGCTCGATGCGCGCCGACTTCACGATCTATGAGCAGGGCTTCAACCAGGTCTACGGCCTCATCGCGCAGAACAAGATCACGACCCCGGCGGACGCCAACGCCGCGATCGCCCAGTACAAGGACGAAATCCACCGCCTCGAAGGCACGGCGGACGACTACGCCACCGCCCATTCCAAGGCGATGCTGGCCGCCGCTCCCGCAGTGGCGTCGCGTATCAGCAGCGCCGTTCTACTGGCCCTGATCGCGTTGGCCATCGCGCTGATCGTCGGCGTGGCGCTGAGCCTCATCATCGGCCGCTCGATCACGACGCCGTTGCTCCGCGCCGTGCGCGCCGCCAACCGCGTCGCCGAAGGCGACGTCGACGTCCAGCTGGGGACCGCCTCGCGCGACGAGATGGGCCAGCTGCTCGACGCCATGAGCCGCATGATCGCGGCGACCAAGGAGAAGGTCGACGCCGCCGTGCGCATCGCGCAAGGCGACCTCACCGGCACTGTGAATCCGCTATCGGCCAAGGACGTGCTGGGCACGGCGCTACAGGGCATGATCGCCAAGCTGTCGCAGGTGATCGGCGAAGTCCGCTCGGGCGCCAATGCCCTCGGCTCCGCGGCGTCGCAGGTGTCGTCCACGTCGCAGACGCTGTCGCAGGGCACGAGCGAACAGGCCGCCGCCGTCGAAGAGACGACGTCCAGCCTGGAGCAGATGAGCGCCTCGATCGCCAAGAACGCCGACAACAGCCGCGCGTTGGAGCAAACCGCAGTGAAGGGCGCCAAGGACGGCCAGGAGAGCGGCGCCGCCGTGATGGAGACCGTGACGGCCATGCGGGCGATCGCCGAGAAGATCTCGATCATCGAAGAGATCGCCTATCAGACGAATCTGCTGGCGCTGAATGCCGCGATCGAAGCGGCCCGCGCCGGTGAGCATGGCAAGGGCTTCGCCGTGGTCGCGACCGAGGTGCGCAAGCTGGCGGAGCGCAGCCAGGCGGCCGCCAAGGAAATCGGCGGACTCGCGGGATCCAGCGTGAAAGTGGCGGAGCGCTCGGGCCAGCTGCTGGCCGAGCTTGTCCCGGCCATCAGCCGCTCGGCCGACATGGTCCAGGAAGTGGCCGCGGCGTCGTCGGAGCAGGCGGCCGGCGTGTCGCAGATCAACCGCGCCCTGTCGGGCGTGGACCAGGTTACACAGCGCAATGCCTCGGCAGCCGAGGAGCTCGCATCGACGGCCGAAGAGATGGCCAGCCAGGCGGAAAGCCTGCAGCAGGTGATGGCCTTCTTCCGGGTCACGGGCATGGCGGAAGCGCCGGCGAAGACGCCGGCGCCCCGGCCGGCCCCGGCCGCGCAGCACCGCCCGGCGTCCGCGTCGCACGCTAGGAAGGTCAAGCATCGCGAACCGGAGCTGGTCGCGGCGCATGACGATCACGGCTTCACCCGCTTCTAGAAAGGACCCGAGCCATGACCGCCGTACAGACGGCAGCCGGTCAGGTGCAGTACCTGACCTTCCAGCTCGCGGGGGAGGAGTTCGCCTTCGGCATCCTGCGGGTGAAAGAGATTCTCGAGTACGACACGATCACGCGCGTGCCCAACGCACCCACGACGGTGCGCGGAGTCATCAACCTGCGGGGCAGCGTGGTGCCGGTGGTGGACCTGGGGCTGTTGTTCGGCCTCCCGGCCACGTCCGTCACCAAGCGCTCGTGCATCGTGATCGTCGAAGCACGCGTGGACGAACAGGACCTGGTGATGGGCGTGCTGGCCGACGCCGTGAGCCAGGTGATCGACCTGGGCCCGGACGCGATCGAGCCGCCGCCCGCGTTCGGCAGTCGCGTGCGCGTGGATTACCTCACGGGTATGGGCAAGCTCGACGCGCGGAAGTTCGTCTTGATTCTCGACATCGACCGGCTGCTGGGAGACATCCATCTCCATCTCCCGGCGCCGGACGCGGCGGCGTCCGTCGACGCCGCTTCTACCGTTTCTCCAGCGGAGTGAACATGCGCACCGTATTCGCCGTTCTCGCTTGCGTTGTCGTGGCCGGGCTTGCCCGGCCGGCGGCGGCGCAACAGCCGGGCAATCAGCCGAAAGAATTCAAGGTCATCGTCAACGCCGACAACCCCGTGGGCATTCTCACGCCCGACGACGTCTCGCGGCTATTTCTGCGGAAGACGGCGACGTGGTGGAGCGGGCGGCCGGTGCTGCCCGTGGATCAGAACCAACACGCGCCCGCGCGGGCCGCGTTCCTGCGCGAGATCCATCAGAAGAACGAGCAGGCGCTCGACGCCTTCTGGCGCCAGCAGGTGTTCACCGGCAAGGCCGTGCCGCCGCTGGTGCTGGGCTCGGACGCGGAAGTGATCGACTTCGTGGGTCGCAACCCGACCGCCGTCGGCTACGTCTCGGCCGGCGCGGCGCTCGGGCCCGAAGTCAAAGTCGTCATCCTCAACCGTTAGCGCACGCGAGATCGGGAGCGTACTGCATGCTGTCGAACTGGAAATTCGCCCACCGCATCTGGCTGCTGCCCGCCCTCGCGGCGGCGGCGCTGGGACTGGTGCTGGCGTTGGGCGCGGCGCTCGGCGGCCGCAATGTCCGCACGCTGACGCAAATCGAGCAGGGCTACTACCCCGCGGTCGAGCTGCGGCACGCGTTGCTAGCGGACCTAGTCGCCCTGCAGCGCATGCTGCAGGATGCGGTCGCCGCGAGAGATGGTGACGCGCTCAACGGCGCCGACACGCTGGCGAGCACGTTCCGCGGACGGCTCGCGGGCGCGATCGCCAATCCGGTGCTGCAGCGCGGCGAGCTGGAGAGCTTGCAGGCACAGTTCGACGCCTACTACCAGATGGCGCGCGGCACCACCGCGCGTCTCGTGGCGGGTGACACGGCGGCAGACCTCGCCGGCGCGCTGGAACAGCTGCGCGCGGGCTACGCCGGGCTGACGGCCCGGCTCGACTCCGCAGTGTCGCGGGATCAAGGCAACGCCGCTCGGGCATTCGCCGGCGCCCGCCAGCGCTCCGTGCAAGCGGTGCGCTGGACGGCCGTGGTCACCGTATTCGCGTTGGCCCTGCTGGCGGTGTGCTCTGTGCTGATCGCCCGGGGGCTGGTCCGCCCGCTGGCGCGCGCCGTCGCGGTGGCCGAGCGCCTGGCGGAGGGCGACACATCGCTCGCCGTCACCGCCGCCTCGCAGGACGAAGTCGGCCAGCTGCTGATATCTTTGGCCAGCGTGGTCCGCTCAACGGAAGCGATGGCGAACGCCGCGGCGCGCGTCGCGGCCGGCGACCTCACCGTTGCCGTGGAGCCCCGCTCCTCGCGCGACACGCTCGGCAACGCTCTCGCGCAGATGCTCGAGCGGCTGTCGCATGTGATCGGCGAGGTCAAGTCGGGCGCCGGCGCCCTGACCGCCGCCTCGGTTCAAATCTCCGCCACGTCGCAGGCGCTGTCGCAAGGCACGAGCGAGCAGGCGGCCGCGGTCGAAGAGACCACGTCCAGCCTGGAGCAGATGAGCGCCTCGATCACCCGCAACGCGGCGAGCAGCCGCGAGACGGAGCAGACCGCCGTGCGCGGCGCGCGTGACGCCGAAGGCAGCGCCACCGCCGTGCGCGACACGGTGGACGCGATGCGCGTGATCGCCGAGCAGATTTCGATCGTCGAAGAGATCGCGTATCAGACCAACCTGCTGGCGCTCAACGCCGCCATCGAGGCGGCGCGCGCTGGCGTGCACGGCCAGGGCTTCGCCGTGGTCGCCACTGAGGTCCGCAAGCTCGCCGAGCGCAGCCAGACGGCGGCGCGGCAGATCGGCGGCGTGACGTCGTCGAGCGTGCAGGTGGCCGAGCGCTCGGGCATGCTGCTCACGCAGCTGGTGCCGGCGATTCGTCGCACGGCCGACCTGGTGCAGGAAGTGGCCGCCGCGTCGAGCGAACAGGCAGCCGG
>Ga0209648_10003733_pt1 | contig 12843 bp, 9 predicted proteins | sample GraSoi2013_115cm_FD_185830 | JGI IMG/M metagenome (GOLD analysis project Ga0209648, IMG submission 185830) | Grasslands soil microbial communities from the Angelo Coastal Reserve, California, USA - Sample 9_17_2013_115cm (SPAdes) (version 2) | ecosystem: Environmental > Terrestrial > Soil >...
TCACCGCGGAGTTGCACCGTCGAGGAATGCAGATAAACCACAAACGGGTGGTGCGGATCATGCGGGAAGATAACCTGCTGGGCCTACAACCGAAGCGGTTCAAGGTCACCACGGACTCGAACCACAAGTTCGAGGTATATCTGAACTTAGCCGCTCGGATGAGGCTGAGCGGGATCAATCAGCTTTGGGTAGCGGACATCACCTACATTCGGCTGAAGGCGGAATTTGTCTACTTGGGGTGATCCTCGACGGGTTCTCACGCAAAGTGGTGGGCTGGGCTCTGGATCGGACATTAGCGGTACGGCACCTTCAATCCCAGTTCTGCCCTGAGACGGACTAAGGCGTACGCTTGAGGATGAGATTCAGGTTTCCTCCGTTTTGCTTCCAAGTACCCGTGATCTCTGAATTGTCTTTATTCACGGTGCCATCATAAACACTCTGACTGGGGTTGCTTTCGAAATGCAGAGCAGGTTCCTTATAGGTGATGGCAGTGATCGGGGCGCCGGAAGTCTCTTGGTCAGGGTAGTCGATCGTGCCGCTTAGGGTTCCATCCTGCGCAGCGGAGATGTGCACAACAATTCGCTTCTTGGCTTGGGCGCCTGGATCGAGAATTCCTTCCCAATCTCCGACGATAGGCCGTACATCCGCTGCCATTGTGGGAGCGGGCGCAATGCTGAATTCGAGCATCAGCGCTAATGCAAAGCAAAGCGCGAACGATAAATCGCGAGGCTTTTTCATAGTTGAACTCCGTTCTTGCGCGACAAACAACCCAGCTCTCCAAATCGCAGGCATCGCATTAGCACGCCCTCACCTGGCTGCGGCTGTCATTGTTTAGGCGTTCATTTCTTGGCCGTTACCCGTTTTGCAATTTTGTTATACTCGGCCTTTGGTATGATTAGCCGCGTCACCACTTCACTGGGTTCGTTATAGGGACGCCCCTGCAATCACCCGGTCTGCTTCCGCCGAAGTCACGCCCCAGGGTTAATCAGTACTGAAAGGGCCGCTCTTCGACTGTCACCGCCGAAATCACTTTCACTCCAGCCTAGGCAACTTTGCGTGGTTCTGGCTTGTCTTGGTCCGAGATCGTTTCATCGGAGCTCACTTCATGCGTGAGAGAAAGATTTGGGGTGCCGGTCCGCTCCAGCATTTTCCGTTTTCTCCATCTGAGCAGGAAAGGGGCTAGAGTGGCTAAGGCGATTACCAGCACGACAAACGAAATCATGAGCCACAGAGACCCGCCCTTGACGAGTTTATTGGGACGCCACTTTGGGAGATTGGGCCATTCAAAGACATCAAGGAATGCAAGCTGGCTTTTTTGGAGTTGCAAAAAAAAGAATATATCCGCTAAGAATCTCTCCCCCTTGAAACCAAAGACGGCAGGTCCATTGCCGTGGAGTTTGTTAGCAATGTCTATGGATTGAGTGGTTGGACGAGGGTTATCCAATGCAACATTCGTGACATCACTAAGCGCAAGCAAGCGGAGGATGTGCGGCATCGAAGCGACGAGGAAGCCCGGCGCTTTTTTGAGGCGAATCCGGCGGGCAGCTATGTCGCAAGCCCCGATGGAAGGTTGATCAGATGCAATTCAGCCTTCGCGCGCATGCTCGGCTTTGCCTCGGTCGAAGAGGCAATGAAAGTCGATCTGGTCTCCCTGTATCCCGACCGCGCCTCGCGAGAGGCATTCCTCGGGCTCCTCAGGGAGAAGGGACGGTTCGCACGCAACGAGGCCGAACTCCGCCGCAAGGACGGCAGCTTGGTCCACGCCTTGGAGAATGCCGCCGGAACGTTCGACGACCGGGGTGGGCTGGCCGAGATCCATGGTTGCCTCATGGACGCCAGCGAGCGGCCGCAGACGAAGCCGCAGGTGCGCCAGACTGATAAACGACCGCCTTTTCATCTTGAGACTTTTCTCTCGAAGGCCGGCCCAGGCAAGACGATATTGTATGTACCGGGAAAACAGATCCTCTTTGAACAAGGCAAGCGGGGTAATGCCGTCTTCTATATCTTGACTGGTGCGGTGAAGCTCACCGTGGTCTCTCACGGTAAAGAGGCCACAATTAGCTTGCTCGGCCCGGGGAACTTCGCAGGTAAGGAATGCATAGCGACAGTTCGGCCCCGGCGCAAGGTGTCAGCCAAAGCGCTCACAAATTGCACAATACTTAGGATTGAACGAAAAGAGATGTTGCGCGTAATGCGATATGAAAAGACCTTTGCGGCATTTTTTCTCGATTACTTGCTTGCCCGCATCAGTCGATACCAAGAAGTCATAATGGATCAGCTCTTAGACTCCAGCGAAAAACGGCTGGCTCGAGCTCTTCTCTTACTTGCTAATTTCGGCAACGGAGACAAGCCGGAGGCGGCCGTTCCGAGAATTCATCAGGAAGAGCTGGCGGAAATGGTTGGCACGACCCGATCCCGAATCAGTTTTTTTATGAATCGCTTCCGCAAACTAGGCTTCGTTGCTTATAAAGGACAAAGCTCCATCACTATCCGTGCCGCCAAGTTGTCGAGGTTCGTAATGGCTTGATTCATCACGAGATCCAACATTTAACGGACTGTTCCCGCTTGAGACGCAAAAATGGGCTGTTCCCACCCCGATTTAAATCGTGGAAGTAGTCGAGTGGCGTACCTGTGGCGTACCTGTGGATAGTGATAATTTTAAAAGCATCTCAATAGGCGGACAGACGAAGCTCCCACCCGTTCGTGGCTGGAATTCCTCGTGCTAAAAATAGATTGGGGGCAATCTTCGCGTGTGGTCTGTTCCAATTCCAGATCCCGATGGACGAATGCTCGGTCAGATCGTCAGCTTTGCCCCTCTGCTGACTTGCTGGTGCGCTCAGAGAAGTCAAATCCTTCCAGCTAATCGTCAGGACGTATCACGGATATTTCCCTTCGGCTACCGGCTACTCTTCGTTGTCGTCCTCACCATTACCAGGACGCTTTATGGCGGATAAATAAATTGTCGGAACTGTGCAGTTGGGACCAGCCGACCATTCTTTCCAAGCCTAAGGTGTATACACCGAGGAGATGAACAGTCGCAGTGACGGGCGCTGCTCCGTCTCTTGAAAAGAAACGATGAAATATGACCCATATTATCAATCCGATTCCGAGACTGCGTAAAGCTCCCCAACCGCCCCTTTCACGCCCCGGAGCGACCCCTGACTCAGACCGTGCCAAGAAGCCAGCGCTCGTCGAGGCCTCTACCACCGACCAGGAACTGAATCCCGGAGATCGCGTCGAGGGTTTGGGTAACTTCGGAAAGCCGACTGGAGAATTCGGCACAGTTGAGCAAGCCAACGATGATGACGCGGTCGTCAAATGGGATCATGATGGTCGTATGAGACTCCATCAACCGTCGCTCAAGAAGGTTTAGCCCGGAACGACGGGAGGTGTCTTTATGAAATCCGAGGCTGTAAGTCTGCCGGTGATCGCTGGTGTACCGCTCGATTGCAGTTTCTGGCCCGAAGATGATGGCTGGAGCGGAGTTTGTGAGAGGCTGTTGGTCATCGTTCGTGGCAGCAGTTTTGAAGACGCCAAGAAGCACATGGAGACTGCCCTCCAGGAACACATCGAGCGTATCTTGCGTGAGCAGTTGGAGCGAAGTGCCCAGCGGGTTTCCTAACGAGCCTCGTCCTAAAGCCGCGATCTTTCTGCCGCCGTTGATGGTCGAGAGAAATGTCTTGGGATCGAACTTGATGTGTTTCTCGGGCGCTACCACGACTTTCATGATCGAGCCCCCTCTCAAATGCGCACGACGCACTGCGGAAGATGAACAAATGCGCGAGAACGGCGAGGGAACAACTGCGATACGCTTGAAATAATGCTCACCCTTCGAGTCAAAAGTCAACGCTCCGCTGTGACCGCGTTTTGTTGAATTTGCCAATGCGGCCGATCTCGCGATTGGTTAGAAAGGCTCAGGCATTTTTCTGATCCTTCCGCTCTTGTCGCGCGAAGAATAGATCAGCTAGCTTTCATCTGTCCAATAACTGTCCGATAAGCCTTCCGCAGACCTCCAAAACCGATGTTCAGCGCCATCCGTGCCGTTAATTTTCTATCAGTTACCAATCACCGGTCGATTGACACGGTAGAGGTCTGGGGTTCGAGTCCCCACGTGCCTACCATCGTGCCTAGTGTTGGGTCTTACAGACACTCTTCAAATTCTTCGCACCAAACCTTCCTCCGTGGCTCGTGTGTTGCGGACCAGTAGCAGTACTAGGATCATCCCCACAAATGGAACCAATCCCGCAACGATGACGATGGGATCGAACGCATGGGTCGCGGTTGCTCTTCGTGCATCCGAAAAATGGCCGATTAGTTTGAACGCGACAATTGTTCCAATCCCAGCACCGGTGCCGCTGAAGCCGCTGACCGATGCAACCGAATCACTGTTATAAAGGTCAGACGGCAACACGTTCGCGATGGTAGTGAAAGACGCATAAGAAAAAGTAGCTATCGCGAACAATGCCGTGATCAGGTAGAGATTGGTAGTAAAGATAGTCGGAATGAGCAATGTGACCCCGATGCCTCCAAAAATTACCAGGGCCTTACGCGCAGCGCTAAGTGTCCAGCCGCGCCTGATCAAGTATCCAGAAATGCCGCCAGCGAAGAAGTTTCCCAGATCAGCGGCGATGAACGGTACCCACACGGCGATTAGGCCGCTTCTGAGCTCGATGCCCTTAGCGACCAGAAATATGGGAAACCAATCGGTCACGAAGAACCAGACTGGGTCGGTGAAAGTCTTAGCGATGATCGTTCCCCAGGTCTGCGGGAGCTTTAGAAGATTGCTCCAGTGAGTTCGTGCCTTGCTCACGGGCTGCGAATTGGATTCCGCCTTATCGGCCGTAATCATCAGGAGTTCAGCCTGAGTGATCCGCGGATGTGTCTCCGGTGGATGATAGATCCAGCGCCAGCCGATCAGCCAGAGGAAACCAAGCAAGCCGGGGATGGCGAATGCTGGACGCCATCCCCAACGGAAATAGATTGGCAGAATGATAAAAGGTGCAACTGCACCTCCGATTGAGGAGCCGCTATCGAAGAGTGCGGTTGCCAATCCGCGTTCGTGTTTTGGAAACCACTCGGAAACCGCTTTGGTAGCGGCCGGCCAGTTTGCGGATTCTCCGGCGCCGAGCATAAACCGGAATCCAGCAAAGCTGTACAGACCGCGCGCCAATGAGGTCGCAATAGACACCAGCGAGTACCAAGCGACGGTAAGAGTTAATCCACGTCGAGTGCCCATGCGATCCATCACCCTTCCGAAAACGGTTTGCCCAATCGAGTAGGCGACGCGAAACGCTATGACGATGTTGGCATAATCGGTATTTGTCCAACCGTATTCGGTTTTTAAGTAAGGAGCTAGAAGCGACAGCGTCTGGCGATCTACGTAGTTGATGACGGTTGAGGCAAACAATATCCCGCCAATCCACCAGCGCAGGGAGGGGACAGCGCGAGTGGCAGCCGGCTTCAGATTATCGCCATGATTAATGACTGGCTTCATGGATCGGAGCGCTAGCAGTTGACGGCCACTGGCAATTTGTCTTTAAACCGATTCTGCAAGGTCGAATTCAGCAACGACGCTGAATTCTTGTCCAGGTACACAGTGGCATTTGGATGCGTGCGCAGCACCGATGCTGGAGCCCACGGACCGATCTCGCCTTCAAAACAGAGTTTCACCGCTTGCGCCTTCCGGCTATCGGGTACGACGGCGAGTATCTCCTTCGCTTTGAGAATCTGGCGCACCGACATTGAGAGCGCCTGCTTCGGCACTTGCGAAATGTCCGCGAACCACGCTTCGCCAACCTGCTGCTGGCGGCAGGCCTCGTCAAGATTCACGATGATGTACGGTTCTTCGATAGAGAAGTCAGCAGGCGGATCGTTGAAGGCGATGTGCCCGTTTTCACCGATGCCCAGAAATGCGATGTCAACGGGTGCAGAAGCCAACTCTCGGCCAACGCGACGCGCGACCTCCGCGGTGTCGTCAGCATCACCGTCGAGCAAGTGATAGGTGACGATTCCAGTTCTTCGTACCAATTGCTCCAACAACATCTGACGGAAGCTACCCGGATGCGTAACCGGTAAGCCGATGTACTCATCGAGATGAAATGCCTCTACCCTGGACCAATCGATCTCTGTCGTCCGCGTGAGCGCATCCAGAAACTCGATCTGAGATGCCGCAGTAGCGGCAACTATTCGCGCCCGGCCCCGCTCCGCGATCGCGCGCCGAATCGCGGCCACCGCCTGTTCGGCTGCCGCCTTACTCAATGAGGTCCTATCGCTGAATATCTTGAGCACCATGCGAGAAGTTTCTCCTGGCTATGAGAAGGAGTTTCGATCTTCAGAACCGCTCGATTATACAAAACGCCGAAAAACAATAAACGCGATACGAAATTCGAATTTCATCACGTGAAAACTTTCAGCGCGGCTATAGCGCAAGTCCAGCCACTTGTTGTATCACTCTAAGCGGGGATCGCAATCAAAATCTAATTAAGGGCGACGTCATGCATCAGAATTCGTCTCTCCTCAACCAACTGTTGCTTATCCTGTGCATATTTTCCGCGAGTGTCGCAGCTCAAACTGTGCAGGTGGATACGACACCGAGCCGTGTCTTGAACACTTTTAGTCCCCTTTACGCTTTGGGTTCGACCGTGGACCGCGTGCCCAGCAATGCTACGGATGTGTTCTTCCGGCCTGACCAGATCAAGCAGATCCAGTCGGCAGGTTGGGGAGTGATCAGTTATAGGCAGAACACAGATTTGTTCGTGCAAGCTTGGCATTGGAATCCCAAGGGCACATGGAGCGATCCCTCAGGCAAGGGATATTTCACCGGCCATGCGACACCTACGCAAAAGATGATTCGACACTCCTACGGCTATCAACTTCGTCACCGCGGATTCACCCGCAATGGTGGCAGCGAGTTTGACGGCTTCTCACGGCTCGACGATGGCGATCTCAATTCTTACTGGAAAAGTAATCCGTATCTCACCCAGCCGTTCACCGGGGAGGGCGACTCGCTTCACCCGCAATGGGTGGTGATCGCGCTCGACAAGAAGGAGGACGTCAATGCAATCCGCATCCACTGGGGAGATCCCTACGCGCAATCGTTCGAAGTGCAGTACTGGGTCGGCGACGGCGATGCCATGGACGAACAGGACAAAGGGGCATGGAAGGCTTTCTCCTCTGGAACAATAACGAATGCGAAGGGTTGGATGACAATGCTGGGCTTTGGTTCACCAGTCAGCACGAAATTCGTGCGTGTCCTGATGACCCGTTCCTCAAACACCTGCGACACGCACGGTTCGGCAGATCGTCGCAACTGCGTTGGCTACGCCATTCACGAGGTGTATCTGGGAGCGATCGACAGGCATGGCCAATTCACTGATCTGCTTCACCATTTCCCTGATCAGAAGCAGACACTCACGCTCTGCTCCTCCGTCGATCCCTGGCACGAGCCTTCGGATCTCTACGTCGCCCCTGACCGTATGGAATCAGGCGATCAGCCGGGCTTCGATCTATTTTTCACCAGCGGAATTACCCGCGGCCTACCCGCGATCATTCCGATAGCCATGCTGTACAGCACACCAGAAGACGCCGCTGCACAAATGACATACATAAAGAAGCGCGGTTATCCGGTTTCGTACATTGAAATGGGAGAAGAGCCCGACGGTCAATACATGTTGCCCGAGGACTACGCCACTCTGTATCTACAGTTCGCCACGGCCCTTCATCGTGTCGACTCGAATTTCAAGCTGGGAGGGCCAGTCTTTGAAGGAGTCACGGAAGACATTAAGGTTTGGCCTGACGCGCAAGGTCGAACATCCTGGCTCGGCCGCTTCCTCGATTATCTGAAGGCGCATGACCGCCTTCAAGACCTTGCATTCATGTCCTTTGAACATTATCCCTACGACGGATGCGAAACGCCCTGGAAGAATCTTTACCAGGAGCCGGAGTTGCTTACTCACATTATGAAAGTGTGGCGGGATGACGGCCTGCCGCTCGGAATCCCGTTGCTTGACACCGAAACTAACGACCACGGTGGAGAGGCCGCAGTCGACATTTTTGGCGCGCTTTGGCTTGCTGATTCCTTCGGAGGCTTTCTGACGGCGGGCGGCAAGTCCACTCACTACTATCACGGTTTGCCTTATTCGCCGCCTCATCCCGCCTGCGCAAACAGTTGGGGAACTTATCACATGTTCATGGTGGACGAGCACTACCAGATTAAGCAACGCACATCGCAATTTTTCGCCGCACAACTTATTACGCAAGAATGGGCGGAACCGAAAGACGCCGAGCACCGTCTCTTCGCCGCCTCGAGCGATGTGAAGGATTCAGAGGGACACCTGCTGGTGACCGCTTACGCTCTTCAACGCCCCGATGGTCAATGGTCGCTCATGCTGATCAATAAGGACTATGACAACCCTCATCAGGTCCGCATCGCATTTCACACTGCCGAAAGCAATCGAGTGAACTCTTTCTTTGGGCCTGTCACGATGATTACGTTTGGGAAGGCGCAATACCAATGGCACCCAAAGCGAAAAGCCGGTTATGCCGATCCGGACGGCCCAGCCCTGACGTCCACCCTTGTCGGTGACGAGAACACCATGTACAACTTGCCGGCTGCTTCCTTGACCGTGGTTCGCGGCAAATTGCAAACGGTTGGCGGGCCTTAATCCCGCTCAATTTGCAGCTTGCTCGGTGAAAAGACCTGCGACCTAGTTAGCAACGTGCATGAAGGGAAGTTTGGCCAGAATCTTGGACGCGAGTTCCAGGTTTTGCAGGTCGCTAAGCGTGAAGTCCGGACCCGCTTCATCCTGCGTCAGGCCTTTGCGGCAGACCTGGACGACACCAAGCACATCGTGCTTTGAATCCACTACGGGAGTGGACATGAGCTTCTGAATCGTACTTGCACCCGGCCCATCGGATTGTCCGAGGGTGGTGAGCTTGATGGTCTCAAACACATTGGCGTGCTGCACGATGACAAAATTGTTAAAGAGTTCCACCTTACGAGTGCTCGCGGTCCGGGCTGCCACTGCTTTAGAGCTCGAGAGCGGAATGAATCCGGCGGCTTTCAGTTCCACAGGAAACAAGAAACTCAAAACGTCTTTTTCCAGTCGCATCAGGGCAACTTCGGCTGGCCCGACGTTGAAGGTTCGCGCTAATTCTGCGCACGCAAGCTCGGGAGTAGCACAGCGATCGAGGTTCAGCTCGATCAGCGCGTGAGGCGCAAGGACGCGGGCCGCTGCTGCAGCGGAGCCAGTTCCGAAAGTTTTAGCCATGCGTCTCCCCTGAGGATTAATAACCCTCAGCTTCATGCTGAACGCTGGCATCGCACGCGGCAAGTTACCGAGGTGCTCAGGCTTACGGCCGACTAGAGGCCGCTTCCCGAGTTAAGGGAAGTCCTTTTTCGCGCCAACCGCGAATTCCGCCATCCATGGAAAGCACCCTGGTGTAGCCCATCTTTTGTAAGTTGTCGGCAGCCATGGCCGAGCGAAATCCGCCGCCGCAGTAGAGGACCAGAGGAGTGTTGAGGTCTGGAACACGCCTCTCAATATCCCTCTCGATTACGCCCTTGCCGAGGTGAATTGCGCCGGGAAGGTGGTCTTTAGCGAATTCACTCTCTTCTCGCACATCAACCAGCAGGAATTGCTCGCCGCGATCGAGTCTCTGTTTCACTTCGTCGATGCTGATCTCTTTAATGCGAGACTTGGCGTCGTCCACAATTTTCAAAAAGCTTGCGCCATGCTGCATGGTCTCCTCCTAGTCTAAGTCTGGCTGTTGAGAGTGCATTCCTCAGGCGATTTGTCATTCCGCAAACCGAGGAACACCGGCGCGCGGAGTTTCAGTCCGCCATCTGCGGTCTCGTGGGTCCATTCGGAAAACTTCACTTCCGCGACCAGCACCGGTTTCACCCAGTGCACTTTGCGGGCTTCGACTGGCCCAGTGAATGGATTTTTGCTGCTCTCGATTTCCTTCAGGACTTCCGAAATCTGCTTCAGAGTCGCTTGACTGAAACCTGTTCCGGCATGGCCCACATGAATCAACTGCTTCTTGTCGTTGTAGAGACCGAGCACCAGGGAACCGAAATACTGGCGGGCACCTTCTGGCTCGGTATATCCGCCGACAACGCAGTCCACGGTTTGCATGATCTTGATCTTCAGCCATTCGCGGCTGCGGCGCTCTTCGTAGCCACTTTTACTGTGCTTGGCGATGATGCCCTCGAGTCCCTTTTGCTTCGCTGCCTCGAATAATGCCATGCCCTGACCGGCATAGTGGTCCGAGTAGCGCACGATGTCGCCCGGAGTCAGGACGTCTCTAAGCACCCGCTTACGATCATCCAGCGGAACCCGGCGCAGATCATAGCCGTCGACATAGAGAAGATCAAAAACGTAGTAAAGAACGGGGAGATCAGACCGGGGAGTGGCCTGGCGGCCATGACTGCGAAGGCCCGTCCGCTGCTGCATCAGACTGAATGAAGAGCGGCCGTGCTCATCGAGGACAACGACTTCTCCATCGAGAATTGCCGTTTTTGCATTCACCAATTTCGGCGATTCGCGCAGTTCGGGATAGCGCGGCGTGAGGTCGTTCTGATTGCGTGACACCAGGCGGACTTTTCCGTTTTCAATAAATGCAACGGCTCGATAGCCGTCCCACTTGATCTCAAAAAGCCACTCCGGATCGTCAAAGGGCTGCTCGACAATTGTGGCAAGCATGGGATGGATGGCAGTGGGCATCGGACGTTTCGCTGCGGCTTGTAGATTTCTAACAACAGAGGACACCGAGGTCACAGAGGAATTCTTGTTCTTGGTGTTTCTCTGAGCCGTGGAGCGTGCACCGGCTGATTTGGAGGCACCGACCGCATTATCTTTTTTTTTACCTCTGTGTTCCTCTGTGTCCTGTGTGGTTATGGTGTTGGTTTTCTTCTTATCTAGCTTAGCCAAGGCTTCCGCCAGCCACGGGGCTTTTACTTTCCCTCGAGAAGCTTTCTTACTGCTCTTCCATTCAGCAGAATCTTCATCTCCGGCGATCTGTGCCATGGTTTTGCCACTGAGCACGGACGTTTCATATTCGTCGATATTGAAATTCTCCGCGACATGGTCGTCATGTTTCTTTATCAGAAGCCATTCCGTGCCTTTACTTCCCGGACGACGGGCTTTCATGTGGATCAAAGCGAAGTCGCCTTTCAGCCGCTTGCCATGAAGCCGGAATTTCAGGTCGCCCTTTTTTAGCATCGCAGCAGCTTCGGCTTCCGTTCCGGGGAGATATTTTCCGTTGACTGCCTCGGGCGAGAGAGGTTCCCATGTGCCCACGTCCCACACCATAACCGTGCCCGCCCCGTAGTTGCCTTCCGGAATGATGCCTTCAAAGTCGAAGTACGAAACTGGATGGTCTTCGACTTGCATCGCCAGGCGCTTATCGGCAGGATCCAGCGACGGTCCCTTGGGGACCGCCCAGGATTTCAGCACTCCTTCCATCTCCAGGCGGAAATCGTAATGAAGGCGAGTGGCACGATGCCGCTGCACCACGAAACGATGCCTTTTGCCCTTCTCGACTTTGGGCGGAGGTTCGGGAGTCTCCGAAAAGCGCCGCTTACGCTTGTATTCCTCGAGGGCCACAAGGACATTGTAACTAGATCAGAAGACCCGCACTTCTCTGCGCGGGGCTCGTTGACGGAGGTGCAAAGCGCGCCTAGCATGGGTCGAAACTAGCATGAGTCGGGAAAGGAAGGTCCTGTGATCGGTCGGGTGCTCGCTCATTACCGTATCGTCGCGAAGATTGGCGAAGGAGGCATGGGGGTTGTCTATCGCGCTTACGATGAGGTGCTGCACCGCGACGTGGCCCTAAAAGTCGTCAAGAAGGGCGCCAGTCTGGATCCTTCATCAAGCCAGCGTCTGCTGCACGAGGCACGCGCTTCTTCTTCTCTTGCTCACCCCAACATCTGCACCATTCACGAAGTTGGCGAGACCGACGGCGATCTCTACATCGTAATGGAATTGGTCGAGGGCAAGTCTCTGGCTGCCATGAGCGCAGCTGTGGGACTGGCGCCAGAATCGGTCCTGCGATACGGCGTTCAGGTCGCCAGCGCACTCGCACGCGCTCATGACCGCGGCATTGTTCATCGAGATCTAAAGACAGCGAATATCGTCATCACTGCTGACGGTCTGGCAAAAGTCCTCGATTTCGGTCTAGCCAAGCAAGTAGGCAGCGGCATATTCGAGGGACCTACCCGGTCCTTTGCGACCGTAGAGAACACGTCCAGCGTAAGTGGCACTTTGCCGTACATGGCACCCGAAATTCTGCGCGGCGAAGCGGCCGACCATCGCAGTGATCTCTGGGCATTGGGAGTTGTCCTGTATGAAGCGGCTTCTGGGCGTCTCCCATTTGAGGGGCGCACAGGTTTTGAGATCAGCTCGGCTATCATGCGCGAACTCCCGAGCCCGCTTGGTCCTCCCGTGCCCCCAGGCCTGTGGGCCATTATTCAACGCTGTCTGACCAAGGAACCTATCCAGCGTTATCAGCGTGCGGGTGAAGTTCAGGCAGCTCTGGAAGCGGTTCAGTCTGCTGCCATCGGTTCCCCGGGGCCTGCAGCCGATGTGAGCGCACCCAGGGCCACCATGCTGCACAGCGTGAAACACGCCCAGGTTAAGAAGGGAGACCATCTTTTGTTGGTGGGAACGACCAAAGGCGCGTTCATTCTTCGCTCGAATGCTCAGCGCAGCCGTTGGGAGGTCGGCGGTCCCTACTTCCACGGCCACAGTGTTTATGCGATGGCCTTTGATGGCCGCGGCGGCCAACACCGATTATGGGTTTCAACGGCGAGTTACTGGGGCACCCTGTTGCGATCGAGCGACG
>Ga0209648_10003734_pt1 | contig 12842 bp, 13 predicted proteins | sample GraSoi2013_115cm_FD_185830 | JGI IMG/M metagenome (GOLD analysis project Ga0209648, IMG submission 185830) | Grasslands soil microbial communities from the Angelo Coastal Reserve, California, USA - Sample 9_17_2013_115cm (SPAdes) (version 2) | ecosystem: Environmental > Terrestrial > Soil >...
AAGACTAGATGACGTGCTTTTGTTGCAAAGCTATCATTGCCCGTCCATCCCTTGACCTCCGTCATCTGACATCTGTCATCTGATATCCATGCGCGTCTATCAGTTCACCGAGCAACCGTACTTCCCGGCGTGGTCGGCCCATGACGGCTCGTTGCGCGTCAACCTCCCCAACTCCAAGCAGGACCCGAAAGTCGCGGCCGATCTCTTACACCGCTATTACGACGAATGGCTCGTCGCCGACGAGGTCGGCCTCGACATCATGGTCAACGAACACCATGCGACGGCGACGTGCATGTCCTCTGCCGCGATCGTCGCCCTGTCGGTGCTGGCGCGGCAAACCAGGCGCGCCCGCCTGCTCGTGCTCGGCTATCCGATCGGCCACCGACCCGATCCGCTGCGCTGCGCCGAGGAGCTTGCCACCATCGACGTGATCTCGCGCGGCCGCCTCGACATGGGCTTCATCAAGGGCGTGCCGTATGAATTCCCGGTGTCGAACCAGAATGCGGTCGGCGTCATGGAGCGGTTTTGGGAAGCGCACGACTTCATCATCAAGGCGATGACGAGCCACGGCGAGCCGTTCAACTGGGAGGGCGAGCATTTCCATTATCGCCACGTCAATCTGTGGCCGCGCCCCTACCAGGAGCCACACCCGCCGGTGTGGAGCACCACCGGCAGCCGCGGCAATGCACGCGTGCTTGGCGAGAAAGGCTACGTGATGGCAACGCTCGGCACCGGCTTTGCCACGCGCCCACTGTTTGACGCCTACCGCGCCGGCTACGTATCGGTGGGCCGAGCGGCGCCGTCTGCCGACCGCTTTGGGTATCTGGGCCTCGTCGCGGTGGCGGCGGACGAGCGCGCCGCGCGGGCGCGCGCCGAGTTCGTCGCGGGCTATGTGCGCACCTCGGGCATCGTGGCGCCGCAGTTCCGCAATCCGCCGGGCTATCTCTCGATCGAGGACAATGTCCGCGTCCTGCGCGGTGAGCCGCGCCAGCGCAGCAGGACCAAGGACGGCCGCTTCATCGACATGCATTCCGCCAGCGTGCAGGACCTGATCGACGCCGCCATCATGTTCTGCGGCACGCCCGATCAGGTCTACGGCCAGATCGTCGAGTTCTGCGAATACTGCGGCGGCATGGGCAACCTCATCATGATGGGCCACGCCGGCAGCCTCTCCCATGAGGATACGGTCGACAATCTCACGCTGTTCGCCAAAGAGGTGCTGCCGCGGCTTAAGGAATACAAGCAGCCCCGAACGGAGGCGGCGGCCTGAGGCCAGCCGACGCAATTTGAAGGAATTTACGGCGTACACCTCGCTCACAAATACGCGATGAAACGCCCTGCCAGGAGCACCAAGAGCCAACTTGCCAACGACACCGCTGCGAGCCAGGCGGCGCCATCGAGCGGGCCCTCCGCTTTAAGGCTGCCGCCAAAGCGCCAGCGGAACACCGCGACGTTTATCAGGCCAAGGGCGAACATCGCCATCTTGAACCGGAAGGCGGGGTTGACCACCACCGGCATCGCATCCGCCGCCAGCAGCACCGTGCCGGACGCAACCTGCAGGATGAGCCCGAATGCCGCTACCGGGGTGACGGCCCGGGCAATAACGCCAACGTTCTTGGCACGCCGCAGCACCTGGATGTCGAAGGTCACAATGGCGCCGACCAGCAGCGCCGCGCCCAACACGTGACCGAGATTGGCAAGCGGATACAGCCACGCCGACCCACGCGCCGCCGCTCCGAGGCTCGATTGCTCGAGCGCCGTGAACGCCGCCGTAATGATGTCCGCAAATGTGCCCTGCACCATCTCCGACGCGTCAGCGCAGCTCGACCGCCTTGCCAGCGACCGTGATGCGCTCGGCCCGCATCTCGTGCTCCTTCTGCGTCGACGGATAGCCCTCGACCGCCACGATGGCGCCAGGCTTGAGCATCTCCTGCGTCAGGCCGCGCGCCTGCATGCGAAACAGCGGCGCCAGCGTCGCCTCCCAGGTGTTGCCCTGGTATTTAACGGTGATGTGGGTGTGCGGGTCCGCCCAGGTCAGCGTCTCGACCGGGGCGTTGATGGTGAAAACCTTGGTGGCGTCGTAGCTGCCCCAGCCATGATGCGCCGAGGCGGCGCCGACCGAGGCGACGGTCACGAGGATGCAAGCAGCGGCACGCATATCCATGATGAGACCTCCGAGGTTCGCCGGTCCAGTATTTTGCCGGGAAGCGTAGCGGCGCCGGCGTCATTTCTCAAGGTGGGGTTAGCCGGTTTTCAGTATTGGTGAACTGCTCCTTAATGTTGGCAGCAAAACGCTGAAGGCCTATGTCATAGCCCTCACCCTACCCTCCCCCGCAAGCGGGGGAGGGTAGGGTGGAGGCTTCAAGGAGGTTGCCCATGGCTGCAGGCATCAATCGCCAAATCCTGCTCAAGAGCCGGCCCGACGGCGCGCCAGGCCTCGACAATTTCGAATTGGTGCGGAGCCCGGTGCTGGAGCCTGCGGATGGTGAGGTGCTGATGCGCATCCGCTATCTGTCGCTCGACCCCTATATGCGCGGCCGCATGAGCGCCGCGAAATCCTACGCCAAGCCGGTCGAGGTCGGCGAACCCATGGTGGGCGGCACCGTCGGCGAGATCGTGGCGTCGCGAAATGCCAAGTTCGCCGTCGGCGACATTGTGCTGGGCTATGGGGGCTGGCAGGATTACGCGCTTTCCGGCGGCGTCGGCTTGCGCAAGCTCGATCCGGCGGCCGTGCCAATCACTACCGCGCTCGGCGTCCTCGGCATGCCGGGCATGACGGCCTATGCGGGGCTCCTGGAAATTGGCCGTCCCAAGGCGGGCGAAACCGTTGTGGTCGCGGCGGCCTCCGGCGCGGTCGGCTCGGTGGTTGGGCAAATCGCCAAGATCAAGGGATGCCGTGCCGTCGGGATTGCGGGCGGCCCGGACAAGTGCCGCTACGTGGTCCAGGAACTCGGCTTCGACGCCTGCGTCGACCATCGCGCCAGCGACTTCGCGCGCCAGCTCGAAGCCGCGTGCCCGACGGGCATCGACGTCTATTTCGAGAATGTGGGCGGCGCGGTCCAGCAAGCGGTGTGGCCGCTGCTCAACGATTTCGCCCGCATACCGGTGTGCGGGCTGATCGCCCAGTACAGCGCCGCAGCGCCGACGCCGGGCCCGGATATCTTCTCGGTGCTGCGTAAACGCCTCACGTTGCGCGGCTTCATCGTCACGGATTTCGCCGCCAAGCAGGATGATTTCCTGCGCGAGGCCGGCGGCTGGGTGCGCAGCGGCCGCCTCAAATATCGCGAAGACGTGGTCGAGGGCCTGGAAAACGCGCCCGCGGCTTTCCTCGGCCTGCTTCAGGGCAAGAACTTCGGAAAGCTGCTGGTCAAGGTCGTGTGAGCGGTCGCTCTCTCCACGATCGTGCGGCCGCCGTTGCACCGCGAGCCTGCGGACGCGCTGATTCCGTGAAGGCAACGAAAATAATAGAGAATTGGGGAGCATTCGCGGGCGATGTGCGCTGAAGCATCCTTCCGTTGAATCTAACTGGAAACTTTGCGGGCGGTTTATCGGGAACTCTGGCGTCGGCTCAGGATTTAGTCAGTTGAAGGGACTATATCTGGGCGATCAGACATGGGGAAAGAAACCGAATCGCATGATCTGCCAGCGCGCTTGCGGCTCCGCTCAGCAAATTGGTGGGAGACTGCGAACCGATGGTGGACGTTCGCGATCAAAGGTGTCCTCGGCTTTGCCGCGATTCTGACGTTCGCTGTCATCACCAACCTTTTCTATGAAGCGCTTTTTAAGCGGTCCATCGTCATCGAGCCGATCTCCGTGCCAAAAGAAATGGAGGAGCAGGGCTACACGCGCGACGTTGCGGCTCTTCATCTTCTTGACGCCCTGAATGGATACGCCATGCATGCGCATACCAGCGACGCAGGCCCGAAATTGGCGCTTCATAAGGACATAGCCGATTTCGCGCTTCCGAACGTCGGGTTGTCATTCAAAACCGTTGTCGCGCGGATTCGCGCGTTGCTTCCGATTTCAGGCAGCCAGAGCATTTCCGGCGAGATCACGCGCATTGACGGAAAGCTAAGGCTGCGGCTGCTCAAGAATGAGGTGGTCATCCACGAGAGTTGGTCGGAACGGCCCCATGACAAAGACCTTGAGAGTCCGGAACCGGTCGATGATAAAGACCTGAAAGCCCTTAAGACCCTGTTCGATCGCGGTGCTCTCGGTGTATTTGCCGCCACGCGACCTTATTTCGAGGCCGTCGCCAACTCCGACAAAAATCCGGAAGTTGCGTTCGAGCTAGCAAAAAGGATCATCGCCGATCATTTCGAGGCTGTCGCCAAGTCCGACAAAAATCCGGAGGTTGCGTTCGGGCTCGCAAAAAGGATCATCGCCGATCGGCCGTCGGGCGAGGACGCCATGTGGGCGCGCAATCTGCTCGGCTTGCTGCTTTATCAGAGGCGCATGCTTGATGAGCACACTGGCGGCAAGAACACTGGCAGCGCCATCAAGGAATTCACATGGGTGATCGATCATCCCGGTTTCTGGGATCACGATCCTACACTCGCCATTGCCCACCTCAATCGGGGCCTCGCGTACGTTGAGCAAGGCCGAGCTAAAGACGCAATTAAGGACTTTGAGAGTGCCATCGATATTGATCCTAAACTCGGCATTGCGCACTTGAAATTAGGCGACTTGCTCAACGAAACGGGCGAACCCGAAAAGGCCGGATGTGAATATCTTAACGCCATCGCCAAATTTCACCGAGACGTCGTGTCTAATCCCCTTTCAGCTGTGGCCCATCAGCGTCTAGGTGAGGCGCTGAATAACGAGCACAAGGTAGCTGAGTGCGCTCCCCATAGTGAAAGTGTGCTGAAGGACCTTGACGTGCTGAATGGCATCGGCCCCTACGACAGTGCGATCGCCGAATATCAGCGGGCGGCTGAGCGTGATCCAGATGACGCCCACTTCCATTACGACCTTGGAGTCGAGTGGCTTACGAGAGGCGACGTGGATAAGTCCATTGCCGAACTGCTGGAGGCGCTCGACATCCGTTACGACCTTGGAGTCAAGTGGCTTAAGAGAGGCGAGGTGGATAAGTCCATTGACGAGCTGCTGAGGGTGCTCGACATCCGTAAAGGTCTAAACAACTCGTTTGACGAGTTCAAATATATTCTATTAAAGAAGCTAAGCGAAGCGCGACGTATCAAGGACGGGAATGATACTAAGGCAATCAGTTTATTCGACCGCGCAGTTGACGAGAACAATAAAGCCCTCAAAGATGAAGATGAAAATGGTAACGCGGCTGCCTATAAGAGGCTAGGTGCCGATCTCTATTTGATGGGCGAGTTCGAAACTGCGGTCGAGGCATATGACGAGGCAGTTCGCATCGACGAGACTTATCTTGCTAGCAAGATTGAAGGAGGCTATGCGCGGTTTGCGCTGGCCAGCGAACGCGCAGCGATGGATTTCAGCAGCGCAGCGGACGATTTCGATCATGCAGCGAAGGATTTCGATGATGCGCTGCCTTTCCGGCAGGGCCAGGCTGATACGATGAAGGGCCAGGCTGATACGATGATATGGCTCTATCTGTCACGTGAGCATTCCCGAAGCATCCTTGGCGATAATGATCACCCGGATCCGTCCAAGGAACTGGAGGACAATGCTTCAAGGCTGCAGAAGTCAAATCGCGACGACTGGCGCATCCCCATTATCAAATTATTCTTACGCCCGTTCGATCAGTCGCCTAAGGCGGTATTAGAGAGTGCGAGACGGAAAGATGAATGTAAAGCGCATTTTTACGTCGGCGAGTGGTATGCGCTCCACAAGCCGCGCGAAGAGGCCAGCGATTTTCTGAAACAAGCCAAAACGTTTTGTCAATTTTACAATATTGAACTGTCTGCGGCAAATGCGGAGCTAAAGCGGCTCAAAAAAGGCTCGGAGGAGGTCGCCGCTATGGGCGCTTCGCCAGGTCCTCGCCGTTCCCGCCGGTGAGGGCCGGCGTCGTTGCAGCTTCGCCGGTCGCGTCGATCGATTCCCGCAACTTTACCCGGGTGATGGCTGGGAACGCCCGGCGAGCGCCCTCCTTTCAAGCTTTCAGCAAGACCGATAGCCGACAGCAAGGCGTGCAGAAGCAAGCCAGTGCTGGTATCTTGAACGGTCGGCATTCCGCCTCAGCTTAACGGAGCGTCCCATGCCTTTCATCGCGGCTCGGCCTTTGATCCTTGCCCTCCTCGCCATATGGGTAACCCTGATGGCGCGGTCTGATGCAGCGGTGCCGCCTTCGCTCAAGGGCCAATTGCTGATTGCAACAGATTCAATGCGGGATTCGCGCTTCGATCATGCGGTGATCCTGATGGTGCGGCACGATATCGACGGCGCGATGGGGATCGTCATCAACCGGCCGCTGGGCGAAAGGCCGTTGGCGGAACTTCTCGCAGCGTTCGGGACAAAGGACACCCCTGCGAGCGGCAATGTGCGCATCTTCTTGGGCGGTCCGGTGCAGCCCGAAGTCAGCTTCGCGATTCACGGCGCCGACTACGGCCGCCCGGAGACACGCGAGGTCGATGCACGCTTCGCCGCCACGCCGAGCCGCGAGGTCCTGCGCGACCTTGCCCGCAACGCCGGCCCGAAGAAGAGCCTCATCGCGTTTGGCTACGCTGGCTGGGCGCCGGGGCAGCTTGAGGGCGAGCTTGCCCGCAACGTCTGGTATACCGCGCCAGCGGATCCCGCTTTGGTGTTCGACGATGACCGCGACAAAGTCTGGGAGCACGCGACCGCGCGCCGCACTCAGGACCTGTAAACGGGAAGACCTGTAAACGGGAAGACCTGTAACGGGAAGACTTGGGAATCGCCGGCCCTTCAGGCCCGCGCATAGCGGCCGCGTCCGAAAATGCGGTCCTTGTTATCTTCCGAGGCGGTGTCGCGGCTCGACTTGATCGTGTCAACGATGGCGAGCGCCTTCTTGACCGCCGGCCGCGCCGCGATGGCGTCAAACCACCGCGCCAGGTTGGGCCGTTCGCTCCACTTCACCCCGAACATGTCGTGATTACGCGTCCACGGAAACGTCGCGATGTCGGCGACGGAATATTCGGCGCCGCCCAGATAGGGGCTGCGGCCGAGTCGTTGCTCGAGCAGATCGTAAAGCCGGAGCATTTCGGTCATGTAGCGGCTCTTTGAATAATCGTTACCGGGCGGCGCGAAGCGCATGAAATGCACCACCTGGCCAAAGGTCGGGCCAATTCCTGTGAGCTGGAGCACCAGCCATTGGATCACCTCGTATCGTTCGGCCGTGCCGGTCGGTAGGAAGCGGCCGAACTTGTCGGCGAGGTACATCAGGATCGCGCCCGACTCGAACACCGTGAAGGGCTTGCCGCCGGGGCCTTCGGGATCGACGATCACGGGAATCTTGGCATTGGGATTGAGCGCGGTGAATTCTGGCTTGAACTGCTCGCCTTTCCAGACATCCACCGGGATAGGGCGATAGGGCACCGCGAGTTCCTCCAGCATGATGAAGATTTTTTGTACGTTAGGGCTGGTCAGGACGTAGAAATCGATCATGGGGCGCGTCTCGCTGTTGCCGGAAGGCCACAAACCTATCGAGGAGCGCCGAGGCCTGCAAGCAATCGGGGCAAAGTGGCCATGCGGGGCAGATATCCTATTGGTCGGAGCATGCCTCCCGACCCTCCCTGCCCTCCTCCCGCGCCTGGCGGAGGGTCGGGAGGGGGCATCGTGCGACGGCTAGGCGTGCATCTCCTGCATCTTTGGCGGCCCGTTCCGACCCTCCGGTAGCGCGAAATTGCGTGAAAAAAGATGAAACACCCATGCTTGTAGATCGTGATTCGCGACACCAGTATTCGACTCGACTGAACCAAGAACGATTAAACGAACACTAAGGACGAACGGCATAACGAGGAACATGGGAGCCGCCGCCGCCATGGAAAAGCGCCTGACCGGCCGCATCGCGCCGGAACGCATACGCCTGTTGAAGACACCGCGGCCGCCGGACGGAGCCGTAGAACGCTTCCTCGCCCTCGGCGACCCGACCGGGCTGACCGCCGACGCCATGGACGAACTAGGCATTGCGCCCGGCGCCATCGGCGCGTCGGTGCTCAAGCCGACAATTCCAGGCACCACCATGGTGGGGCCGGCCCTTACCGTGCGCAACGTGCCGCAGCGGGCCGACCCGCTCGCCGGCGCCCGCGCCGGCGTCAACCGCATGGCGGAGTTCGAGGCGCATAATCTCGCCAGCCCCGGCGACGTGCTGGTGATCCAGGGCGTCGCCCACATCTCCAACATGGGTGGCATCTCGGCGCTGACCGGCAAGCGCCAGGGCGAAGGTGGCGCCATCGTGATGGGCGGCATCCGCGACATCGCCCATTCACGCATGGTCGGCTTTCCGGTGTGGTCGAGCGAGGTCAGTCCGGTTACCGGCAAGTGGCGGATCGAAACCGTCGAAATCAACGGTACGGTCCAGATCGGCGAGGTGCGGGTCGAGCCCGGTGATCTCGTGGTCGCCGACGATAGCGGCGTTTGCTTTATTCCGCGCGACTACATTCTCGAAGTGCTGGAGCTGGTGGAGAAAAAAGCGAAGGCCGAGGATATTCGCTGCAAGGCGATCGTCGGTGGGGTCGCGGTGCCGGAAATCTCGCGATCGACTTACGGGGAAAAGGAAGAATAGTGGCGAAATACGTCGTCGCGCCGGCGCGCGACATCGCACCGGGGGAACGCAAGCTCGTCGAGGTCCGGGGCCGCAAGCTCGTCATTTTTAATCTTACGGGCGAGTTCTTCGCCATGTCGGATCGTTGCCCTCACCAGGGCGGCCCGCTGTCGAAAGGCCATCTCACCGGCCTCGTGTCGTCGCCCGAGCCCGGCGCATATTGCTATTCGCGCAAAGGCGAGGTGATCCGCTGCCCCTGGCACTCCTGGGAATACGACATCCGCACCGGCAAATCCTGGTGCGACCCGCGCCGGGTCCAGGTGCGCCGCTTCGAGGTCAACGTCGAGACCGGCGCCCAGCTGGTCGAAGGGCCCTATGTGGCGGAGACGTTTCCGGTGAGCATCGAAGATGAGTATCTGGTGGTGACGATGTGACGTTGCTCGTAGCCCGGATGGAGCGTAGCGTAATCTGGGAACGGCCGTTCCCAGATTACGCTACGCTCCATCCGGGCTACGGTGCCGTCGCCTACAGCTTCGCCAAAATCCCCGCAAATTTCTCCCGTACCTTGGCCACCAGTTCCGGGCTGGCGCGCGCCACAGGGGGGAAATCCTTGAGCCGCTCGAACGGGCGGCAGGCGTCGATCACGGCGCGGGAGTTGGTCGAACTCGCTTTGTCGAGCAGCGGGTCGAGCGGCGTCGACCAGGCGCGCCGGAAGAACTCGATGTCCTCGGCCGGATCGCAGCGCGTGCACACCGCCCACATCACGTCGAAAATATCGGTCGGGTCGACGTCCTCGTCGACCACGACGACGAAGCGGCCGAGATAGGACCCCGACTGGCTCGATGCCGCCAGCATACCGGCCTGCCGGGCGTGACCCGGATAGGCCTGCTTGATGGCGATGACGTTGAACATGCGGGCGCCGCCGAATTCGTGGCACCACACCCCGCGCACGCCCGAGAGGCCGGCGCGCTCAACCTCGTCCCAGATCATGCCGGCCTTCATGACGCATTTGCTGAACGAGAAGTCCGACGGCGGCCGCATCGGCGAGGCGATGCCGAGCACCGGGTCGTTGCGGTAATAGACGCGCCGCACCCGCACCACCGGCTGCTCGCTGGGGCTCGACGCGTAATAGCCGGTGAACTCGCCGAACGGTCCCTCCCTGGCGGTCTCGTCCGCCACCATGTCGCCCTCGATGACGACTTCCGCGTGCGCCGGCATCGGCAGGCCATAGAGTTCGCTTTCGATCACCTCATAGGGGATGCCGCGGTGGCCGCCGGCGTAGTCGTATTCGGACAGGCCGAATTTCAGCTCGTTGCCGCCGGCGAGGAACAACAGCGGATCGTGCCCGCAACTGATCAGCACTGGGCACGACTTGCCGGCGCGGAAATATTTCTCCCGGATCTGGCGGCCGTGCTTGCCGGGCGACATCCACAGGCTGACGCGGTCTTTGCCGAGCACCATGACGCGATAGGTCGCGGCATTGATCCAGTTCTCCTCCGGATCGCGCATGATGACGAGATCATCGGTTCCGATGTAGCGCCCGCCATCGCGCTCGTGCAGGCGCGGCACGGGGAATCGGTAGAGATCGATCGCGCCGTCCCGGTCGATGTTCTCCAGCACCGCGCCTTTCGTTACCACGCGCGGGGCGACTGGCTGGTGGGTCTTCATGCGATCCCGATAGGAGCGCACCACATCGAGCGGATTGTTCGGCACCGGGAACCCAAGCGTAATGGCGAGCCGCTTCGACGAATTGGTGGCGCCGGACAGGAGCCGCATGCCTTTGGGGTAGCCCGGCACGTCCTCGAACAAGATCGCAGGCGGCTCGGGCTTCGTGTGGTAAACGATCTCGGCGAGCGTCCCCATTTCCAGGTCCCAATGGGCGCCTGGGATGCGCAGCAACTCGCCGACCGCCTCGATGCGGGCGAGGAATTCACGGATGTCGGCATGCGGTGCGTCGTAGGCGTTGAATTTTTGCTGCTTGGTGACATCGAGCATGGGCGGCCTCTGAACATTCAAGCTTACCACATAAAGCTTGTGCTTCGCGGCTCAAAGTGCAGCATGATCCGAGTGGAGACTTTTTAAGCCGCCGCCGTGGCCATCGAGATCGAGGACAGTGTTGTGATCAGTAATGGGCGATGGAGTGTGACACTCACGCCTGCAGGCGCTCCATCACTCGGATTCCCAACCAAGATCGACCTGGTGGCAGGTCCGTTTCGAGGGACCGTTGTAGATGACATGGTTGGACCGTACGAACGATTCCACCGCGAGCTTGTCGATTTGTATAAATCACTTTCTGGCACGGCGCGGTTGGGTAGCTATGAGCTTTTTTCCCTTGAACTGACGGCATCGCGCACCGGCTCCATATGGATTCGGGTTGTTTCATTTGGTAGCCATTGTCCAATGGTGAAGTTGGAGTACGAGTTTGGATTTGATCAGACTTACTTGCCTCCGATCATTAAGAGCATCGAACGGCTTTTTCTGAATGAGGAGGAAAAGGGCAGAGAACAGCCATGAAGCTACTTCATGAGGGTGTAAGCAGAGATGCTTTTCTTTTGCTCGCGCTGCTCGCCACGCTCGTCACATTGCCGGCAAAGTTCGCCTCTGCCCAGACTTGGCCAATCCGCCCCATCCGGCTGATCGTGCCCTTCGCGGCGGGCGGCGCTAACGACATCGTGGCGCGGCTCATTCAGCCGGACCTCGAACGGGCGCTGGCGCAGCCGGTCATCATCGAGAACAAGCCGGCCGCAAGCGGCACGGTGGGCACCGACCAGGTGGCGAAAGCCGCGCCCGACGGCTACTCGCTGCTGATGGCGTTCACCACTCACACGGTCAATCCAGCCGTGAACGCTAAGCTGCCCTACGACACTGAGCGCGACCTCGCTCCCATCGTGCTGATCGGCAAGAGCCCGTTGTTGTTCATCGTCAATCCCACGGTGCCGGCAAAGACGCTTTCGGAGTTCGTCGCGCTCGCCAAACAGAACCCCGGCAAGTTCAACTATGGCACTCCGGGCGCTGCAAGCCAGGCGCATCTTCTGGTGGCGCTGTGGAGCAAGCTTGCCGGCATCGAGATGCAGCATATTCCCTACCGCGGCGGCGCGCCGGCGGTGCTTGGCACGGTGACGGGTGAAGTGCAACTCACCCTGATGTCGCCCATTGCGTCGCTCGCTCAGATCAACGCCGGGGCACTGCGGCCGCTCGCGACCGGCAGCGCCCAGCGCGATCCGCATTTTCCCGACCTGCCGAGCGTAGCGGAGAGCGGCTTTCCGGGCTTTGAAGCCGTGGCCTGGGTCGGCCTGTTCACGACTGCCGGAACACCGGCCGAGATCGTCGGCCGCCTCAATGCCGAAGTGAACCGCATCATCCGGCTGCCGAGCGTCGCCACGAAGTTCGACGAGCAAGGCATGACGCCCGCGGGCGGCAGCGCCACGGATTTCGGCGCGTTCATCTCCCGCGAGCTGCGCCGATGGAAGGACGCCGCGCGGGTCGCAAATGTGAGCGCCGAGTAGCCGCCCTCCCTGACTTCCGCGATGAAAATCGCTCGTGCCTGGTCAACTTGGATTTTCACTCGGGGACTATCGTTCCTGATCCCGATCCGATTCAAGATCAATATCAGGTGACGGCAGCAGCCGAAATGGGATGGCTGGTCAGGCCTGCCGCTCCGGAGTCGCGACCACGAGGCCGTCGAGCGCTTCGGTCACCTTGATCTGGCACGACAGGCGCGAGTTCGCCCGCACGTCGTAGCCGAAATCGAGCATGTCCTCTTCCATCGGAGACGGCGGCCCGACCTTCTCGCGCCACGCTTCGTCGACATAGACGTGGCAGGTCGCGCATGCGCAGGCGCCGCCGCATTCAGCCTCGATCCCCGGCACTCCGTGCTTGATCGCCGTTTCCATCACGGTCGATCCTGGCTCTGCTTCGATCGTGCGTGACTTGCCGGTACTGTCGATGAAAGTAATTTTGACCATGCGTGCCGATTAACCCGATCGGGCCCCAACAGGAGATTGCCGCAGCCGGATCAAGCCGGGCGCACTCCTATATCCTCTGAGCAGGCGGTGCGCCAGAGCGTGTACGCTCAGTCGACAGCCGGGTACGCAGCATTGCACAAATTGCAAGCCGGGCTTCGACGACCGTGCAGTCCAGCGTTTGAAGTGCCGAGGCGAGCTCACGATTCTCCGCGACTGCTCGTTCCAAC
>Ga0209648_10003735_pt1 | contig 12841 bp, 10 predicted proteins | sample GraSoi2013_115cm_FD_185830 | JGI IMG/M metagenome (GOLD analysis project Ga0209648, IMG submission 185830) | Grasslands soil microbial communities from the Angelo Coastal Reserve, California, USA - Sample 9_17_2013_115cm (SPAdes) (version 2) | ecosystem: Environmental > Terrestrial > Soil >...
GCAAAAGTTACAGTAATATAAGCCTGTCCAGAAAGATGGACGAGCCGAAGTGGTGAAATTGGTAGACACGCAACGTTCAGGGCGTTGTGCCCGTACGGGCATGGGGGTTCGAGTCCCCCCTTCGGCACCCTCCCCAAAATCCACATTTTGACTCAGCAGTTTGATTATCTACAGTGCTCACCTGATAGTCCTGGGGCCGCTTCTTTTCTTCCATCGAATACAGAGCCCGTTGTCCTAACTGTTTAGAATCGTTCAAAACTGTTCAGATTGATTCAACTGATAAACTGTAAATAAACTGTCATCGCTCATTGCCTCACTGCTCTCGATAAGCGGAAATGACGATATAACAAATTGTACTTTCGCATTTTCGCGAACTTGACCCTTTTGATGAACCGTATTTTCACGCTGACCTCAGCAGAGATATCGTGCCCGTATCACATTCGAATTGTGACATCCGCATCAGAACCTATCTCATGAAAGAGCAGAAGCTTGTTTCCACTGCATATATGCAATGGAATGAGGGAGAGTCGAACTCCCCTTACCGCGATTTTTGACCCGCTCTAGGACTGCCTTGAAGGATCCCAGGGCGCTCAGAAAGCGGATGCGCTGGTCGTCTCTGTCCGTCTCTCATCGTCTGAAATCACTGACGTTGCTGCCAGTGATTCATTGATGAACGTTACTTCTCACTTGTTTTTTCCCTGTTTTGCTATTTTCCATATCCCTTTCGGATTGAGATAAACGCTGCTTAAGTCACTTCTGCACTAGTAACGCCGGACTCTCCAGAAATGACGCTTGAAGCTCAGCGGCACACTTTAGATTCTATTGTCTTGGTCATGGAATCGATTGCTATTGCAAATTGATACGTTTTGAGGTACATTTGTTTGCATGAAGAGTAGTTTTCTGAATTAAAACAAAGGGCATTTAGTAGTGGAGGTAGTCATGTCACAATCATCAGACTCAGATGAGCAATATCTACCACAGCAACCAAACATATATGAGCAATACCTCGCAACAATCCGCTCATTTATAGGTCAAATTCAATCAATTTCTGAACAACTTCTATTGTCAGATTTGCGTAACTTATCAGGGGGCTCGGCTAATAGTATAGGCTCCGAATTGCGTAATTTCATATATGTATTCGAGAATATGAGGAGAGAGCCTATACAAGAAATGATCAGTATTTCATCTATCTTAGATTACTTAAATAATGCTCTTGGGAGTTTTTATGAGTTTTTAGATTTAAGAGAAGTGCATGATGTTCAAAGTAAAGCTTCTTACTATACAAAAATTACTGAGTGTAGAAAGTATCTTTCTCTTGCAGAGGAGGAGTTGCGTTATAGCGAAGAGAGAATTGTTATTGAAACGCAGGCTGGTAGGAATCTTGAAACCAGCGACGATCAGAAGCTAACATCTTTTGATGAGGTGCACAATCTTAATAACCAACTTTCTAATGTCACGACTGAGGTTGAGCTACCCGCAGAAAAGGAAAACAACTCTGCCTTGGAAACCAATATCGTCATAGCACCTCAAGAAGAGCAGGAGCCTAAAAACGTTTCAACCAGCCGACTTCCAGATATGCCTGATCAAACGGGAAGTGAAGATAAACCTCTAACTAAAAGAGATATTATAGATTTATTAGGTACAGTAGGAGATTCTTCTAAACTGATATTAAGTTCCCGGAATATGAGCAGAATTGACCTGCGTGACTTCAACCTACAGGGTGCTGATCTAGACAATGCTGATCTTACTAACGCCAACTTACGTAATGCAAACTTGCGCGGGGCCAACTTGCAAGGAGCCAACATGGAATCGGTCAATCTGCGCGATGCAGACCTTCGAAGGGCGAAGTTGCAAAGGGCGAAGTTGCAAAGGGCGAAGTTGCAAAGGGCGAAGTTGCAAGGCGTCGACCTGCAAGGCGTCGACCTGCAAGGCGTCGACCTGCAAGGCGTCGACCTGCAAGGCGTCGACCTGCAAGGCGCCAATCTGCAAGGCGCCAATCTGCAAGGCGTCAACCTCAGCTCAGCGGGTCTGTTCGGGACAAACCTATATTTAGCCGATCTGCAAGGCGCCAATCTGGCCCATGCCGATCTGTGCGAAGCCTATCTGCGCGATGCCAATTTGGCTCATGCCGATCTGCAGAGCGCCGATCTGCGCGACGCCGATCTGCGCGACGCCGACCTGCGCGACGCCGACCTGCGCGACGCCGACCTGCGCGACGCCGACCTGCGCGACGCCGACCTGCGCGATGCCCAACTGCTTCAAACAAGACTCGAAAATGCAAAGTTAAAGGGTGTAAAAATATTTAACAAAGACATAGAAAATGTACACGTAACTAGTCAGCAGATGGCAGACCTTGACCTGCAAGAAGTCGCACCGGATAATGGTAATCTAGGGAATAGTGGCCTCACTGAAGCATTTTTAAAGGAGCCAGATACTGTATCTTCCCTTGTGAGTCATCCAATTCAGTCTGTGGTTAAAAATGCCCCTCACGATAACTCTCTAGTAGATAGTACAGATGACCACGAAGGAAAATCTGCATCTGAACCGCTTCTTTTGGGGAGTGATGAGGACCAATCAGCTCCTGCACGGGCGAATGAGCCCCTCTCTTTCCAAAACTTTTCAGCGCCTGCTCCTCAGACAAATGACGAAACGGAGACAAGGTCTAGCACTGATCAAAATCAGCACCAATTTAACGGAAACGAGGATTCTAAACCTAGGACAGTTTCCCTTAAAGACGAAGTGCAGCAAGAAACTAATCAGACTCTCCACACTCAGGAGATAAGAGAAGAGTCTCAAGTACCCAGCACGCGCACTGCTGAATCAATCGGCGCCGACATCGAGCAGTCCCAGGAAGATATAGGGTCAACTGGCATACTGACCAGGCCACTGGAGATTCAGAACGCTGACTCTATGACCATATCCATCCGCGAGATGTTATGGCCTTCAATTGTGCAATCGATCGAGCGCATGCAAGATGACCGGGACACACAAACCCTCGATATCCATATTACGCCGAGTAACTCTAGTCGTGAAGCCGAGGAGAAGGGGGAAAAACTACCGGGTCAGGATCGCCGGTATGAGGTTGTACTCAAATTTATTGAACAGAAAAATAGTCAACTCAACTCGAATTCTTTTGAAGGACCTTTGCAGCACCATCTAGATGCAGAGAATAAATCTCTGGGGTCACCTTATGGAGCGGCTCTGCATCGTGCTTTGTTTCATGATGAGATGCCAGAGAACAAAGACCGTATATTAAAGGGTGTGCCAGGTCGCCAAACCTTGATAACAGGGTATCGATCGGCACTTGCCCGATCTCGAGATAGTGAAGAGCTACGCATCCAGTTCCGTATCAACACTTCGGCTCCTGAAATGCATCGTTACAAGTGGGAATACTTGTGGGATCCAGAAGGCGAAGGTGGAGGACCACTAGCTTGTAGTCCGCACACACCGTTTGCACGTGTCCTTCATGTCAGTAGTCAAGGTGATCGACTTCCTACGATTACCCCGAACACTCCCATCCGTATATTAGGGGCTCTGGCTAGTCCAACTAATCTGGATTACGACGAAAGCATATTGAAATTACTGCAACCCGGAGTGTCGCTGGATCCAATAGAACCATTTGAAATCGAGGGTTTCAAAAATGCGCTGAGTTCCATTAGCACGCTAATCTCACCCCTTGAAGGTGATAACCTCCTTGCGAGTCCTACTGATAATGTTAGTCTCGATGCTCTCCGGGAAAGGATGATAAAAGCTCGTTTAGTAGACGGAAGACCGTTTCATGTTCTACACATCCTCTGTCATGGACTGCTTCGAGAGGAAGATGGCAAATCTTTCTTAGTGTTGCAGGCCAATAACAGTGATCAAGCACAATTGGTACCGGAAGAGCTTTTTGCGAAAGTAATGGTCCAATTCGTTCCCGATCTCCGGCTTGTGGTACTTGCCTCGTGCAAAACCGCTCTACCGATGAAACATCACTCACTTCAAGGTGTTGCTAGAAGGCTGCTGGATGTTGGGATCCCGGCAGTCATTGCCATGCAAGACAACCTCGAGTTCAAAGCCGCACAATACTTCTCTCACCAGCTTTATGAAGAATTAGCTTCTCACGGTGTGATCGATAGAGCTGTAAACGCTGCACGTCGCGAATTGTTCGACCATCAGCAAGAAAACTATGATGATCTCGATGCTGATCATGTCTCACCTGAGCAGTGGGGTATACCAGTATTGTTTATGCGCCTCCCCGATGGCAAGCTATTTGATGTAATCGCAGAAGACCATCAACAGCATACTCCAAAAGCCAAATTTAAAGCCATACTTCCTAAACAAACGTCACGTTACTCCTCCTGGCCTAAAAAGAGTGTAACACAACCTCCCACTTCCAATGATGGTGTTGACCAATTGCAACTACTCACATCTGTCGTGTCGGCACTGTTAGGAGGTATAACAGGAAGGCTAAAGGCAATACCACCATCGCTTTCTCCCGACACACAAGCACGGCTGTTCTACGGGAATGATCAGCGCAAGATGCGTTGGGCTTTAGTTCAAGCGGCACAAGATCATCGCCAGCATAAGGCACGACGAAGCGTACTCTTCCTGCGCGGCCTGGCCCGTGTCGAAATCGCGAAGCTTCTGAATCGCGATCGTCTGAGGGATCTAGACCCAGCAGCTTTTCAAAGTCGGATATGGAGCGGTGGCCATGTTGAATGGGGCAAGACTATAGTTAGGGGTATACTCGAAGGAGGACCAACCACAGATCACTTACTAGCTGGTAAACAGCCTATCACGCTTCATGATTGCCGTACCCGGTTTAGAGGCTTTGATGACGAAGGCAACTCAACTAGGACCACCATCAACCACACCGGTAATCTTACCTGGTCTGATGAGAGGCACGAGGCATTGCCCGACAGGCAACGACCAACATCTCCTGATCTAGAGCGGTTGATCTACAGCCAGGGTCATACCTTCGTCATCTTTAGGGAATTGACTGGAGACAAAGAACGTCGTTCCAACGGCTTAGATGATTGCACTGCCTCACTCATGCTCCACGCGGTCTATCCTGATCGCTACATTCCTTACCACCCTGACCTAGCCAATGGTGTGCTCAGTCTGTTGGAACTAGGCGGTGAAGATCGATTCAGCGATGGCTTTGAGGGTTACTGTAATCTTGCCCATATTCTTCTAATGGATGATGATCTGGGGTTTGAGAGTTTAGCAGATGTTGGCTACTTCCTCCAGCGACTGGCTAACCAGAAAATTATTCTGAGGAAGGATGAAACACCTCCTGATGACCTGCGAGCTAAGTTACAAACGGTCAATCTGAAGTCTGATGAGATAGACAGTGAACTAATCATTCGTCCCAACCTATTGAATCAGGCTACAGCCGCCCTCAACGCGGGCAAGCACATCATCCTCATTGGTCCACCTGGGACGGGGAAGACGACCTTAGCTGAAGACCTGTGTCGTCATGCCCATGACCAGGGCTGTAATCGTGACCACATCCTAGTAACAGCTACCGCCGATTGGACAACGTTTGATACAATTGGCGGCTACATGCCTGAGGCAGATGGTCGACTGGTCTTCCAACCAGGTATCTTTCTAAAAGCAATAAAAGCTCAAAAATGGCTCATCATTGACGAGATTAATCGTGCTGACATCGACAAGGCCTTCGGTGAACTCTTCACCGTCCTATCCGGTCAGCCGGTGACTCTTCCCTACAAAGGAGACAATGATCGGCCAATTCGCATTCTGCCGTTTGGTCACTCCAGTTCCGACGAAATGGATGACTTTGTTATTCATCCAAGCTGGCGCATCATCGGCTCAGTGAACATTTTCGATAAAGCATCGTTGTTTGCGATGTCCTATGCATTTATGCGCCGTTTTGCTTTTGTAGACGTAGCCGTTCCCTCAGATAAGCTCTACCAGCGACTGATCAGGCATTTTTATCAAATGGCAGATCTCCCTCTCGATGCACTCGCTGAAGGTGTACTCGAATACCTCGACAGCTTCTTCAGCCAGGAAAACCATCTGATGCGTTGCCGGTCTCTAGGTCCGGCTATCGCCAAGGATGTGGTGCGATACCTACGCTACCGCACCGACGGCAATCAGCAGGTTACACTGGGTCATGTTGCCGAGGCCTTACTACTGTACGTCACACCCCAGCTAGATGGACTGGAGCGGGAAAATATTCTCGATATCTACGATGATCTCAAACGCCATTTCGAAAAGCAGATCCTGCAAATTGAGTGTGAGGCTCTACTTCAGCGCATTAAGGAGCTGTTTCCTTTCATTCATCAAAAAGAATGGGATAAACAACGATGAATGAGCCATACTCGTCGAACTTCTACAACGCGCTCTTAGCCTACGCTCTGTCTGCGAACCTGGCGAAAGATCCACTTGCATTTCGTCGATTAGTTGGACTGCGTGGTCAATTAGGAGGGATAACTGCTGCATGTTTTCTGTTGTATCGTACACTAGACGAGACCAAAGCCTGTGTTCATCACTTTCTCTTTCATACTGCGCCGGTGTTGCTGCAACAGCTTAGTCGTACTACACAGCCACAAAGGGTGATAATGCACGGCCATACTCGTGGCAGAGTAGATTGGCCCAGTACATACAAAACACGGTACAGTGAGGATACCAATCCCACTGTGTTTGTTTGTATGCCGGGCTGGCGCTACTTTGATCGACCTGAGAACCAACTGTTTTTGTTCATGCTGTATCACATTCAGGTCTGTTTGGAACAGGTACCACTAAGCCTTATGGATTGGCAGGCCTGGGGAAGCGCCTTGATGTCTGACCAGAGCGCTCCGCTTCATGTGGGGAACTACGTAGCTACTCTGGCTCATCGTGTACGTACTTATCGTAGTCACATCTACCTGCGCGAAGTAGAGCTACCCCCGCTCATCAGGGAACACCATGTGTTAGCTGCGCGTACATCAAAGAACAATGCATATGGGAACCTTGCTGATCTGTACCAGGTCTATCAAGACCTTGTGAACATACCTGACTGGAATCCTTGGACAAAGATGTTGCGAGAAACTCTGCTACTACCTCCTGATGCTGAAGAGGTGGGACAGTTGTTGGCAGTAAAATGAGGAGAGATATCATATGCCTGATGAAATGGTAGTACATGGCAACGGCATCCTAGCCGAAAATGGACAGTACGGCGAGACGATCAACCTCGACAACCTCTATTCACTCATCCAAGCCGAATGCAATGTAGTAGATGCTAACAAGCAATCCTTTCTACAAGCGCAACGAGCTAAGACGTTAGGTCCACCACCTTCTATTCATCCAAATAACCTTGTAGAAGCCCGTTGGGGTATCATCTGGCCTCCTGAGCCACTCGATGCAAAGGAACAGGCCCATAAGGAAGCCATACAAAAGCTCATCGAGCATCGTAAAATGCAAATGAAGGGGAAGAAACCACATGAGTTTTCCTATAAGAAAAACTGGACAAGTCAAGCATTTCTTTGGGAAGAAGGACGACGCGTTAAACTTCCAAACATGAAACCGAACATCGTTCCATACTATTTATGTATTGTAGGATCACCAGATCGCATTCCTTGGGAGTTTCAGCAAGAGCTTGATAGTGTTTACGCAGTAGGAAGACTATGGTTTGACGACCCGGCAGACTGCTTGCGCTACGTGGACCATTTGTTAGCATACGAGCAAGAGCCAGAGGTAGGGCTTCATGAACGCGAGGTATTATTCGTAGGAACACGACATAAGGATGACTCACCCACCCAAAATAGTGCTGAGTTGCTTATCAAACCATTGTATGATTGGTTGTCAGGCAAGAGTGAGTTCAACTGTAAGCCATCGCTCTTGTTGGGTGATGAAGCTGGCAGCGAGGCAACAAAAACGCACTTGTTATACAGATTAAGTGGATATGGACTAGATGGCAGTACACCTGAGGCACCGCCAGCTCTACTATTTACCGCTGGTCATGGTGTGGAATATAAAGAGCCAAAAAATGATCAGTATGCCAGGCAAGGAGCACTCATCTGCCAGGAATGGCCTGGTAGATTTACCGCTCCTAAGCCGGAACACTACTTGGCCGGCGATGATGTAAGTGAAGATCTGAACTTGGCAGGAATGGTTGCTTTCTGTTTTGCTTGCTTCAGTGCAGGCACACCAGACAAACAGGACTGGGTACGTCCCACAATATTCAAGAAACCAAGACGTATCGCCCCTCTGCCATTTGTTGCCAGTTTACCTCAAAAACTCCTGGCACAAGGATTGCTATCCTTCATAGGTCATGTATCCAGAGCCTGGGAGTATTCTTTTCTCGGAACAGCAGGTGTTAGCGACCAGACCGATCCTTTTCGTGAGACCATTTATGAGCTTCTGCGTGGTCAGCAGGTTGGACACGCGGTTGATTATCTTAATCGACAATGGCCTATCTGGACATTGGAACTCAATAATCTTGTAGCTGATAAACACAGCAGCAAAGAAGAAGTTATTGCTACCTGGATGGCACGCAACGATTTGCGTGGTTATGTAGTTCTTGGAGATCCAGTAACTAGGATCAGCATTGAATTACTAAAATAAAAAACAGTATTCCATCTTCATCAAAACAGAGAATAGCGGAGGAAGTATGACTTCGACAGTAGTGCGTTTGATTGTAGACATCATCGGTTTGATCTCACTTTCGGCTGGCATTATCGGTGGAATAGTTACAATGTTCAAGGAAATGCAGCGAAAATTTGAAAAAGGGAAGAGTTTTGGTCTTGAAGATCTGCCTACAGAATTTATTGAAGCACTCACCAAGCTACTTGAAGCTCTTATTAAAGCTCCTATATGGCTAGCATTGGCCATCATCGGCATATTGCTCATTTTCGGTGGCAACTTGCTCTAGTATTCACTTTAAACAAAGAGTACCGTTTGCCAGTTTTATATATTGGTGAGCTTGTCTGAAATTAGTAGCGTAGCTGTAGACTTCTTTCGACAATCGAGCCATTCGATTGTTAGATCAGCAGCATTCTGATAGACTTTCAATGCCTTTTCTTCATGATTCTTTTTAATTGAGGAAAGTTCCCAAATTTCGTGTTTGGGAAGACGATCTGATGTTGTAAAGGTAAAGAGAAGAGCTACAATAAGGCGGATTCTGTCCGCAGTTCCCTCTCCAAACCCACCTCCTCTGTGCTCAAAAGCTAAAATGCAACTCCTCTTAACGGCCAAAAAACTCCCCACATAATCAGGACCTCAGGCCAGACCACACTTTTGCAGATCTAGAATAGCATACCACTGCTCCAGCCTAGAAGCTGCTACCGCCTCGAGGATGACAGGATGAAGATGGCCCTTTATACTTCGATGAGCTTTCCATCTTCTGCCCACTCACAGGCAAGCTCATCCAGCCGCGCGAGCATGTCCTTGCTCATATGGGTCACGATCAGTCGTTTCGGCTGCAGCTCGTCCAGATGAGTCATCAAGGTCTGAAAATCCAGGTGATATTTGACGTTCTTCTCGAAAAAGTAGGCCTCTGCAATCAAGAGGTCGGCTCCTTTGGCCGCTGGAATGAGGCTCTCTGTCCACTCGGTATCGCCTGTATAGGTGATCGTTTTCCCGTTGCACTCCATGCGCAAGGCGAGGGACGGGTCTCCTGCGGGATGCTGCACGCGGTAGGGGGTGACCATCACGTCGCCTAGGGTGTGAGGTTGCTCGCATGCGAACTCGCGTATCTCCAAGGAGAACTGTTGTTGAACCTGGGAGGAGCCAGGAAAGAAGATGTCCATCGCCGCCACTGCTCTTCTCTGCGTTCCAGGGGGCCCTACGATGACGAGTGGACGGCTGCGTTTGCTGATCAGTTGGGCATCCAGCACAAAAAAGGGGATGCCACCGAAATGATCGCCGTGTAAGTGCGTGAGCAGTATCATGTCAATGTCATTGGGCGTTGTAAATAACGGTTGTCAAGTAGGCACGATTCCGGCCTAAAATCCGGCATTGTTTTCGATGAAAATGACACACAAGCTCCCCAAGCCAACGAGTCGCCGTTGACTTGCTCGACCAAAACCCGCTTAGAGCTTTTCTGCTGCCGAGAGCATTTCTCCTTTCACACTCAAGGTGACGGGTTCTTTCCCACGCAGACGGTAAGAAGAACCCCGCAAGTAGAAGACCTCGCCATGATGAAGCAAGCGATCAATAATCGCCATCATTAAAGCGGTATCGCCGACCAGTTCTCCCCAACTCGCCAGACTTTTGTTAGAGGTGATGACCGTTGCGCCTTTCTCGTAGCGTCCACTGATGATCTCATACAACACGGGGCCGACTTGCGGCTGCACGCTCAAATAGCCAAACTCATCCAGGATCAGCAGGTCGCATTTGATCAGGGGCTCGATGAGGTGAGCGATATCGGCTCGCGTTGCGGCGGTTAAGACGGCATTGGCGACCTGTTGCGCCATCACAAACCGCACGCTGTAGCCCAATTGCACCATCTTGGTCCCCACGGCAATCGAGAGGTGTGTTTTCCCGACTCCGCTCGGCCCGATCAGGACCAGCGATCCGGCCGTCGTCACGAAACTGCTGTCAAAGAAGCGCAACATGACCGTGCGTTTGAGTTCGGGTCGCAGCGTGAAGTCGAACTGGTCAATGGTGGCGGCATAGGGGAACCCGGCGGCTTTCATCTTGCGCTGCAGCTGGTGCTCCTGACGGGCAAGCAGTTCTTCGCTGGCCAGTTGTTCCAGAAATTCCCCATATCCCATCTCGGCTTGCGCTGCCTGAAGAGTCCAACTGGCATAGACTTGTCGCATGCGTGCGAGTTTGAGGGTGGTCAGTTTGTGATCCAGCGACTCGCTCATGCCTGGCCTCCTGTCGCCGTCAGTACCGAGTCCAGCACACGGTCGCGGTTGGCGACATAGCGCTCATACTGTGCCAGATCTCGCTCGACCTCGTGTTGCGCTGGAAGGGACGCGAGCCTTGCCATCATGCTCGTTTCCGCCGAACTGGGAGGCGCAGAGGCCGCCGGCATACTCACAATGGCTCGCACATACTCTGCGCCGTACATCTGCTGCTCCGCCGCCAACTCCAGCGCCGCCACAAAATCGGCGTTCCCGATCTCCTGCGCCAGCTCGTACAGCGCAATCATCTGCGGGTTCATCTCAGCCCGGCGTTTGTGACAGAGTTCGCGCACATAGCTCTTCACCACCGGGGCCAGGTCACACAACCAGTCGCGGTACACCATCACCCGAGCGCGTGGCTTGGTGCTGAAGGCCGCCTCGAAATGGGCCGGGTTGACGATGCGAGCGTGTTGTTCCTTTGATCTCGCATGGATCGCCACCAGTTCGTGGTCGGCGAACCCTTCGATGCGTGTAGCGTGAATGCGTGCCGTGACTGCGCGGCCCATCAAATGCGCTGGCACCGAATAGCGATTGGTTTCGATGGCCACCAACCCCTCACGGCTGACCACCACACAGTCAAAGAAGCCGTAGTCTTGTGCTGTGACCGGCAGCGCACCGAATTTGGCTTGCTCTTCCACCAGTCTCACCACGGGCGGCTCGCCTGTCGCATCGGAGGGCCGCTCCCTATTGACCTGGCGCAACCAGGCTGCGCCTTGCTCTGCCAGGTCGGCATCATCATGAAAGGTGCGTCCTGCGATGAAGTTCCCTTTCACATATTTGACCAGGTTCTCGACGGCTCCTTGTCTTTTTCCCGGAAGCGGGAGCGCAGGCCTCGGGATGAAATTTGAACTCGACGGCGAGCTTCTGGTACGCCGGATTCCAGACTGGCTGATGCTGCTCATCGCGACCCAACACGGCTGTCTTCATATTGTCCGTGACCACCACCCAGGGCACCCCGCCAATGGTGGTAAAACAGGCAATCAGGCAACGTAAGAGGGTTTCTTCCCGCATATCGGTGTGAAAACTCACGTACATGAAGCGACTGTACTTGAGCCTGGCTGCAAAAAAGTAGCGTGTGTGTCCTGCCAACTCAGGCCTCGTGAACTCCATATTCCGCACCTCGCCCCAGTCAATTTGCAAGAATTCGCCTGGCACCCCCTCAAAGCGCATAGCCAGATCGTGTGGCGTCTGCTTGCCTGCGCGGCGTACTTTGCGGATGTAGTCGTAGAATGCGGTTTCCCCGCCGCTGTAGGGATGCTCCCCATCTGCTCGCGCCAGTTCCAGCATGCGGCTGACTGGAAGCTTCTTGTCGAGCCACTGGGCAATCTGGGCATCAAACACCGCCACCGCGCTGCTCCGGTTGCGTGGTTTCGGCTGCTTCTCTACTTCTTCTCGCAGCACCCGCGCAACCGTATCCCGGTGGTGACCGGTAAATTCAGCGATCTGGACATTCGTCCAGCCTTTCTGTTGGAGGCTAGTAAATCGTTGACCGTTCCATGTAACGTAGCATCCTCTCTGCCTCCACAGTGATTTTGATACTGTAGAGTATACTTCCGTGATGCTGCATTTTAAACCGGATTCCTGCTGAGTTTCTACCTGTATTTTACATAGGCCTACCGACCGTTCGTGGGTATGGTCCCAAAACGCCTTTTACATTGAGTAAGGGAGCACCCGCATGAAGCAGTTTCTCTATCCAGTAATGCTCTCTCTCACACGCGACGGAGTAGGCATCATCGGTTGTCTCTATGGTTTCCAATATTTTGAGGATGGGAGTCAAATTGGATTGTTGTAATTCATTAATCCAGTGTCTTGCTTGCTTGCTCTCTCCTCCAGCGGTGCGATGCAAGTGTTGAAACAACCTAAACTGAGCATCTTTGCTCATGCCTACATACCGTATGGTGTCCTCTCTTGGATCGATAAGTGCGTAAATTGTATAGCGCTGGTCTTGTCGTTTCAGCGGTTTGGGCATCTTAAACATGTATCAGACTCCTTATCCGCTCGTTTTA
>Ga0209648_10003736_pt1 | contig 12838 bp, 11 predicted proteins | sample GraSoi2013_115cm_FD_185830 | JGI IMG/M metagenome (GOLD analysis project Ga0209648, IMG submission 185830) | Grasslands soil microbial communities from the Angelo Coastal Reserve, California, USA - Sample 9_17_2013_115cm (SPAdes) (version 2) | ecosystem: Environmental > Terrestrial > Soil >...
CCGATCCGCCCGGAGATATACAGAGTATCGCCCACCAGCACGGCATCGCTGAACGGAACACCCGCCGGACGATTCGGAAAATTGATGTAGCGGCGGCTCTCAGCTGACAAAGGGTTCTCCTGAAGTCGTACAACTGTAGCAGGTGGGCTACTGCTTCAGTGTTCTGGTCCAATTGAGGATGACTTCCTGAGGGTGCACTTGGCCTCCGCTGAGTGTCTTCAGAGCAGGAAAGCGCTCGCCGGGCGCCGCCGGTCCGAGCGTGGCGAATTCATTCAAATGGATCGGCAGCGCGGCCGGCGCTCCGAATTCGAAAGTTTCGACGTTCTGAATTGCCACCACCATCAGCTTGTCCCCGATGGTGTAGTACAGCTGCTTCCCATCCGCGCTCCACGAAGGCGAACCGCCGCCACCATTGGAGACCTGCCATTTCCCTCCGGGAGTGGGGAATGCGGTCACATAGACTTCAAACCTTCCGGATTCGTCGGAGGCGTATGCGAGCCATTTGTCGTTCGGCGACAGAACAGCGCCCGTTTCATTGGCAGGCGATTGCAGAAAAGGAATCAATTTCCTGTCGCCGTTCAGATCAATGTAATAGATGTCCTGTCGCGTGGCATTGTTCTGCAAAATGAAGAAAAGATAGCGGCCGCTTGGAGACCAGCTGTTCACCGTGACAAAGCTCTCGGGCGTCTCCAACTTCTCCTGGTTACCGGAACCACTCGTCGGCTGGATCCACATTCCCCCCGAGATCGCTCCCGCGATGGTGGTGACCGCAATCCTCTTCGCGTCCGGAGAAAACGCATAGGTAATGTTGGCCGCGTCGGCAAATGTGCTGCGCGACACCGTGTTCCGCCTGGTGTCGACGATCCAAACGTCTCCCCTGCCTGTGTCGGGGTCCGGGCGTACCAGCCCGACCATGGAGCCGTCGGGGGAGGGTTTCGGCGACGAATATAGACCGACCTCGCCAAACCGTCCCAGCTCCTTGCCCGTGCGGTCAACCCACATGGGCTGGGTCTTCTGCAACGATCCATGGCGGAAGATGAGCGTGCCATGCGCGGCGGTAAAGGCGGCGACGTCGCGCGCGTTCCAATAGTCGAGTTTTTCGGCCACGGGCGCGGGGTCGCCACTGAACTTGAGCGATTTCGGATCGAAGCGCTGCGCCACCAGCACGGTTTCGCGCAGGTACAGCAGGTATCCCTCCGCATACTGCACATTCGACGCGCGCTCCAGTATTTGGCGCGGCTTCTCGCCAGACAGCGAGGCGCCATACAGCATACCCACGGAACCAGTCGTCCCGACCGCTTCGCGAGAAACGAATAGGAAGTGATCGCCGTCGGGCAGAAAGTACGGGTTGCGATGGGTCCAACCCGGTTTTGGCTCGGTGATCTTCTCGGGCGTCCCGCCGCCCTCCGGTACCTTGTACAGGGGCTCGAAAATGTTGGGCGTGAAGATGATCACGCCGCGCGGACTCCACGATGCGCCGCGCCCTTCGGGCGCATCGCAGAGCACCTGCACAGGTCCACCGGCCAGCGCTACTTTCTTCAGCTTCCCCGCCGAAAAAAATCCAATGTACTTGCCATCGGGCGACCAGAAGGGGAATCTTGGCCGCTCGGCTTCTTCCACCTGGTGCAGAGCCCCGGTGCTTACGTCGCGCACCCACAACTCTGAGTCGGAAGCATCACCGGTGAGGAAAGCGAGTTTCGAGCCATCCGGGGAAAGCGCCGGCGCACCGACCAGAACGCCTGCGTACTTCGTATCGCTCGGCGGCAGCCAGGATGCAATCATCGGCCGTCGCGCGTCTTCAAGTTGGCCGCGGCTTGACACGAAAATAGCGAGAGCGGCTGCGGCAAGAATCCAACCCGCGACGGCGGCAATCAGCAACGTGCGCTTCTGTAGGGCGCGGCGGGCGCGTATCTGGGCAGGCGCAGCCAGTTGGCTGGAAGATGCCTCCGCTATCCATTTCAATTGCAGCTTCAGGTCGTGCACCGTCTGGAAGCGCTCTTCCGGGTCCTTGGCCAAGCAGGTTTTCACCACCTGGGCCAGCGCCGGCGGTGACATCGGCGACACCACCGAAATCGGAGTTGGTTCCGACGCCAGAATCGCCGCCACGATGCTGGCCTGGCTCTTCCCCGTGAACGCCCGTTTGCCCGTCGCCATCTCGTACAGCACCGCGCCCAGCGCAAAAATGTCGGAGCGCGCATCGGCTTCTTTGCCTTCTGTCTGCTCCGGGGACATGTACTGGAACGTCCCAACCAGGGTGCCTTGCGCCGTAAGCGGCTGCTCGGCCGACGGACCGGAAATCGTCATGGTCAGGCTGGAAGCCGGCGCTGCGCCCGCGGGAGTCGCTTTGGCCAGCCCAAAGTCCATCAGCTTCGCCCCGGTCTTCGTCAGCATCACATTTCCCGGTTTCAGGTCCCGATGTACGACGCCGCTCTTGTGCGCTCGCTCCAGCCCCTCACAAATCTCAATCCCGTATTTCAGCACCTGCTCTGTCGCCAGTGGACCTTTCATCAAGCGGTCGGCCAGCGTCTCCCCCTCCAAAAACTCCATGACCAGGAAATCGACGCCATCCTGATGCCCAACATCATGCAGGGTGCAGATGTTGGGATGGTTCAGAGAAGATATGGCCCGGGCTTCGCGATCGAAACGCTGCTTGGCATCGGGGTTATCAGAAAGATGACTGGGCAAGATTTTGACTGCGACCGAGCGGTCGAGGCGAGTGTCCTTCGCTCGATAGACTTCTCCCATGCCGCCTGCGCCCAGCGGAGACTGAATTTCATACGGCCCAAGTTTGGTGCCAGAGGCGAGCGACATGAGTGCGCGCCATTATAGCCTGAGCGGCACGTTGCAGCGACACAACTCTTCTGGACACAACGATTCTGGATGGATGCTCGGCTATCCGGAACTTGACCCCCTCAGAACGTTCCCGTCACGCGGAGTAGGCGTATCGCAATTGCTATACTGAAGATGTCCTTTTCGCCATGAACGACTTGCTCTCACTAATTTCGCACCATGGCTACCTCCTCTTGGCCATAGTCTGTTTCGCGGAGGCGGTCGGTCTCCCACTGCCCGCCGCGCTCGCCATCCTCACCGCCGGCGCGGTCGCTGCCTACGGACATCTGCATTTCTATCTCGTGCTCGGCATAGCCCTCCTGACAATGATCGCCGGCGATATCCTTCTCTACTTCATGGGCCGAGTCAGCGGATGGGCATTGCTCGGCTTTCTGTGCCGGCTCTCGGCCAATCCGGAAACGTGCATTCTGCGCTCGGCGGAATATTTTTACCGGCGCGGCAAGCAGACGCTGCTCTTCGCCAAGTTCATCCCCGGCATCAACACTATGTCTCCGCCCCTCGCCGGAAGCATGAAAATGCGGCTGGGCGATTTTCTCCAATACGATGCCCTCGGCGCGGCACTGTATGTGGGCGCGTACTCCGTCGCCGGATATCTCTTCAGCGACGCGTTGCGCGCCATCACCCGCGGCCTGCGCTCCGCTGGCTTTGCCGCTGAGGTTGTCTTCGCCATCGGACTAGTCGCCTACGTTGTCTATCGCATCTGGGTTTACCGCAAGTACCGTCTGCTCGACGCGATTCCCCGCATACCGGCGGAGGAACTCGCTCGCAGACTGGCGTCCGAAGCGGCTCAGAACATGCTAATCGCCGACGTCCGCAGCCACGGCTACTACGATGCACACTCCGAACGTATTGCCGGATCGATCCGCATCGAGCCCAACAACCTCATCGAAGAAGTCAAGCATCTACCCAAGGATCAAGAGATTTATCTCTACTGTACTTGAGCGCGCGAAGCCACCAGCGCCCGTGTGGCGCGCCAACTACAGGATCTCGGATTCAAGGTGTTCGTCATCGCCGGTGGCCTCACCGCCTGGCGCAAGGCCGGACACCCCGTGGAAAGAGTCCCCATCGACGACCTGGTGAAGCTGCCAACCTTCAATTAATGAGACTTTCCTTTGAACGGGCGCGGCTTCAACGGCTGCGCAAACCCGGTCCAGGACTTTGCTTTGAAGGGGCGCGGCTTCAGCCGCGCCATAAGCACCTAAAATTAATCGCGGCTTTGGCCGCCGAGGCGTGATCCTCGTCCTTGGCAGACCTCCACCAGTTTGCTATCGTCCCTTCATGGGGCAGACCCCGGCTTTTTGCGGAGTAATTCTTGCGGCGGGTGAGTCCTCACGCATGGGACGCGACAAGGCGCTGCTGCCCTGGCCCCCCCAGTCAGCAGGCTCGGCAACAACAACCACCGACAACTTCCTCTCCGCCGCCATTCGTCTCTTCTTTTCGCACGTCGATGTCGTGCTGGTCGTAGTCGGCAAGAATGAAGCCGCCTTGGCTCCCGTCGTGTATGCGAATGGCGCGTCGCTGGTAGTGAATCCCGACCCGGCGCGCGGACAGTTCAGCTCCTTGCGGGCCGGCCTGCATGAGGTCCTGAACCGCGGCCGCGATGCTGCCATGGTCACGCTAGTTGACCGACCGCCAGTCCGTACCGAAACGATGGAGACGCTGGAATCTGCGTTCGAACAAGCCACTACAAAAAGGAAGTGGGCGGTGATCCCCGAATACCAGGGCAAGCACGGCCATCCAATTCTGCTGGGCCGCGAGATGCTGGAAGCGTTTCTGCGGGCTCCGGAAACATCGAGTGCCCGCGACGTGGAGCACGCACACCAGCGTGAGATCGAGTACGTTCCGGTGGACGACCCGCTAGTAGCCGTCAACATAGATACGCCCGAACAATACGCTTCCCTGAATTTGCCGCCACAGCTTCTGCCATCGAGTTAACTCCGACCAAGGGCCCAATATTTCATGACCAGTCTCACACCCGCTCAAGCCGAATTCGTCGAAAGTGTACTCACCCTAAAACCGCGAGTAGCCACCTTTGACTGCGACGGCACCCTCTGGTCCGGAGACGCCGGCGAAGGCTTCTTCGCCTGGGAACTGCAGCAAGGCCTCGTGTCCGAAGAGGTCGCAAGCTGGGCCCGTTCCCGCTACGCCGACTACAAAACGGGCCACGTAGCCGAAGAGGTCATGTGCGGAGAAATGGTAACCATGCACCGCGGACTGCAAGAAGAAGTAGTGCAGCAAGCCTGCGACGCCTATTTTGCCCAAGCCATCGCCCCCAACATTCTCCCGGAGATGCGCGAGCTAGTGCAGCGCTTGCTAGAATCCGGATCCGACGTCTGGGCCGTTTCCTCCTCGAATCAGTGGATCATCCGCTCCGGCATGCGCTACTTCGGCATCCCGCAAAATCGCATCCTCGCCGCCGAAGTCGCAGTCGAGAACGGCACGATCACCGACCGGCTCATCAGAGTTCCCAGCGGCCCCGCCAAGCCCGAGGCAATTCGCTCCGTCCTCAAGTCCCCACCTGACTGCGCCTTCGGCAACGCCATCTGGGACCGCGAGATGCTGGCCATGTCGAAGCACCCCTTCGCCATCAACCCCAATCCGGATCTGAAAGCGATCGCGCTCTCGAACGGCTGGACAATCTATCAGCCGTAGCGCCCCACCCCCGCGAACTTAGTAGAACCGCTTGACACATCGTGATACGCTTCCGCGCGGGGACCATCGACTAATCCCCTATCTTTAAGTCGAGGGTACGCAAATGATTAAAACAGGGATGAAGACGAAGTCTGAAACGGAAAATACTCTTCCCGTCAGTCACTCGAGATTTTCCCCAGCGCTCGCGCTAACCGTCGCGCTTACCTTCACACTAACCACCGCCGCCTTCGCGTCCAGCCATTACGATGGTCCGGCGGAACTGCCACGAGCTACTGTCCCCAGCGCCATGGCCGACACGCCTGCGCCCGGATCCATCATCAGCGTCAACGCCGGCGACGATCTGCAATCCGCCTTGACTAACGCTCAGTGCGGCGACGTGATCGAGCTTCAAGCAGGTGCAACCTTCACCGGCAGGTTCATCGTGCCGGCCAAGAGCTGCAACATCAATCACTGGATCATCATCCGCACCAGCGCTCCCGATAGCGCTTTGCCGGCCGAAGGGCACCGCGCCACGCCCTGCTATGCCGGAGTCGCATCTCTTGTGGGGCGCCCGCAATATGCTTGCTCCAACCCCCGGAACGTGATGGCGAAAGTGCAGATTCAGACGAGCGGCGACGGTCCGTTCCGGCTCGCCCCCGGCGCCAACTATTACCGCTTCATCGGCCTCGAAGTGACTCGTCCCGCCGGAACCCCGGGGGGCGCTCGTTTGGTCTCGGGCAAAGGCACGGCGGATCACATTGTGGTCGATCGCTCCTGGCTGCATGGAGCGCCTCAGGATGAAACTCACAACGGCATCAACCTGAGTGGTATGACCAACGTAGCGGTCGTCGATTCCTACTTCAGCGATTTCCATTGCATTGCACTCACTGGCTCTTGTATCGACTCGCATGCGATGGCGGGCGGCAACAGCAACACCCAGGACGGTCCCTTCAAGATCGAGAACAACTTCATCGAAGCCTCCGGCCAGGGCATCTTGTTCGGCGGCGGCCGCGCCACCTTTACCCCCGCCGACATCGAAATCCGCAACAATCACTTCTGGAAGCCGTGGCAGTGGATGAAGGGCAACCCCAACTTCATCGGCGGACCCGATGGCAATCCCTTCATCGTCAAGAATCACCTCGAACTAAAGAATGCGGCGCGCGTGCTGGTCGAGGCGAACCTCATGGAAAACAGCTGGGGAGGTTTCGCCGAAACCGGTGACGGCATTGTGATCGCCCCCAAGAACCAGCACACTCCGACCGGCAACGTTTGCCCGCTGTGTCAGGTCACCGACATCACGGTCCGCTATGTCCACGTCGCGCATGCGGGAGCAGGAATGCAGTTGGCAACCGACATCTCCGGCAACGGCAAGAATGGAGGCGCAGCGCTCGCCGGTACTCGCTGGAGCATCCACGACGTGGTTCTCGACGACCTCAGCAAAAAATATGTGGGCGGCGGCTCCGCGTTCGAGATCATGAACAGCTGGCCCCAGAACCCGCTCAACACCGTCACCATCAATCACGTCACCGCGTTCCCAGATTCCCAGAGCCACATGATAATCATGGGGAACGTGTACGCAAACGCGCAGATGTATGGATTGGTCTTCACCAACAACATAGTGATTACCGGCCGGTACCCGGTGTGGAACACGGGAGGCGGCCAATCCAGTTGCGCCTTCAGCAACGTGCCCATCACCAGCATCGCCAACTGCTTCACGAGTTCGACGTTCCGCAACAACGCCCTGGTTGCGCCTCCGCCAGCGTTTCCCCCGTCGGCGTGGCCAGCCGAAAACATGTTCCCGCAATCCATGAGCGACGTCGAGTTCATGAACTGCAAGGATGGCGATGGCGGAAACTACAAGCTTCGGTCGACCAGCCCTTATAAGTACATGGGCACGGACGGCAAGGATCTAGGAGCCGATATTGTCAGACTCAACCAAGCGCTGGCGAACGTCGAATAACTCGTCAGTCAACGGACGGATTTTCTACGAACTGGGTAGCCCGCTCCCTGCGGCTTCGTCGCAGGGGGCGGGTCCCGCGATCCAGGACCGCGACATGGTAGCCATGTCCACTCACCCCTTCGCCATCAACTCCATTCCGAATCTGAAAGAGATTGCGCTCGCCAACGGCTGGAAGGTGTATCGACCGGAGGCAAATCACGCTGGCCGGTAGCCCCCGCAGTTTTGTCATTCCCACACCTTTGTCATCCTCAAAAGATTTGTCATCCTGAAAAAGGTTTGTCATCCTGAGCGAAGCGAAGGACCTGCTTTTGGCCCGCTAAGGTACATATCCGCGCGGCGCTCGAAACTGAGGTTCTCTAATTTCAAACTGGATTTAGAATCAGGGTTTCAGTCGACGACTTCACTCCAGCTCAGACGCTCCGCAAAAGCACGGCGAGCGTGTCCATGGCCAGGTGGCCGGCGTGGGCGGAGGCTTGCGGCAGGCCACCGACTTTGCGAACCAACTCTTCGCGGCTCACGTGCCGGGCTTCGTCTATGCTTTTGCCTTTGATCAACTCCGTAATCGCCGACCCGCAGGCCATCGCCGGAACGCAGCCCTTGGCGCGAAAACGAATTTCGACGATGCGCTTCCCGTCCAATTTCGTCTTTTCCAATCTAAGGCTGAGCTCCAGAATGTCTCCGCAAGCAGGGTTTTCCAATTGCGCGGCGGCGTCGGGAGCTTCAACCGCACCTGCGTTTCGTGGGTTCTGAAAATGGTCCAGGAGTTCGGCGGAATACACAGGCCGATTGTAATGCCGCGAGAGCGCTATCAGCATGTCGAGAAACTGGGGTTCCGAAACCCAGCGCCTGAAGGCGGATTCATCCTGAAGCCTTGTGGCACCCCTGAAGGTGTGCCCTGATACGAATCCCCCTTGCACGACGGTCGGTCATTTCCGTCGCCTACAATGGGAGCATGCCCGACTCGCATCATCCTCGGCGGATTGCTTGCCTGCAACCCAGCGCGACGGTGATTCTCGCCAGTGTAGGCGAACTGGACCGCGTCGTGGCTTGCACGAAGTACTGTGTCGATGTGGTTCCAGAGTTGCGAACAGAGTTGCGAGCGGAGGCGCGCACAGAGGTGCGAAATAGCGATCGACTGATCGTCGCCGACTCGTGGACGTCGAAGGCGAGCGAGATTCTCGCAGCCAAGCCCGACCTCGTGATCGCTGCCGTTCCCTACCAGGAAGCCGCGGTCGCGGAGATTCTTAAGGCGGGCATTCGCTTTCTTGGTCTGGCTCCGCACACGCTGGACGACATCTACACCGACATCGCGTTGATCTCCGCATCGGTCGGCGCCGGCGAACGTGGCGTGAGAGTGATTCGCGATATGCAAGCGGCAATCGAAGACGTGCGACGCCAGACCGCAAGCCTTCCCAGAAAGCGCGTGTTCTGCGAAGAGTGGGGTAAACCCGTGATCGCATCGCAGCCGTGGGTGGCCGAACTGGTGCATGCGGCCGGTGGTGACTTTCTGGCCAAGCCCGGTGCGCAATGCTCCGCCGAAGAGATCGCTCGACAAGATCCTGAGGTCATCATCGCTGCCTGGTGCGGAGCCGGGGATCGGGTGCCACTCGCGAAGGTGGTTGCTGGAAGAGACTGGGTCAACACCACGGCGGTGCGGAATTCGCAGGTGTATTGCATCTCCGACGAACTCTTGAACACTCCCGCGCCCACGCTGGTTGCGGGATTGCGCGCGCTGGCGGGCGCGATTCATCCCGCGGTATTCGGGGCGCAGCCAGGGCTCCGTTCGCTTGCGCTAGTGGAGGAACGGGCGTCTCGCCCGTCCAGCCGGGCGGGGACGCCCGGCGCTCCACTGCGAAGGTGAAATCGCGACGGGTTAGTTTAGGATTATCGCCATGGGCACCAAATCCAAGACTGACAAGGTTGACGAAGTACGCAAGGCAGCGGCCCACTTGAATTCCGAAGCGCGCACGGCGGATCAACTGATGGAAGGCATCACGCTTCTACTGAACAAACAAATGTTGAAGTACAACTGGGTGGGCTTCTACATGCTCGAACCCGGAGCCGATCCGCCCACGCTGGTTCTGGGACACTACCAGGGAGCGATGACTCCGCACACCCGCATTGCTTTGAATCAGGGCATCTGCGGCGCGGCGGCATCGTCCGGGAAGACGGTGGTGGTGGACGACGTAACGAAGGATCCACGCTATCTTGCCTGCTCGCTCGAAACCAAGTCGGAGATTGTGGTTCCAGTCTTTGTGAGCGGCAAGGTTGCGGGCGAACTCGATATTGATAGTCACTTCCCCGCTGCATTCGCCTCCGCAGACCGCGAACTGGTTGAATATTGCGCTCAGCTCGTGGGCAAGCGATTGGAGAACAAGTAAGCCAGCGCCGGGTCGTTGCGCATTTCTAGGCACCATATTCTTGAACCCCATGAAACGAGTCGTAGCCGCGCTAATTGTGAAAGACGATCTCATCCTCGCCTGCCAGAGGACGAGGCACCAGCCTATGCCGCTCAAATGGGAATTTCCCGGAGGCAAGATCGAAGACGGCGAACAGCCTCGCGACGCCATGCGCCGAGAGCTGGAGGAGGAACTAGGGATTGTGGCGGAGGTCGGCGTGGAGGTTGCCCGCATCCGCCATGAATACCCGGGCGGCGGGGCCGTGGAACTTCGATTTTTTGAGGTGCGCAAGTATCAGGGCGAAGTTGAGAACCGAATTTTTCGCGAAATCCGCTGGGTGAAGAGGCGCGAATTGCTGGACTTGGATTTCCTCGAAGCCGACCTGGGGCTGGTGAACGATCTAGCGGCGGGAAAAATCATTTGAGATCTCGCAACTCTAACCCAGATTTTGTCATTCCGAGCGAAGCGAAGGATCTGCATCGTGCAGCGAACTGCCGATCCCTCGCTTCGCTCGGGATGACAATTCATGAAAAGCGTCGGTCGTGCACTGCTGCGGAACCGACTTTCGCTCGGGCTCTAGCCCGTCCCGGCGTGCAGTTGTCCGTAGACATACAGCACCGTCAATCCGATCATAATCACGGTGGTCGCCCAGGCGATGATGTTGAAGGTTCGTTTGTTCACGTATTCGCCCATCAGTTCCTTTTTGTTGATCAGCAACAGCATGAAAATCAGAACGAAAGGTAACACTGCACCGTTGACCACTTGTGAAAATACAGCGATCTTGATTAGCGGGAGCCCGGGTATCAGGACCACAGCTCCCCCTGTGACGATGAGAGCTGTGTAGAGCCAATAAAAGGCGGGAGCTTCGGAAAATTTGCGTTCCACGCCTGACTCGAGACCTAATCCTTCACAAACCGTGTAGGCGGTTGAAAGCGGCAGGATCGAAGCCGCAAACAGCGATGCGTTGAACAGCCCCAGAGCAAACAGGATGTACGCCCAGTCGTCCGCCAGTGGACGCAGTGACTGGGCGGCATCGGCAGCGTCGCGAATATCACGACTCCCATGCAGGTAGAGCGTGGCCGCGCAGGCCACAATGATGAACCAGGCAACTACGTCCGTGAAAATGCATCCCAGAATTACGTCGAGCTGCGAGGTTTTGTATTGGCGACGTGTAACTCCTTTTTCCACGATCGACGACTGCAGATAGAACTGCATCCAGGGTGCGATCGTGGTACCGACTACGCCGATCACCATGTAGAGGTACGAACTCTGTCGGAAGGCGGACATCTGTGGAGGTTTCACCGTGGCCTCCACAGCCTCAATCCATGCGGGCTTAGCGAGCACTCCCGCAAAGATATAAGTGATGTAGAAAAACGACGCGACCAGGAAGACTTTCTCGACGCTCTTGTACTGGCCTTTGACTGCGATGAGCCAGACGATCACGGCGCAGATTGGCACCGCGATGTACTTTGAGACTCCGAACAACCCCATGCTTCCGGCAATGCCGATAAATTCGCCCACTACGTTGCCAAAATTTGTAATCAGAATGCCGAGCATCATGAGGAACGTAATCCGCAGACCAAATTCTTCCCTGATCAGATCGCTCAGGCCCTTGCCCGTAACGGCTCCCATGCGGGCGCACATCTCCTGCACTACGATCAGGGCGATCGTAGTCGGGATCATCGTCCACAAGAGCATGTAGCCGAACTGCGCACCGGCCTGCGAATACGTCAAGATGCCGTTGGCATCGTTGTCGACGTTTGCGGTGATGAAGCCCGGCCCTACGACGGCGAAAAACAGCAGGATCCGGAACTTCCAACTTCTCAGAAATTTCATGCGCGCTGGCCACGGGGACGGTCAAATTGGCGAAACAGAACGAACAGAATAAATGCAGAACGCGCGGTATGGATAGGCGAATCTGCAAAACAAGAAAGTTTTTTTGATGTCGTCGAGACGCCGCTTGCCGTGGCTTACGGCGGGTCCGAGACGGGGCAAGCCCCGTCTCTACAGTAGGAAAAGCGACAATTAGAGTTTTGAGCGCAGCATCGCGATCACGTCGTCCGGCGTAATCACGCCGACCAATTGATTGTGTTCGTCGATCACCGGCAATGTCAGCAGGTTGTACTTGTCAAAGAGTTCCGCAAATTCCTTTTCTTTCGCGTCTTCGTGGCAGGAAATGAGGGGCTCCTGAGCCAGAGCCAGGAGCGGCGTCGAGGGGGGCGCCAGAACGATCTTCACCAGCGGCACCGCACCAGCCAGGGTGCCGTGAGAATCCGTCAGGTAAATGGTGCTCATGTTTTCCATGCGGCCTTCGAAAGAACGCATGGCCTCGATCGCGTCGTGGGCGGTGGCCGTCACTGGCAGTGCGATAAACTCGGTGGTCATACGGCGGCCGGCTGTATTCTCTTTGAACTCGAGCAGGTCGGTGACTTCCTGGCGCTCTTCCGGGTGCATCTGCACCAGGATTTCCTTAGTCTGCTCATCGGACAGGTCGGCCAGAAGGTCGGCAGCCGCGTCGGGTTGCATCTCCTCTACAATCTCGGCGGCTCGGTCGGAATCGAGGGACTCCACGACCGCTTTCTGCACCTTGGGCTCGAGCTCTTCCAACGCGCCGGCGGCAACGCCCTCGTCGAGCGTTTCGAACACCGCTTCGCGTTCATCCGGAGCCAGATCCTCCACGATGTCGGCGATGTCGGCCGGATGGAGTTTGGCCAGCCGCTCATGCGAAATCTTCAGCTTGACGCGCCGGGCGGGATCGGTCTCGATGATATCGACGAAGTCCCAGGGGATCTCGCGAGGAGGGATTCGCAGGAGCAAGGCCCGAAGGGCAACCGCTGGAACCACGCCTTTGAGCAGGCGGCGAACGGCGCCGCGCGCGCCCACATCCACGCCGCTAACCTTCAAAACGGTGCGATTCTGCGCGACCTCCCGATAAAAGTCCACGTCGTTGACCCGCACAACTTTGCGGCCGTGGACGTCAATCACCTGCTGATCCAGT
>Ga0209648_10003737_pt1 | contig 12836 bp, 9 predicted proteins | sample GraSoi2013_115cm_FD_185830 | JGI IMG/M metagenome (GOLD analysis project Ga0209648, IMG submission 185830) | Grasslands soil microbial communities from the Angelo Coastal Reserve, California, USA - Sample 9_17_2013_115cm (SPAdes) (version 2) | ecosystem: Environmental > Terrestrial > Soil >...
GCTCGCCGCCCTTGCGCGCGTGGCGCGCTCGCATACCCCTGATTTGAACGATCCCTCCGCCGTCCATCATTGGGTTGCGGAGGTCGCCGCAAGCGGCGCGCAAACCGCCCTCGTTCGAAGCGATGGCCAAACGTTGGCCGGGTCCGATCCCGATTCGAAGCCAGGGCCAACGGACCCCGAAGTTCAGCAGGCACTCTCGAAGGGACAGGGGCGCTCGGTACGTCATAGCAACCCACTCAATCGCGACGTTCTGTATTACGCCGTTTCCTTCCCGGCGCCCTTGCCGGCTTCAACTGCCCCGCCGGGATCTTCGACGACATACGTCTTGCAGCTGGCTCTCCCTCTCCCCGACGTCGACCAGCAATTCTCCGCCATGCGCCGGCCTGTGTGGACTGTATTCCTCGTTCTGTTCGCATCCGCCATCACGGTTTCACTGCTGAATCTCCGCAGCAGATCGCGGCGCATCGGTAGTCTCAAAGCATTTGCCGCTCGCATGGCCGCGGGCGATTTTCGGCCGGTGAACGTCGCGCCCGCCGGCGATGCCCTCGAAGGGCTTGCCGCAGCGCTCAATCAGAGTGCCGCCCGCCTGAACGCCGGTATCAGCGTGCTGACGGACGAGCGCAATCGCTCCTCGGCCATCCTGAGCAGCATGATCGAAGGCGTCGCAGTGATCAGTGGAGATGAACGCATTCTCTTCTCCAACGGCGCATTTTCCAGAATCCTCGGATTGGACGACCTGCGTGAAATTGAGGGCCGTCCCTTGCTCGAAGTGGCTCGCCAATCGGACTTGCTGGCCGCCATCAAAATGGCCCTGAGCGGTCAGGAACAGGTGACTAGCGAGATCGTCGTGGGTACGGTCAGGCCTCGAAGCTTCGCCGTAACGGCCGCCCCCGTGCAGGCTTCCAGCCATAAGGGCGCCGTTCTCGTGCTGCACGAGATCACCGACCTGCGCCGCCTGGAGCGCGTGCGTCAGGATTTCGTGGCCAATGTATCGCACGAATTCCGCACCCCTTTGACTGCCATTCAAGGCTTCGCGGAGACGCTCTTGTCTGGCGCGCTGGACGACCCTGCCAATCGCCGCCGCTTCGTCGAGATCATTCGTGAGCACGCCTCACGCCTCGCCCGCTTGACCGAAGATCTGCTGAAGCTCTCACGCATCGAGGCTGGGCAGTTGAAACTTGAATTCCGGCCCGTATCCGTGACTCAGTTGATCGAATCCTGCGTGGAGACAGCCCATTTAAAGGCTGTTCCCAGGCAACTCGAGCTCAACGTCCACGTGCCGGAAGGATTGCCGCCCGTCCGTGGGGATGCCCATAGCCTGCAGGAGGTATTGCAAAATCTCCTCGATAACGCCCTGCAATATACGCCCGCCGGAGGAAAAATCGATGTTTCTGCTGCAAGCTCCGACGGCCGGGTGGTCGTCACGGTTTCCGATACCGGCATCGGAATCCCGCAGGTGGAGCAGGAAAGAATTTTCGAACGCTTCTACCGGGTAGACGCCGCGCGTTCCCGTGAGGCTGGCGGCACCGGGCTGGGTCTCTCGATTGCCCGTCATATCATGGAAGCACACGGCGGGCGCTTGTGGGTTGAGAGCGCCGTAGGCGAGGGGTCGCGCTTCCACTTCAGCATGCCCGTTGCTTCTTGAGCCACTTTTAGCAGAATTCATCGGCGCGTCACCCTCCTGTAACGTGCATCACGTTCTCTTTAAGGGCCGGGGTTATGTCTTGCAAATTCACCCCGCATCCCGGGTTTCAGGCAGGAGGAGTTAAATGGCCACACAGTCCGCATCCGCACAGCGTTCATCTCGAAATTCTCACGAATTACCTCATTTCCATGGCCCGAACGGTGGAAATGACCGTCGAACGCGCCATGTCGGCGCTTCTCCAAACTGGCGGCTCGGATCGGCAAACCCCCAGTGAAATATTCCTCCTTGAGCCTCGCATTAATGAGATGGAGATTGTTATTGACGATCATGCCGTACGAATGCTGCGGTCGGGAAATCTCTCCTCAGAGGACATTCGCATGGTCGTGGCTACGCTCAAGATCACCAATGACCTCGAACGCATGGGCGACTTGGCCGTCAATCTAGCGGAAAGAATTATTTCCCTTGCGGAGATGCGCCCCGTGGTCGCTCCGCCCGAACTCGAGCCTATGGTTGCCGCCGTGCGGGCCATGATCAAAAAGAGCCTGGGCGCGCTGATCTTCAGGAATGTAGTCTTGGCTGGCGAAGTGCTGGAAAGCGACGACCTGGTGGACCGCTACCGCGACGAAATCTTTGAGCGGCTCCTCGCCGGCATGCGCCAGGATCCCGCTGACTTGGACCCGAATTTGCAACTCGTCCTCGCCAACCGTTATCTCGAACGTTTGGCGGACCACGCCACGAATATCGCCGAGGACATCATTTTCTGGGTGCGTGGCCTCGATGTGCGCCATGGCCGCGCCGCGAATCTGAACACGCAGCCTGCCCCTGTCACCGAGAATTCATAGCCTCGTGATGCGATTGTGATTCGGGCGTATTAAGCTCCTCCCGCAGCGAAAGTCAGCCCTGCCCAGTCCCGCAGGGCTTACCCTCAAACAAATACCCCTCTGGGGCCGGCGCTCCCCTGGTGCCGGCCCTTTGTTTTTCTGAGATTACTCTCGAGCCATAGCGTCGGCCCTTTGTTTTCTTCGAGATATCCACACTACCGGATTTCCTGTAACGCAGAATTAACATAGTTGTTACAAACAGGTTAACTATTCAGAATAGCTTTCCTCCGGGTCAGTTTGCGCATGTCGGGGCGTTTCTGCGCGATCGGAGTCTTCACGTTAGCTTCCAAGGCCGACCTAGAGCTCAAAATTTAAGGGAGGAACGAATGCGATTTTTCTTGGGGTGTATCCTGGCTATCGCCCTTAGCGTCCTGCCAGCATCAACAACGGCAGGTACTGGGGCAAATAACGGTTCGTCGGATGCGAAATCCACGACCGCGTCCGAAACCAAAACATCACCTGAAACACCCGCCAGAGCGGATGCCAGCGCTGAGCCGGCAAAATCGAACTTGGATCTGGAGATCGAGGAGCTCCGCGATCAGTTGCAAGCGCAGAGCGAGCTCATTAAGCAACAGCAAAACAGAGTGCAAGCTCTCGAAGAGCAGTTGAAGGCCTCCAGCTCCGGGCGAGAAGCACTGTCTTCTTCGCCAGCTGCTACGCCCGGGAGTGCTGTAAGTAGCTCTGCCCCGGCTGCCGCTGTCAATGTCGTGCCGGCATCGGCAACGATTGCCGCACTTTCGCCTGCGCCTACGCCCGCAACTCCTCAGGCCAGCAACGCGGTTCCCGAGTCGCCCCTCCAGCTCCGTATTGGCACCGCGTACATCACGCCCGTAGGATTCGTCGATTTCACCGGTGTATGGCGCAGCCACGATGGCGGTAGCGGCATTGGAACGAATTTTGCCGGCATCCCTTATGGGACTGTATTTCAGAATAACCTCAGCGAGTTTCGCTTCAGCATGCAGAACTCCCGCATCGGCTTCCGCGTAGACGCCCTGGTTAAAGGCGCTCACGTGATCGGCTACATGGAGGCGGACTTCCTCGGCAACAATCCCGGAAACGTGGCCGTAAGCAGCAATAGTAATACGCTGCGTTCGCGGTTGTATTGGGTGGATGTTCGCAAAGGCGCGTGGGAAGTCCTCGGCGGTCAAACCTGGAGCCTGATCACTCCCGGCCGCACAGGCATTTCACCTTTGCCCGGCGATCTCTTTTATTCCCAGGATATCGACGTAAACTACCAGGCGGGCCTCGTTTGGGGTCGGATTCCCGAACTTCGCCTTGTGTACCACGCTTCGCCCAAAGTCGCGCTGGCAGCGGCGCTCGACGCTCCCGAGCAGTATGTAGGCGGCTCGGCTGGCGGTCCGCAAATCGTGCTCCCCGCCGCCTTTGCCGCCGCTACCCCATTCTCGCTCACCGCGACCTCAGGCGTTGAATTTAACAACGGCCAGAACGTTTTGACTACTCCAAACGTCGCTCCCGACGTAATCGTCAAGCTCGCTGTCGATCCGAGCCCCAAATTTCACTTTGAGGTAGGCGGCGTCGAAAGACAGTTCAAGCTTTGGAATCCCACAACTCTGACGAAATTGTCGTCAACAGGTGCGGGAGGTTTCGTCAACCTCGGTGTGCAACTATTCAAGGGCTTCCGCCTCCTTACCAACAATTACTATAGCGATGGAGGCGGCCGGTATATCTTCGGTCAGGTTCCGGATTTCGTCTTACGGACCGACGGCAGTCCCTCCCCGCTTCATGCCGCTTCGACTGTTAGCGGCTTTGAATATACGCACGGGAATAGCTTCTTCTACGCCTATTACGGAGGAATCTACGTTCTCCCGGACGTAATCACTGACACGACCGGCAAACTTGTGGGCTATGGATTTGCCGGAGGTCCTTCGTCTCAAAACCGAACCATTCAGGAAGGCACCCTGGGCTTTAACCAGACCATGTGGAAGGATGCCCGCTACGGTGCGCTCAACCTGATGGGACAATATTCGTATCTCACGCGTAACCCATGGTCAGTGGCTGCCGGAGCACCCCGAAGTGCTCTCTTGAACATGGTTTTCCTTAACCTGCGCTATACCCTGCCGGGTGGCGCTCCCAACCTCGAGCGATAGACATTTCGTTCGAGCGGAGAACAATTGCCGCTGGTCGCAAATCTTATCTAACAGGCGTGCGGCCAGCGGCATACTCAGTGCCGTAATTCAGAATTCACGCTGCATTGAACATAGATTGACCGCATATGACTATGTTTTATCCATGCTCCCAAAATGTCCCGGAGAACGTCCAAATTCTTACGCCCGTAACACAGGTGTAACACTCTCTTAACATGGAGTGCGAGACAACACTCCTAAGAAAGGATCAAATATGACCTTGCGTAGACTTCTCGGCTTCGCTGTATTGGCGGTGCTCTTCACCGCTCCCGCCTGGGCTCAGAACATTAACGCTGCGGGCGCGACGTTTCCTTACCCTATTTATTCGAAATGGTTTGACGAGTACCATAAGGTCTATCCCAACGTGCAAATCAACTACCAATCCATCGGCTCCGGCGGCGGAATCCGGCAGCTCTTGGACAAAACCGTCGATTTCGGCGCCTCGGATGGTCCCATGTCAGATGACCAACTTAAGCAGGCTGGATTCAAGATCCTGCACTTCCCTACCGTCCTTGGAGCTGCCGTTCCCAGCTACAATCTTCCGGGTGTCACTGCGGAGTTGAAGTTTACCCCGGAAGCGCTCGCGGGAATTTTTCTCGGGAAGGTAACCAAGTGGAATGATCCCGCCATAGCCGGAGCGAACCCCGGCGTAAAGCTTCCGGCGGACGATATCGTGGTTATTCACCGCTCCGACGGCAGCGGTACCACTTATATCTGGACCGACTATATCTCCAAGGTGAGCGACGATTGGAAAAGCAAGGTGGGCACGAATACCTCAGTCAACTGGCCGGTTGGCTTAGGTGGTAAGGGTAACGAAGGAATCGCAGGCCTGCTCAAACAAACGCCTGACTCCATCGGTTATGTCGAGCTGATTTACGCCATTCAGAACAACCTTCCCTACGGCTCGGTAAAGAATGCGGCCGGCGAGTTCGTGAAGGCAAGTTTGGCCGGCGTTTCCGCTGCTGCGGCTGGTGCGGCCAAATCCATGCCCGACGATTTTCGTGTCTCCATTACTAACGCTCCCGGAAAGGGAGCTTATCCCATCTCCAGCTTCACTTGGTTGTTGATTCCCGCTCAAATCCAGGATGCAGCAAAGAGGGACGCCATCAAAGATTTCCTGCACTGGATGCTGGCAACAGGACAGCAAGACTGCGAGCCGCTGGCATACGCCAAGCTGCCTAAGGAAGTCGTTGCCAAGGAAGAAAAAGCCATTGCCATGATTCAGTAGTTCCGTAATGGCCACTGTTCCCACAACTGTCGACGCTGCGGGCCTCTCTTGGGGCCCGCGAGCGCTTTTACGCCGGCTCCGCAGCGGCGACGAAGTCGCACGGCTCATTACGCTGATCTTTGCGCTAGTCGTGGTTCTGCTGACCGTGTTGCTCGTCTATCAGCTGTGGGTCAATTCAGCTGAGGCTCGGCATCGCTTCGGCTTGAGCTTTCTTTGGAACACCACGTGGGATCCCGTAGCCAATCGGTTTGGGGCGCTGACCTTCGTCTACGGCACGTTGGTTACTTCAGCGCTTGGATTACTGATCGCCGTTCCCCTGGGGCTCGGGGCCGCAATTTTTCTCGCGGAGTTAGCCCCTCGTCGCCTTTCCGATAATTTAACGTTCCTGATCGATCTCCTCGCTGCAGTGCCCAGCGTGATTTACGGCCTCCTCGGAGTTTTCATTCTCGTTCCGATCATGCGGACGGAAATTCAGCCTGCCCTCAAGCGCGCGTTCGGATTCACCCCCCTTTTCCAAGGCCCGGTATACGGTATCGGGCTCTTGACGGCCGGGCTGGTGCTGGCCGTCATGATCGTTCCCTTCATCATTTCCGTTTCTCGCGAAGTCCTGCTCGCGGTTCCCGGCGATCAGCGCGAAGCCGCGCTGGCGCTCGGCGCCACGCGTTGGGAGGCCACCTGGAAAGCCGTGGTCCCCTACGCGCGAACAGGAATCATGGGGTCGGTTTTTCTGGCCTTGGCCCGCGCGCTCGGCGAAACCATGGCTGTGACCATGGTCATCGGCAATAATCCGACAATCTCCTCTTCGCTTTTCTCTCCCGGCTATTCCATCGCTGCGGTTCTGGCGAATGAATTCAGCGAAGCCACCGGCAATCTCTATCTGAGTGCCTTGATCGAACTTGGCTTGGTGCTCTTTTTACTCACCTTTGTTCTCAATGGCTTGGCTCGCCTGCTCATCGTTCTGACCACGGCGCGCGGTAGTGGAGTGGCCCAGGCATGAACCCGCGTATGCTTTGGCGCAAGTCGATAAACGTCCTGATGCTCAGTCTGACCGGCTTGTGCGCCCTCGTAGCCGTCTCCGTGCTCTTCTTTATTCTCGGCTATCTTGTCTACCACGGCGGTAGAGACGTGAACTGGAACTTCTTCACCCAGCTTCCGAAGCCTGTCGGGGAGTCCGGCGGGGGCATGGCCAACGCCATTGTCGGTTCCGGCAAGGTCCTGCTGCTGGCGGCGCTTTTCGGAGTTCCCGTCGGATTGCTGGGTGGGGTTTATCTCGCCGAATTCGGCGGTCGGGCTATACCCTTTGTCGTGCGCTATACGGCGGACTTGCTCAACGGCGTTCCCTCTATTGTTATTGGAATCTTCGCCTACGCCGTGGCCGTCATGCCGGTACATCACTTCTCCACCCTGGCAGGAGGCTTTGCGCTCGGCGTCATGATGATTCCCATCGTGCTCCGCAGCACTGAGGAATTTCTGCACGCCGTTCCGCGCGCGATGCGTGAAGGCGCCATGGCCCTTGGCGCGAGCAAGTGGCGCACCATATCCAGCGTCGTCCTACCGGCTGCCTCCCGCGGAATTCTTACCGCCGCCCTGCTGGCCCTCGCCCGCGTCGCTGGTGAAACTGCCCCCTTACTTTTCACTGCCTTCGGTAATCGCTACTGGAGTCCCGGCTGGGGGCAGCCGATCTCGTCGTTGCCGGTTATGATCTATACCTACGCCGTGGGGCCTTACGAGGACTGGCACCAGCAGGCGTGGGCCGCAGGTCTGGTTTTGCTTGGCTTGGTGTTGGTCACTAATATCGTGGTCAGAACGGTGCTATCGCGGGGAGGTTCTCCGCAGAGGTCATAGATATGGCGCAGTTGTCAGTAAAACGTGCTCACAATAGCGCAGAGTCCTCAGAGAGTCCGGTGACGGGACCTATGGAAACCGTTCTCAAACCGCCTGTGCCTGGTGCTTCGCAGGCCGCCGTCGAGGCCCCGTTGCGGATGCAAATCCGCAACCTCAATTTTTACTATGGCAGATTACACGCCTTACATAGCATCAATCTTCACGTCGCCGCCAATCGCGTCACGGCACTCATCGGTCCTTCCGGCTGCGGCAAATCCACTCTGATCCGAACCTTCAACCGCATGCACGAGACGGTTCGAGGCACCCACCTGGAAGGTGAGATTCTGCTCGACGGCGAAAATATCTTCGCGCACGACGTCACCAGCTTGCGTCGCCGCGTCGGCATGGTCTTTCAGCGGCCCAATCCTTTCCCCAAATCGATTTATGACAATATCGCTTACGGATTGCGCATAAACGGACTTCCTGCGGCCCAGCACGGCCGTCTGGCCGAAGCTGTCGAGCATAGCCTGCGCCGCGCGGCACTGTGGGACGAAGTGAAAGACCAGTTGCACAAATCGGCCTACGCGCTTTCCGGCGGGCAGCAGCAGCGCCTGTGCATCGCCCGTGCCCTCGCCGTGGACCCCGAGGTGCTCCTCCTGGACGAGCCTTGCTCCGCCCTCGATCCGGTCAATACTGCTAAAATCGAGGAATTGCTCTTCCATTTGAAGCAGAATTGCACCTTGGTCATTGTGACCCACAATATGCAGCAGGCTGCGCGCGTCAGCGACTCCACCGCATTCCTGCTTAACGGCGACTTGATCGAATTCAGTCCCACGCCGCAGCTTTTCACCACCCCGTCCGACCCGCGCACTGAGGCCTACATCACCGGCCGTTTCGGATGAGGCGTTTTCGTTGCTCTCTCCAAGCGGCATCCCCTAAGAGGCGCATACGATGGAAAGACATTTTGAGATCGAGCTGAATGCTCTGAAAGAAAGGGTTCTGTGGATGGGCAGCCTGGCCGAACGCGCCGTCCACCAGGCCATCCATTCGGTGCTGGATAGCGAGGCCTCTCTCGCCGAGGCCGTGCTTGACGAAGAGCCCGCTATCAATGAGTTGCAGATGGAAATCGACGACCGCGTCATGCAGCTGCTTGCCCTTCACCAACTGATGGCTGCCGATCTGCGCTTCGTCCTGGCCATTTCGCGCATCAACAACGATCTGGAGCGCATCGGCGACCAGGCCGTGAATATCGCGCAGTCCTCACAACGGATCCTGCGACACCCTCGCGTCAAGCCCTATGTCGACCTGCCCCGCATGAGCGAACTCGCCGAAGGAATGGTTCGCGATAGCTTGAATGCCGTCGTCCGCCGCGACCTCACCCTCGCTCGGTCCGTCCTTGTTCGCGATGATCAGGTGGATAATCTCCGGGACCAGATCTTTCGCGAGTTGTTGAGCTACATGATGGGCGATTCGGCTGTGGTCTTTCAGGCTTTCGAATTGATTCTGGTCGCCAAGAATCTGGAACGCGTCGCCGATCACGCCACTAATGTCGCCGAAGACGTCATTTACATGGTCGAGGGCCACGACGTACGTCACGCCGCCGCTGACCGCCGCTGATCTCAAAACACTGCGAAAGCGTTAATCTGCATAGTACTCGCACCCGTTCACGAGCCTATTCCGCACCAGCGAATCTTGGTGTACATTGACGCGCTGCCTTTATCGCTTAAACTGAGACGGAGAACATGAATCCAGTCCAACCAACAGCCCAAACGACCGTTCGAGAGGCCAATCGCATGAGCCGGGACTCCCTCACCATTACCGACAATCGTAACGGTAAGACTTACGAAGTTCCCATCACCGAAGACACGATTCGCGCCCTCGACCTCCGCCAGATTAAGTGGAATCAAGACGACTTTGGGATGATGAGTTACGACCCCGCTTTCAATAACACGGCGCTCTGCAAGAGTAAGGTCACCTTCATCGACGGCGATAAGGGCATCTTGCGCTATCGTGGGTATCCCATCGAGGAGTTGGCGGAACGAAGCACCTACCTCGAGACCGCCTACCTGATCATTTTTGGCGAATTGCCCACCCGCAAGCAATTAGAGGATTGGACTTACCACGTCACTCATCACACGTTCATTCACGAAAGCATCAAAACATTTCTCGACGGATTCCATTACGACGCCCATCCCATGGGCATGTTGATCTCCACTATTGCCGCGCTCTCCACGTTCTACCCGGACGCAAAAAATATTTTCGACGCCGAATCTCGCCGCAAGCAGACCTACCGTCTGATTGGCAAAATGCCCACGCTGGCGGCCTTCGCTTATCGCCACAGTCTCGGAATGCCGTTTGCCTACCCGGATAACGAGCTCAGTTATCCCGGCAATTTCCTGAATATGCTCTTCAAAACCACGGAATTGAAGTACAGGCCGAATCCCACGCTCGAGCACGCCCTTGACGTTCTTTTCATTCTCCACGCCGATCATGAGCAGAATTGCTCCGCCAACGCCATGCGCTGCGTCGGCAGTTCTCAGGTCGATCCCTATTCCGCGTGCGCGGCTGCTACCGCGGCCCTCTACGGCCCCTTGCACGGCGGCGCCAATGAAGAAGTCCTGCGCATGCTCCTGGATATCGGTTCCATCGCCAACGTGCCCTCCTACATCAAGCGCGTCAAGTCCGGCGAGAAGCGCTTGATGGGCTTTGGCCACCGCATCTACAAGAATTACGATCCCCGCGCTCGCATCATCAAGAGCATCGCCGACGAAGTCTTCGATGTCATGGGCCGCAATCCCCTGCTCGATATCGCTCTCGAGGTCGAGCGAATCGCCCTGCAGGACGAATACTTCGTCAGCCGCAAGCTCTATCCCAATGTCGATTTCTATACCGGCTTGATCTATCAATCCATGGGCTTCCCCGTCACCATGTTCCCCGTGCTCTTCGCCATTCCGCGTACCAGCGGATGGATCGCTCAGTGGGAAGAGATGTTGCTCGATCCCGAACAGAAAATCGCGCGCCCTCGCCAGGTCTACATCGGTTACCAGAACCGCCCCTACGTGGTCATGGATCAGCGCTCCTGATTCTCCTGTACGGACGACTGGTTTGACCAGCGCGTATCTCTCACGTACGCTGGAGTTTGTTCCATTGTGGAAAAGCCGGTGGAAAAGCGCAGGAAATACAGTGGAAAGCCGGTTAGACATCCAACGCATCCTTCATCGCCACTCTTGACCGGCGGCGGCCGCGCGCTACAATCCTATTAGCTCTTGTAGTTCACCCTTCGATTGGCCTGCAGGAATACCCTTCTTCCTCTTGCCATAAAAATGAACCCTAGTTTCAGTTCCATTTTCATTGGAGAGAAATCGGCAATTCCCACAAATGAGGGGTGCTATGCCCAGCGAACCGATTCAGATACTTTTGGTCGAAGGGGATCCTATCGACGCACGGCGCTTGGTGCGCATGCTCCGCGCGAGCGGCGCTACCAAGTTTCGCTTGCGCCGCGCGCATAAGCTTCACCAGGCCAAACGCCATCTGCAGAATGGGCGTGCCGATGTAGTCCTCGTCGATCTGTCGCTGCCCGACGCGCAAGGCTTGGACGTCGTCGTGGAAGCCCAGCGCACCGCGCCCGGCGTGCCTCTGGTGGCCCTCAGCGGTACTGCCGACGAGGGGCTCGCTGCTCAAGCCCTGCAGCTCGGCGCGCAGGATTTTCTCGTGAAGTCGGAGATCAATCCCGGCCAGCTCGCGCGGGCCCTGTCGTTTGCCATCGCCCGTCAGCAAGCCCAGCTGCACTTGCGCAGCCTTTCCCTGCTCGACGAGTTAACAGGCCTGCACAATCGCCGGGGCTTTATCAGCCTGGCCGAGCAGCGCCTCAAATTCACTTCACGGCAGAGCGTGCGCTCTTCCTTGATTTTTATCGATGTCGACAACCTCAAATACATCAACGACAACTTTGGCCACCGCGAAGGCGACTATGCCCTCCAGCAAGTCGCCGGCTTGCTGCGGGAATGCTTCCGCGAATCGGATATCATCGGGCGGCTCGGCGGCGACGAATTCTGCATCTTGCTTTCCCACAACGGAGAAACCGGCGACCTCCTGGTCCGCAAACGCCTGTTTCAGTTGATCGGGAGAAGCAACGAGAATTCCAGCCGTGTCTACGCGCTTTCGGTCAGCTTGGGAATCGTCGATGTCGCCGGCCCGCACGAGCTCGAGCAGCAGATCAGCCGCGCCGACGCGCTCATGTATGAACACAAGCGCGCCAAGCAGATTCGCAGCGAACGCTTAACCCGCCTCCGCGAACTGGTTTAGCGATTGTCCTAATTCGCCGTGAATACGCAGCTGATGCCTTCAGTTCATCATGGCCGGTGTCGTCCCGAGGAAGTTCGCCCGCGTGTCTGAAGCGCGCGAATGACGAGGGATCTGCTTTTCTCTTTTCGTAGCGCAGGCATCCTGCCGGCCCCCCGCGGGTTTCTGTAAGCTTAGCTCGTGCCTGTCGCGTGCCGATTCGAGCCTATTTGCGCTGCGCAAACCGTCGCAGCAAACTCCCGCGGTGCCCGCGCAGATTCCGGGGCTTAGGATTTTCGGGAAACGGCACGGCATCGCCCATCAAGCCGGCCCAGAGAATCCGATTGAAGCGTGGAGTATCCAGCCGGTCTTCGGCCGAAAAATCCATGCCCTCAGTCTTGGCCGCCCAATATGCCGAATCATGCCGCGGTTGCGCATAACCGCCCCCATCCGAAGGACCGGCTTCCGCCGCAGTCGGCGCAGGCAAAGGCAATTGCGTCGTCCGGAGCACGGCCGGCACGATCGGCCGGTAATCCCATGGTTGAAGCGTCCGGTCAAATACCGCGGTCATCGGTTCCACCGAGCTGTCGTTCAAACCCAGCGGCTCGATCCCGAGAATATCTTCGATGGTCCTGAGCATATGCACCGAGGTATAGCGCTCGGAAACCAGCGCGCGCTGCCGCACGTACGGTCCCAGGACGAAGGCCAGAGTTCGATGTGCGTCCACGTGATCCGGGCCGTCTTGCGCGTCATCTTCGACCACGAAAACCAGCGTGTCGTTCTTGTAAGGGCTTCCGGCAATCTTTTGAATCGCCAGACCCAGCGCGTAATCG
>Ga0209648_10003740_pt1 | contig 12833 bp, 7 predicted proteins | sample GraSoi2013_115cm_FD_185830 | JGI IMG/M metagenome (GOLD analysis project Ga0209648, IMG submission 185830) | Grasslands soil microbial communities from the Angelo Coastal Reserve, California, USA - Sample 9_17_2013_115cm (SPAdes) (version 2) | ecosystem: Environmental > Terrestrial > Soil >...
CACCCCTTTAGCGATCTGCGGATCCATCCATAGGAACTCCAGTGCGGTGATGATGCCATCGCGCCCGAACACCGTGCTGAACCAGGGCACTCCGGCGTAAGGGTAGTCGGTCTCGGGATTTCCGACGGTCATCATCCGGATGTCCGCGGCGGAGCGCCTTAGCCATTCATTGAATTGATGGTTGGAAGAGTGGACATAGCATTCTTCGCTGCTGCCGCCTGTCCGCATGTCCATGGCGACGGCGTCCAGCGCGGTGTTAAACGTATCCGTTCGCTCCAGAGAGGATTCGTATAGACAGGAAACAACGAGTTCAAGAACGATCTCTTCTTTGGGCTGCAGCAGAAGATTGAATTCGCAACCGTGCGCGGAGATGTGGCTGGGGACGGGAGTACAGCGTAGGCAACTGCGTCGCACTGCATCGTCCAAGCCCCGATAGGACAGGGTCACGGAGTCGCGGTTCACTTCAGGTTCCCAGTGTTCACCTCGACGTGACCGGTGGGAACCTCGTACTTCGAAAAGATCGGCGAAGTCGCTGTCGAACTGCATGGTGATTGAGATCGAAACCGGTGACAGACCGTAGCTCGAAATTCTCAGTTGCTCATAACACGCTCCCCGCCATAGGGTCTTAGAACGCGTGACATGGACAGTTCCGCGAGGGATGAGAACGTGATCACCGCGGGCGATGTCGACATTGGTCAGGTCTGCGGTAAAAAGGGAATTGTCTTCCCGGACTGTGGAACTCAGCAGTAGCGGCCGTTGATTGCCAATGTAGAGCGCCAAATGCGAGAGGAAGCGAGTCCCATCGAAGAAGATGCCGTCCTCTCCGCGCCCGACCAATTCGATGTCTCCGAGGCGGTCGAATACGGCGAACATTTGTCCATACTTCAGGACTCGATTGCGTTCATCTGCCGGCGGAGTTTTTGTTGCTATATAGAATTGCGCGGGCTTTGCATCGTCCAAGAATCACTCCATCGAACGTCTGGCACCGCGTGAGTGAGCCGCTCGTACAGTGCCAGGTAGTCAGTCGCCATGCGAGCTGAGGTGAAGCGCTCGTCGAAACACTGGCGACAGTCGGCGCGACTAATTTGCGAAATCTGTTTTACGGCTCGAACTGCGCTGTCCGTGTCTTCTGCCAGGAAGCCATTACGTCCTGGTTCGATTATCTCCGGAACCGAGCCGCCAGGATAAGCGATGATTGGTGTGCCACAAGCCATGGCTTCGATCATGACAAGTCCGAAAGGCTCTGGCCAATCAATCGGAAACAGGAGCGCCAGCGTATTTCCGAGGAACTCGTTCTTGTCCGGATAGCCGATTTCGCCAATAAATTCCACCAGGGGATTGTTCAAGAGAGGTTCGATCTCGGACTCGAAATATTCCCGGTCTGCGCGGTCGACCTTGGCTGCTATCTTAAGTGGGATCCCCACCAAAGATGCAATCTGAATCGCCCGATCCACGCCTTTCTCGGGTGAGATACGGCCAAGAAAAGCCAAATATTTTCCCGTCTGCGGGTAAAACTCAAATTGACTTTGCGGTAAGCCGTGATAAACCGTCCCTTGCCAATTGGCGTTAGGGAGGGGATGACGTTGCGCATCCGAGATCGAAATCACGGGCATGTCAGCGAATTTCTCATAGACGGGTTGGAGATCGGGGATGTCCAACCGGCCATGTAGCGTGGTCACATTCGGAATCCCTTCGCGGCGGGAGAGTGGGAAGTGCAAGTAATCAACATGGAAATGAATAATGTCGAAGTCACTGCTTCGGCTGAATACCTCTTCCAGCATTACGATGTGGTGGGCAAGATGATCAACGCTGGTGGCGCTCAAACGCAGCGCTTCAGGGCACACCGGGATAAGATTCGCTCCGGTGACTGAATCGCCGCTGGCGAACAGAGTCACGTCGTGCCCCAGACGCACCAGTTCCTCCGTAAGATAGGAAACAACTCGTTCCGTCCCACCATACAGTTTCGGTGGAACACTCTCAAAAAGAGGTGCTACCTGAGCGATTCGCACGGCATTTCCTCGGCTAGAAGTGGCTGTCGGAGCGCTAGGTATCGCTCTCTTTAATGATATCAATATTAATCGAGCTCCGAGGCTTCTCATGAAGATAGACCTTGCGCACACGGCGTGAGAATCAGGAGCCTACTGTAACCTCACTAACGAAACGCTGTATCGGGCCCCTGCACAACCTCGGTGGACGATTTCATCTCTAATCAGCGGGAGAATACTAAATGGCCACGAAGAAGAGTTCAGGCAGGAAATCCGGACGCAAATATGGAAAAGCGGCGGGCAAGAGCGTCGCCAGCGCAGTACGACGTGCCAAGCGCGGCACCCTCCGCTCCGGGAAAGGCGGCAAGGGCGGCGCGGTGAAAAACCGCAAGCAGGCGATCGCCATTGGGCTCTCGGAGGCCCGTGAGAAAGGCGCTAAAGTTCCGCCCCGAAAAAAGGCCAGCTAGTCAGGAATCTCTTGGAGTCTCACGCGGCAGGCACCCCTTTCGAAGAATGCTTTGCTTCATGCGCGGCCGAACGTCTCGATTTAACGGCGAGCGTAGTCCCATTCGATCCGGACTGAACGTCGAAACTGCCTCCCATGTCGCGAGTCCGTTCCAGCATTCCCGCCATTCCCACCCCCAAGGGTGCGCGCATTCCCCGCCATTCCCGCAGAAGATCCTGGGGAATTCCGCATCCGGAGTCGCTTATTTGCATACGAACTGACCCATTCCGGATGACAACCTCTACACTTGCCTGGGCAGCGCGGGAATGCCGGTGAATATTCGTCAAGCCCTCCTGCAACACCCGGAACAGGGTTATCTCGACGTCACTCGGCAAGCGGCCAAGATCTGGTTGCAGAGCGAGGTCCAGGCGGATTCCACTGCGTTCGGAAAAGCCTTCCGCATACCATTGAATCGCGGAAGCCAGTCTGGCCTCATCCAGCAATGGCGGGTGCAGCAAGTGGGACACGGTTCGGGTTTCGGACAGGCATTTTTCCACAATGGATGTGCTCTCCGCCAACAATTCTCTCTGCTGCTCCGGCGGGACATCGGCACGCATGGCCCTATCCAGAAACATCTTAATGCTGGCCAGATACTGGCCAACGCCGTCGTGCAATTCTCTGGCGAACTTGCGCCGCTCCGCGTCCTGAAGTTGCAGCATGCGGCCGCCCAGGCGGCGGGCCGCATCTTCCGCGCGTTTGCGCGAAGTGATGTCAGTGTTAATTTCCAACCACCCGGATATTTTCCCTTCCGCGTCCCGCAGCGTCGTCCACCGGCTGGCCACAATTACGCGGCTGCCGTCGCGCTTGCGATGGCAGAGTTCTCCCTCCCACGAGTCTCTCTCCGAAGAGAGAACGTCGGAGATGGGAACCGGAAACTCTGTCTGCAGAATGTCGTGAAGGGATTGACCCAGAACCTCATGCTCTTGCCAGCCATAGAGACGAGTTGCTCCCTGATTCCAATAAGCAATTTTGTTTTCCTTGCTGCGGACAAAGATGGCGTCATTTGCGGAATCCAGTAGTTTGGCCTGGTGGACTACCTCAGCCGTCTTCTTCTCCAGTTCCTGCGTACGCTGCTGGATGCGCTGTTCCAGGAGTTCGCGCATTTCGCTGGCTTCATCCTCAGCAGCCTCCCGCCTGGTAACGGAGCGCCGATTGGCCTCACCCATCAGTACGATCAGGCTCGAAAACAATAGGAAGCCGACGAGGGCCCAAGCGTCCTGATGCCCGTGAATCGTAAAACTTATGGAGCGGAGGAACGAAAAAGTATACGGATCCGATTGCGGCCAGGACAACCAAGAGTACGGCGGGCCCAAAGCCGCAATACCAGGACGCGAACACTATAGCGGTAAAGGCGGTAAGGTAGGTATCTTGCGGACCGAGCAATGGATAGAGAAGTTTTCGCACAGCCAGGGACGCACCCACGCAGAGTATCGCGACTCCATATCGAGCCACGGCGCCGCTCGAAGCAAACAGAAGTGGTTGCGGCGGAGCATCATCCATCGCCAGACGCAAAATGCGACCATCGGGCGAAAGTGAAACGGGGAACGCGTTAATGTTGGTCGCTTGAGCCACGGTGCTCCTTTCTGGCAGAGGTAGACTCATGCGGTCGCCATCGCCTCCTGAGGATTGGGAACCATCGCGGGGATAAGGATCTCCACAACGGTGCCGGGCTTGGCATTCGTCATGCGCAACTCTCCGCCCAGTTCTCTGGCCCGTTCGCGTATGCCACCAATACCGACGCCGATGCTTCCGGGCCGCAGTTGAGCAGTCTCCTCGGGAACACCTTTTCCGTCATCGCGTACGGTCACCAGAAGACTGTTCTCCTTTTGAACCAGAGTCACGCTGGCGGTGCGTGCCTCGGAGTGCCGGAATACATTGGTCAATGCTTCTTGAACGATTCGGAAGACGTTCCGCTCTACGAGAGTCGAGAGCCGTGGAAACTCCGGCGGCTGCAAGTCCAGCGAGGTCTTTATCCCAGTGCGTTCCGTCATGCCAGCGAGAAACCAGCGCAGGGCAGAGAACAGACCGCCCTCGTCGAGCAGAGGCGGATGAAGCAGGTGCGACATACTCCGGACTTGCCGGATCGCACGATCAACAATTTCGCTGGCCTCCGCAATTCCTTTCTCTTGCCCGCGGGTATTCGGCTGCTGCAGCATACTATCCAGCATGATCTTGGCAGCAGCCAGTTCCTGACCGACGCCGTCGTGCAAATCCGAGGCAAAACGCCGGCGTTCTTCATCCTGCGCCGTCATCAGCCGGCTGGACAGCCGGCGCAATTCGCGATTGAGAGTCTCCAGTTGCAATGCTTTGCGGTGCAATTCCGCGAACACACTGACCTTGGCGCGCAGCAGCTCGGGAACAACCGGAACGGAAATGTAATCCACGGCCCCCCGCTGGTATCCCTTGAGCCGGTCGAGATCAGTCAAATGCACGGCCGAAATAAAAATGATGGCGATCTTTTGAAAGCGAGGGTGCTGGCGGATAATTCCGGCTAGCTCGAAGCCATCAATCTCGGGCATGCTTACATCCATCAGCACGACGGCGACGTCGGTGTTGAGAAGTAGTTCCAGGGCCTCTCTGCCCGAATTGGCTTTAATCAGGTTCTCACCCAGTTCAGCAAGCATGACCTCGTAGGTCAGTAACTTCGAGGGCTGGTCGTCCACCATCAGGATGTTTACTTTCTCATGTTGGCTCATTTGCTGTCCTTTGTTCCACCCGAAACATTCAGCCGCCTCCGAGAACCCGTATCACCGGTGTAACCACATTCTGAGCGCCGATAGCAACTGGTCAGTATTGACAGGCTTGGCCAGATACTCCGAAGCGCCCGCCTCCAGGCACTTTTCGCGATCGCCCTTCATCGCCTTGGCGGTCAACGAAATAATCGGCAGCCGCCGGAGTGTGCTCTTCTGGCGGATCACCTGCATGGTTTCGTACCCATCCATCTCTGGCATCATGATGTCCATCAGAACGATGGCAACGTCGGGGGTTGATTCCAGCATCTCGATTGCCTGCTTGCCGGTCCCCGCTGTCAGTACGATCATCCCGCGGCGTTCCAGCACGCTGCTGAGGGCAAAAATGTTCCGGACGTCGTCGTCGACAACCAGCACTTTTTTCCCGACCAAAGCGTCGTCGGAGCGATGCAGCCGCTCCAGCAACTTCTGTTTTTCGACGGGCAGGTCGGCGACCACTCGATGCAAGAACAATGCCGTCTCATCGAGTAGCCGCTCCGGCGATTCCACACCCTTGACCACAACACTGCGCGCCAGAGTGTGCAGGTGGGCGTCCTCTTCCGAAGACAGCTCTCGTCCGGTGAAGACCACCACCGGCAGATCACTCAGGGTCGGATTGTCGCGGAACCGTTCCAGTACCTCGAAGCCAGTCATGTCCGGCAGTCGAAGGTCGAGAACCACGCAGTCGAACGGTCCTTTGCCAACCGCCTCAAGCGCCTCTTTGCCGGTTGAGACCACGGTGACGTCAATGTCCTTGTACCCGAGCAGTTCCTTGATACTGAGTTGCTCAGCAGGGTTATCTTCTACAACCAGCAGGCGTTTGCGGCGCGGCGTCGCATATTCCTTGATGCGGGTCAGAGCGACTTCGAGGCCCTGCGGAGTTGTGGGTTTGGTGACGAAGGAAAACGCTCCTCGTGCCAGCCCATGGTAGCGGTCTTCATCCAGGGTCAGCATCTGTACCGGGATATGGCGGGTCGCCGCATCCTGTTTCAGATGATTTAGAACCGTCCACCCCAACATATCGGGCAGGAAAACGTCGAGCGACACCGCGGTGGGATGGAATTCCCGGGCCAGGGCGAGAGCTGCGGCCCCTCTTGAAGCCGCAAGGACCTTGAATCCCTTATCGCGAGCCAGATCACACAATATGCGGGCATAATGAGGGTCATCCTCAACAATCAGCAATATCGAATCGCCGGGTTGCAAATTGTCGCGATCGTCGGCGATGGGTTCTTCTTGCGCTTCCGACACCGCGAGCTTCGCAAGTTGGATGGGCAACGCAAGTGACGAACTCTTGCGGTCCTGCACTGCGACACTGGATGGCCCAACGTAGGTTTGCGGCAAGTAGAGGGTAAAGGTGCTGCCTTGGCCGGGAGCGCTGCTCAACTGAATTTCTCCGCCCAACAAGTTGGCCAGCTCGCGGCTGATAGCCAGACCCAGACCGGTGCCGCCGTACTTGCGGCTGGTGCCTGCATCTGCCTGTTGGAAGGCCTCGAAGATAATGCGCTGCTTCTCGGACGGAATGCCGATTCCGGTGTCAGAGACTTCAAAGGCAATCACCGAGGCCGCTGCGCTGAGAATTGGGTGATCGGTTGACCAGCCACCGGTCGCGGCTGATATTGACAACCTGACTCCGCCCTCAGCCGTAAACTTGAATGCGTTAGACAACAGATTCTTCAGCACTTGCTGCAGACGCTTCGAGTCGGTAGTGAGACTGCGGGGAAGACGGGAATCGGAATGGACTTCGAAGTTGAGCTTCCGATTCTCGGCCTCGTGACGGAATGGACGAGCCACCATATCGAGCAGGCTGCCAAAAAATACTTCGTCTGCCTCCACCGATACCGTGCCCGACTCGATCTTTGACAAGTCAAGAATATCGCTGATTAGGTTGAGCAAGTCGGTTCCAGCGCCGTGAATGGTGCGGGCGAATTCGACTTGCTTGTCAGTCAAATTGCCATCCGGGTTGTCGCCCAGCTGTTGTCCGAGAACCAGAATGCTATTGAGCGGCGTCCGCAGTTCGTGAGACATATTGGCCAGGAACTCGGACTTGTACTTGGAGGTGAGCGCCAGTTCCTTGGCCTTGCCTTCCAGAGCGCCGCGAGCTTGTTCGATTTCCTGATTCTTGCGTTCGACTTCTACGTTCTGTTCGGCGAGTTGCTGAGCTTTCTGCGCCAGCTGCTCGTTGGTCTGCTGCAATTCCCTTTGCTGCGTTTGCAACTCGGTCGCCAACTGTTGCGACTGTTTTAGGAGTCCTTCGGTCTGCATCGTGGCTTCAATACTGTTCAGCACGATTCCGATACTGGCCGTCAATTGCTCGAGGAATGCCAGGTGTGAGGCCGTGAATCCGCTCAAAGATGCAAGTTCGATGACCGCTTTAACGCGATCCTCGAACAGCACCGGTAACACAATCACATTCCTAGGCACCGCCTCAAACAGGCCCGATCGGATTGGAACTGTGTTCTCGGGCAGGTCGCTGATCAACATGCGCCTTTTCTCCGTGGCGCACTGTCCCACCAGACCCTCGCCGAGCTTAACCCGCCGGAGATGCCCATCTGCTCCGTCGGAGGCAAACGCCGAAAGCAGGACCATGCCGGCTGACTCTTCGGTTTCCATCTGGTAGATGACGCCTTGCTGTGCATTCACCAGCGGCGCGAGTTCGGAGAGAATCATTCGTCCTACTGTGGTTAGATCGCGTTGTCCCTGCAGCATGCCGGTGAAACGCGCGAGGTTGGTCTTCAGCCAGTCCTGCTCTGTATTGCGCTCCGTTGTGCCCCGGAGGTTGTTGATCATCGTATTGATGTTGTCTTTCAGCTCCGCGACTTCGCCGCTGGCCTCCACCTGAATAGAACGGGTCAAGTCGCCTTTGGTTACGGCCGTGGCCACTTCGGCGATGGCTCGCACCTGGTTGGTCAGGTTGTCAGCCAGCAGGTTGACGTTGCCGGTAAGGTCCTTCCACGTTCCGGCTGCGCCGGGGACGTTGGCCTGCCCGCCCAGTCGGCCTTCCACGCCGACTTCGCGAGCTACAGTCGTAACCTGATCCGCAAAAGTTGCTAGCGTGTCAGTCATGTTGTTTATGGTTTCCGCGAGGGCCGCTACCTCGCCTTTCGCATTAACCGTTAATTTCTTGGTGAGTTCGCCGTTGGCGACAGCGGTTACGACCTTCACGATGCCTCGCACCTGCTCGGTAAGGTTTGCAGCCATCACGTTCACATTGTCGGTAAGGTCCTTCCATGTTCCAGCGACGCCCGGCACTTTGGCTTGGCCGCCCAGCTTACCGTCGGTACCGACTTCGCGGGCCACACGGGTCACTTCGGCGGCGAAAGCGTTGAGTTGGTCCACCATGGTGTTGATGGTGTTCTTGAGTTCGAGAATTTCGCCTTTCACGTCCACCGTGATTTTGCGCGACAAGTCGCCGCGGGCCACAGCGGTTGTTACTTCGGCAATGTTGCGGACCTGACCCGTGAGGTTTCCTGCCATTGCGTTAACCGAGTCGGTAAGGTCCTTCCAAGTACCTGCCACGCCGGTTACGTTCGCTTGTCCACCCAGGCGGCCTTCGCTACCCACTTCACGCGCCACGCGGGTGACTTCGGCGGCGAACGAGCGCAACTGCTCGACCATAGTGTTGAGGGTTTCTTTGAGCTGCAGGATTTCACCGCGAACGTCCACGGTGATCTTCTTGGACAAATCACCGGTGGCGATTGCGGTTGCAACTTCCGCGATGTTGCGTACCTGTCCAGTCAGGTTGCTGGCCATGAAGTTCACGTTGTCGGTAAGGTCCTTCCAGGTTCCACCGACTCCGGGCACCGCTGCCTGGCCACCAAGTTTTCCTTCCGTACCCACTTCGCGGGCTACGCGGGTTACTTCGCCAGCGAACGCGTTGAGTTGGTCCACCATGGTATTGATGGTGTTCTTGAGCTCGAGAATTTCGCCCTTCACATCCACCGTGATTTTGCGTGACAAATCACCGCGGGCCACGGCCGTTGTCACTTCCGCGATGTTGCGGACCTGCCCGGTCAGGTTGCCCGCCATCGAGTTCACCGAGTCAGTCAAATCTTTCCACGTACCGGCCACACCCGGAACGTTCGCCTGGCCGCCCAGTCGCCCTTCGGATCCTACTTCGCGGGCTACACGGGTAACTTCTCCGGCGAATGCGTTCAACTGGTCCACCATGGTGTTGATGGTTTCTTTCAGCAAGAGAATTTCTCCGCTGACGTTTACGGTGATCTTCTTCGAGAGATTGCCGCTGGCGATGGCAGTCGAAACTTCGGCGATGTTGCGGACTTGTCCCGTCAGGTTGCTGGCCATTGAGTTGACCGAATCGGTGAGATCTTTCCAAGTTCCTGCAATACCAGGCACTTGCGCCTGGCCGCCAAGTTTGCCGTCAGTACCCACTTCGCGGGCCACGCGCGTAACCTCCGAGGCGAAGGAACGCAACTGGTCCACCATCGTGTTGATGGTGTCTTTGAGTTCGAGAATTTCTCCTTTTACATCTACCGTGATCTTGCGCGAGAGATCGCCGCGGGCGACAGCCGTTGTCACTTCCGCGATGTTGCGCACCTGGCCTGTGAGGTTGCTGGCCAGGAAGTTTACGTTGTCGGTGAGATCTTTCCAGGTTCCTCCGACCCCCGGTACCTGAGCCTGACCGCCCAGTTTCCCTTCGGTGCCGACTTCGCGGGCTACGCGCGTGACTTCTCCTGCGAACGCGTTGAGTTGGTCCACCATGGTGTTGATGGTGTTTTTCAATTCGAGAATTTCGCCTTTCACGTCCACCGTGATTTTGCGCGACAAGTCGCCACGAGCCACGGCGGTCGTTACTTCCGCAATGTTTCGCACTTGGCCAGTCAGGTTTCCAGCCATTGAGTTCACGGAGTCAGTCAAGTCTTTCCAGGTACCTGCCACACCCGGCACGTTCGCCTGCCCGCCGAGTCTTCCTTCGGTGCCGACTTCGCGGGCCACGCGCGTGACTTCGCCGGCGAATCGATTGAGCTGATCCACCATGGTGTTGAGTGTTTCCTTGAGCTGGAGGATTTCGCCGCGCACATCTACCGTGATCTTGCGGGAGAGGTCGCCGCTGGCGATAGCGGTCGCCACTTCTGCGATATTTCGCACCTGGCCCGTCAGGTTGCTGGCCATGAAGTTCACGTTGTCGGTGAGGTCCTTCCAGGTTCCGCCGACGCCCGGCACCTGCGCCTGACCTCCTAGTTTGCCTTCGGTACCGACTTCGCGGGCTACGCGGGTCACCTCGCCGGCGAACGCGTTGAGTTGGTCCACCATGGTATTAATGGTGTCTTTGAGTTCAAGAATTTCGCCCTTCACGTCCACCGTGATTTTGCGCGAGAGGTCGCCGCGGGCCACGGCCGTTGTCACTTCGGCGATGTTGCGTACTTGCGCGGTGAGGTTGCCGGCCATGGCGTTGACCGAATCGGTCAGATCCTTCCAGGTTCCGGCGACGCCGGGCACTACTGCTTGTCCACCAAGCTTGCCATCGGTGCCCACTTCGCGAGCCACGCGCGTCACTTCTGACGCGAATGATCGCAACTGGTCCACCATCGTGTTGATGGCTTCTTTAAGCTGCAGAATTTCGCCCCGCACATCCACCGTTATTTTTCGGGAAAGGTCGCCGCTGGCCACAGCAGTCGCCACTTCGGCGATGTTGCGGACCTGGCCAGTCAAATTGCTGGCCATGGAGTTCACGGAATCTGTGAGGTCTTTCCAGGTGCCTGCCACGCCAGGAACCTGCGCCTGTCCACCGAGCTTGCCGTCGGTACCTACCTCGCGGGCTACGCGCGTCACTTCGGCGGTGAAGATGCCGAGCTGTTGAATCATCGTATTTACGATGTCGGCGGAACGCAGGAACTCACCTTCAAGCGGGCGCCCATCAACATCCAATTGCACCGTCTGGGTAAGATTTCCTTGGGCGACAGCCGCGATCGCGCGGGTGACTTCCGTCGTCGGACGGAGCAAGTCATCCACCAGAGTGTTGATGGATGTTTCCATTTCGCCCCACGCGCCTCTCGACTCGTGGAACCGCGTGCGCTCTCTGGTTTTCCCCTCTTTGCCCACCACCTGGCCGACGCGTTTCAGTTCTTGCGCAATCTGATGATTGACTGCCGCGATTTCGTTGAACGTATCCGCGATTTTTCCGGTCAGCCCAACCCAAGAGCCCGGCAGGCGCACGGAAAAATCTCCGTCGCGCATAGTTTGCAGACACTCCAGAATCGCAATCAGGTCAGCGGGGGCGACTTCGGTCGCCGAATGACCGTTATTATTCTTGCCGTTACCCTTGACTTCGGCAGCGATCGCCTTGCTATCTGAAATCGCTACGGAGTTGCGATCGGTTCTTTTCATGCCTGTCTCCTGATCGGCGCGCGTTCGCTTAGAACTGGCTTTCATGCCTCGCTCAATACATTGGCGGACTCTCTTACACCCGTTTCCTGGGCACAAGGAATCGACAATGATTGATGGCCCTGAAGGGAGGGTTGTGGCAGCAGATCTTGATTGGCCGCAGGTCGAAGTGGTCGAACATAAACCGGTGGCGAAGTGGGACTTGCCGCGCGAATAACATTGTTTAACACAGGCTGGGCACGGTTGGCTCTACGGTGTTTCCTGTAGTTAACGTTTTACTTGGCCAGCGAGAGATTCCTGAGGCGCGGACATGGTGAAAAGGGCGAAACTGTAGAAGGCAAAACGTACAATGTAGAGCTCCCCAAGCGCTGGAAAGCCTTCAGTTCCAACCCCGCGCAATCAATGTGCGGCTGACGAATTCCCGTCCTTCGTGAACGGCTTGGATTGCGGTGAGGAGGTCGAGGCCGGCATCTGACTTAACAACGTAACCTTGGGCCCCCGCGCTCAATGCGTCTTTTGCTATCGAGACCGAATCGTGCTGGCTCAAAAAAATGATCCGGGAGTCAGGAGAAACGACGCGTATTCTGCGGGCGGCTTGAATGCCGCTCATGCCCGGCAGGGTGATATCGAGGAGAATGATGCTGGGGCGAAACTCCGCAGCTCGTTTGACGGCTTCTTCGCCGTCGGCTGCTTCCCAAACTACGTCGAGGCTGGCGTCACTCGAAAGAACCGATCGGATACCCCTGCGGGCAACTTCATGATCATCAACTACCAAGACCCGAATTGGCGCCATGTACGCAGTTTCCGTTTGCTCCAGCTTGACAAAATGTTCTCGCGTAATCAACTCCCTAACCAAGTTCAAGCTCGTGTCGAGTACGGAAAACGTTATTTCTGCGCCATTTTCTGATTCTCGCCAGCTGCCATCAACAACGTATTCCTTTTGCGCAACTGTCCACAATACGGATGTTACCCGATGCCTACCAGCGGTTACGCCAAAGCTCACGGGTTCAGATTTTCTGGGCGCAGGTACAGATTCCACAGTATTGACTATTCCCGTCAAAGCCTTAGAGTGCAGTGGTGCAGACCGAGGATCTGCCATGACCGATAAGGCTGCGGTGACGTAAGGAGCCCGTTATTATGAACAAGCTACGAGTCTTGGTTGCTGATGATCACGAAATAGTCCGCCGAGGACTGGTTTTTCTCATCAAGTCCCAGCCTAACTGGGAAGTGTGTGCGGAAGCCGATAACGGGCGGCAGGCGGTCGAGTTGGCC
>Ga0209648_10003741_pt1 | contig 12832 bp, 8 predicted proteins | sample GraSoi2013_115cm_FD_185830 | JGI IMG/M metagenome (GOLD analysis project Ga0209648, IMG submission 185830) | Grasslands soil microbial communities from the Angelo Coastal Reserve, California, USA - Sample 9_17_2013_115cm (SPAdes) (version 2) | ecosystem: Environmental > Terrestrial > Soil >...
CCCGCCTCAATGACCTTCTCGAAGAACCAGGGCGTCTCTCGCCTCACCGAAAAGCCTGCAGCCCGATAACCCAAAGCGGGCTTGCCGACGATCGCCTCGAGGATCGCTTTCGAGATGCGCAAGTCTTCCAGAAACTCATCGGGAGTCATGCACCAAGCCAAGCGATGGGCATATCCATGGGAGGCGATCTCGTGACCCCTGCGGCACGCCTCGGCAACCAGCCGCGGAAATCGTTTGGCAACCCACCCGAGAAAAAAACACGTCGCTTGAATACTCTCCTCTGAGAGCAAATCCATCAGTTTTAGAAAGTTGCTCTCCACAAAAGAGGGTAGGGCGTCCCAGCAATGCAAATCCGGCGTGCTCGGAAGCTCCAAGATGTGGAACCAGTCCTCGACATCAACGGAGAGAATGCACTGCTTACGATTCTCGGAAAGCCGAGTGCTCATCGCCCACCCCGTCCGAGCAGAACTAACTTGATCGTCTTGAAGAGAATCAAAAGGTCGAGGCCGAGCGAACCATTTTTGATGTAAAAGAGATCGTAAGCGAGCTTTTCCTGGTTGTCTTCAATCGTGACACAATAGCCTCGATTGACCTGGGCCCAGCCGGTTGCGCCCGGTTTGACCAACCAACGTTGTCGGTAGTGCGGAATTCTTTCCGCGAGCTGCCGCTCTTGATTGGGAACGAATGGGCGCGGTCCGACGAAGCCCATCTCACCACGGAGAATGTTAAACAGTTGGGGCAACTCATCGATCCGCGCGCGCCGCAGAAACCGGCCCACGCGCGTGCAGCGCCGGTCGGCGATTTCCGCCGGCCGACAGTTGTCATCCGTGTCTGCCCCGTCCACCATCGTACGGAACTTGTAAAGAGTGAAAACCTTGCCATGCTGGCCAACCCGCCTCTGTCGAAAGATCACTGGCCCTGCCGAATCGAGGCGAATCGCTAGCGCGATCAGCGCCATCACCGGCAATGTCAGCAGCAGGGCAAGCGCGGAGAAAACCAGCGGACCGACCCGCTCATAGATGAACCGCGGCCGAGCGCCCAGACCGTCAGAAAAGATCAGGCAGCTCGATCGGAAACAGCGGATTGGAATCTTTCCGGTAATCGCCTCGTAGAGCTCGGCTCCGTCCTGGATCGTCACTCCGCGGCTCCTCAGTTTTAGCAAGGCTTCCAGCGGCAAGTTTCCTCGCCAATCATTCATCGCCACGATCACGCTGTCTGGTTGGCAATTGAGGGCGCAGCGGCGGAACGCCTCGCCATTCAGCCGCCCCACTACCCGGACACCCAAATCCAAACGCGAGGCGAACTCCATTTTTAGCGATTCGGCGAGCGGCCCGTCGCCGAGGATCAGGGCCTGCTTGGCGAATCGTGGCAAAGTGGTGAGAGCCAGGAACAGATGCCGCCCGAGCAAAAGGAGGACCGCCACCAGAATGAAGCCGAGCAGAAAAATCCCGCGACCGACGTGGAGGGGCGGATACAGGTAATAGACAATCGCGAGGAATAGGTAGGTCGTACCCAGCACCTGGACCATGCGCGCAATCACGACGCGCCGATTACTCAAGATCGCGGAGTCGTAGAGATCGAAATAGTAGATACAGGTAACAAAGGCTGCTGATATCACCAAAATCTTGAACAACCCACGCTGATGACTGAGCATGAAATTGGCATTGGTTGCGCCCATCAGTGCAATCGCCGCCACCACGAACGCAAGGGTCACCAGGAACGCTTCGGATATCCCGAGAAGGAAGGTGCGCCTGGGAAAATGGGCGTGCAGCAGGTGGATCAAGCAGGCACCTCCGCTCACACTTGTTGCGCTCGACTCCCCTCGACTCGAGCTCTCAGGCTGGCCCAGACCATCCCGCGGCGCGGCTGTTTGTCGTCATACTCCACGAATGATGTCAAGGGATTTCACGGCCTAACTTCAACTAGTCCCCAGTGAATCAAAATTACGACGGGGTCCGGTTGAGCGAAGTCGATTGACGGTGGTCTTGCGAAGCGCTAGCGGCCAATGACTCATGGGACTCTACAAACGCGTGCTGGAGGAGCTCAGCCGCAAGTCGCGGGAACAGAAGTTTGCTTTATTCAGCGCTATTTTTAAACCCCGATTGGAAGATCGCATTCTCGACATTGGAGCGAGTGGCCGAACCTTTCCTCCATATACCTTTGAGGACTTCTACCCTTATCCCGAGCAGATCGTCGGAGCTGGAATTGCGCTCGAGGACGTCAAGGCTGCGAAGCGGATTTATCCCCGGTCGCGGTACGTAACATGCGACGGATGCGACCTTCCATTCCCCGACAAGAGCTTCGAAATCGTCTTCTCCAACGCGGTCCTAGAACACGTTGTTGGCGCGGGACGGCAGGAAAAATTTGCTCGCGAGGTCATGCGAGTGGGTAAGAGCTGGTTCGTGACTACACCCAACTATTGGTTTCCCTTTGAGAGCCACTCGTATTTGTTATTTTATCAGTTTCTCCCGCTGGGACTGCAGCGGCGCTACCACCAGCTCTTCGGCAAGCTGGCCGACGGACGGGCGCAGGACATCGAACTTCTTTCGGCGACTCGCCTGCAAAGGCTTTTTCCGAGCAGTTCGATCGCGAGACTGCGAGTTACTTTCTGGCCGGAGACACTGGTGGCTTACTTCGCTCGCGCGAGCCGAGTTCGACAACGGTTTCCGTGAAACCCTCCGCCGTTCAGCCTGCGGGTTTCGACGCTTTGCCTGAAGGCTTCACCCGCTCCCAGGTCAGCTCAAATGTTTGCATCGTTCCGCCCCTGGACAGCGGTGGAGTCGCGATCGAAAGTCGGTCCCCCTGGATCTTGACGGTACGCGATTGGTCGCTGCCCACCCAGTTTGGAATCGAGGCGACCTCGACGTGGTGAACCACCTTGTCACCGCTGAAAGTGTACGTCCCGGCATAGGCCGTCATGGTCGAAAAAGCTTGGGCTCTTTCTTCGATCGGCGCCGCCACGCGATCGTTGACGGAGAGCGGCTTTCGGCCATCTTCGGTGATGATCACCATCATCCGCCCGTCAGCTCCATAAGTGATGAATCCTTTCGGATGCTCACCGTAAACAGTTTTGTTCACATCGCCCTGGTCCGTTTTCGAGACAACCGACACGAGCTTCCAGGTACCAACGAGTTTGTTCTTGCTCTCAGCGACTGCACCGGTTGGCAAGGACAGCGCGGACGCGAGCACTGCGAACACAAGAATTCTTCTCATTTTCCCTCCTCGATGCGAACAGAGTAGAGCCTCGAACAGGCCCCGTCAGGGACCTCACTCCCGGAGCTCAATTCTGTCAAGCGGCGTGTGCCTCTTGCGCGTGCCGTTCAGGCATGAGCGGCCTGATGAGCCGCAGGCGGCCAACGTTGCGATTGTGAGGAGCATGGCTGCTGTTTTCGCGAGCGCCTCCTCAGGGCACCCAAACATAGAACGCTACATGGCCGTGAGGCGAGGTGGCGAGGAGCTCGGAGCACTCCTCATAGAGATGGAATCGGACTGTCCATTGGTAAGGTTGGTCGAAGCGAATTGGGCCAATCTTGTAAGTACCGGCCGGCCCTTCCGTGCTCCTTTGGTTCGAATTGGGTGCGGGATGAGTGTTGGAAAGGAAGACCTCCAGCGAGGTCTTCGCGCCAGTGGCGGGCATGCCGTCGATTTTGCGCGTCGCGATAGCGGTGAAGGTAACGTCTTGATTTTCGTAAATCGGCGTGACTGAGAAATTCACATGATACTTGCAGTCATCGTCATCCGCCTCGGTGTTGTAGTTGGTCGGTCCGTAGTTGACGGTAACCGTCCCGCCGTCGGGGTGACAGTCGCTCACGTCGGTCGGTTGCACGATGGTGCCGCCATCGGGCAGGGCGCAGTGTCTGTCGAGGGCGCCCACGATCGTCCCTCCCGGGGTGCCGTTGTTAGAGCTGCAAGCAGCTGCAACCGCAAGGGCTGCCAGTAGAATCGCTGCAGCAGTGATGAGCTTCATGGCCTCCTCCAAGTGACAATTTCCGTATTGTTCGAGTTCACTCAGCCTGTCAAGCTGGATGAGAACAGGCATTACTGTTTTTGAAGTATGTAATTGATGAGCAAGTATGTAATGAGTTCATGGTCCTTGAGTATCAGCGGCTCGATGAAGCGCACCCGGCAAAATGCGCTTAGCACCGTGAACGCGTCGGTGCCGGGAATTTATCCGCCAGCACGTTCAGATTTGTGGTGGTGACGCAGAAGAACAGCGCACCCGTCGTCCGGTCGCGGTAGGCTTGTGGCCCTGTTTCAGATTTTGGTTCGAAGAGCTGTAGCTTGATGTTCGGTTTACAAGATCGGGATTCGGACCGGTCTCTTCTCGCTCGGCCGCGGCGACGGGACATTCGAGCCAGCGCAGAACCATGACACCGAGCAGGGTTCGGCAGCGATTGCGGTGGGCGACTTTAACGGTGATGCAATACCGGATGTGGTGGTGACGCGCGGCCAAGGCGGGGGCGGTCGCCACAACTCAGTGCTGGTGTTCCTGGGAAATGGCGATGGGACATTTCAGCCGCCCGTTTTCCCGGGGGAATCTACAATCCGTTCCAACTCGTGGTGGCCGATCTGAATGGCGACGGAAAGCAGGATCCGGTGATCGGAAACGCTCTTGCGAACAGCCTCTCAGTGCTGCTGGGTGATGGGGATAGGCGGTTCGAGCGGGCACTGACCTTTGCTACCGGCAATAACCCGAAACTCGATCGCCATCGGCGACTTCAACCACGACGGCAAGCCGGATCTGGCCACAGCCAACATTCCGACCGATATCGGCACCTACTCCATATCGGTCCTGATCAATGACACACGTTGAAGACCGCGCTGTACGCCTCGGCAGCCAGAGGGGGCAGAATGGGGATTCTGCCGCAAGCCTTGATCCAAACGGAGGCTGATCGGCGGCCACCCGTGTTCGAGCGCCCGAGCGGCAGAATAGGATTCTGGGGCAGAATGATCATTCTGCTCCCCCCTGCGGCGTGACATCTTTCGGTCCTTCTAACTTCGATTCGCTGCTGGATTCGGCTTGCCTCCGTGACATCTTTCGCAACTGCCTCAAAAATTCGAGTTCGAATTTACGGTCCTTTTCCAGTTACGCTGCACGTGCATAAGCGTTCTGCACAGCTATTTGTTGTCTTGAGACATAGGGCATTACCGAGCCACGGAAGTCATGTTTGGTAGATTTGCTGCTATCGACCAAGTTGTTGATCGCACTCAGATATTGTCCGATTGGCGCCCCAATCCTGTCTTGAGACAAGATTTCGAGTCCAGCAGGGTTCCGGACCGAAAGCTCAGACTGATAGGAGTACGGCGCGGGTAGGCGCGCCTGTGGCCCTCGCGATCGCTGCGCAATAGAGGTGGAGCTGGGCGGCGTATTGCGGTTGGTCTTCCACCCGTGAATCGGTTTTGAAGTCCACCACCGTCCATATGGCGCCGGACGGAAGCTCTTCACGGAAGGCAAGATCCACAATGCCTTCCACCACCGTGCCGTCGGGCAAACGATGAAGCACGGCCGTGTCACGGCGGCAGTCCGCGCTCAGTGCAGCGCGGCAGAGCAGCGGATGTTGCAGGGCGGCGGATGCGGCGCGCGCGGCGGTGTGCACCTCTTCTTCGGTTGCGCCCACCAGCCGAGCCTGCGCTTCGGCGACTCGACGGATTTCATCCACCCCGGCGCGCAGGTCGACCTCGCCCAGCACCGCGTGCACCAAGGTGCCGAAGCGCTTTCCTCTTGGGCGCGTGGCTTCTCGCGCCTCGACACTCATGAACTCCACCGCTTCGTGCCGCGAGGCGTCGGCGGCCAGTGCAGTGGCAGTCGCGACCCGTGTCGACGGCACCGATCCCGACTCCAGCACCCGCACCCGGCGCGACTGCCAGTACGCTTGCGCCCGCGCCGACTCCTGCGCGACCTCCCGGGACTGATCGTCCCCGACCAGGAGGTCCTCCTCGCGCAGGCCACCCGCGGGCTCGAGGCCGAGGTCCAACACGTGCGGATCCCACCAGACTACCTGGTGCGCGCCAGCCTGCGCCAGGTGCTGACCAGGCGAGACGGCAACAGGCTCCCAATGGTTCTCCGGACGATCGAGCACCGAGTCGTTCGAGCGAAACTCGGGACAACCCGGCGCGGGGACGCTCTTTTGCCGGTGAATCGGCTGTGGATAGATGACCGGCGTGAGCGCCTCGAGCCAGCCCTCGGGTTGGCCATCTCCTTGCGCCGGCACCACCAGCAAGTCTCGCGCACGAGTCGCGGCAACATAGGAGACGCGTAGAATTTCCTCGCGATCGCGCTCGAGCGCCGCCAAGCGGCATCGCCCAGAGCCGCCGCTCTGGCTCGATGAACCGACTTGGCTTGCGCGGCACCGCCCGGGCGGTGGGATCGCAAAGGATCACCACCGGAAATTCGAGTCCCTTGGCCCTGTGGACGGTCATCACCCGAACGCCTTCGGTGCCCTCTTCGACGACTGGAGCCTCGGCTGCGTCATCCCGCTCGGCGTCTTCGGCGAGCTGCTCGACGAACGCCCGGAACGAGCTGGCTCCCGCCGCTTCGAATCGTCGCGCAAGCTCGACAACCCGAAGCACGTTCGCCAACGCCTGCTCACCGGTGGGCCAGATCGCGAGTCCCGCATGAGCGCGCGTCGCTTGCAAAAGCATCGTGAGCGTCTGTGCGATCGGCCGACGGTTGCGCCGCAAGTGCAACTGCCCCAGCACGGAAAGGGCGTCCACCACTTCGCGCTCCAGCGGCGAGAGCGCTTCGAGCTCGAATCGATGCAGTGGATACAGGCGGCCCTGGCGCTGACGAAAAAGCAGCAACGCATCGTCGCCCACCGCGAACAAGGGACCGCGCAGGGTCGCGAACACCGACAATTCGTCATCCGGCCATTCGATCGCTTGCGCCGCGTTGCGGATCGCGAGCACCTCTTCGCGCGAGTGATAGGAGCGGCCGCCGACCAGGACGTGGGGGATCCGGCGCGCCTCGAGCGCCCGGACGTACGGGCGCGTGACGTCCCCATCCCAGTTCCTCATCCGTTTGAAGAGCAGGCACACGTGACGCGCCTCGAGCGGAACTTGCCGGACTCCTTCGTCGCGCTCGGTGACCTTCCAACCACTCCGGTTGATCAGAAAGTCGATGAACGCCGCAACCGCGTCGGGATACGACTCCTCGATCTTCTCATGCACAATCCTGCCCCATGTGCTGTACAAGCGCGGGGCGGGAAGGGCGATCACCTGCGGTCTTCCTTCCGGCGGAGCCCGGAAGCGATCCAAGGGCACATAGGTCGCCTGCGTGCCTCCGGTCATGCGCGGCGCGAAAGCGGCATTGACCGCTTCTTGGATTCCCGGCACCGACCGGAAGCTGGTGGTCAGATGCACCATCTCCGCGCCGCGCGCGAGCAAGACTCCTTTCACTTCCTCGTAAAGAGCGATGTCCGCCCGGCGGAACCGGTAGATCGACTGTTTGGGGTCGCCGACCAGAAACAGCTTTCCGGCGATCGGGCGTGCTTGGCGCCAATCGGCTTCCGCAGAGTTATTCGCCGCGAGCAGCAAGAGAATCTCCGCTTGCAACGGATCGGTATCCTGGAACTCGTCCACCAGGACGTGGGTGAAGCGCTGCTGCAGCTCCTGCCGAACCTTGGGCTGGTCGCGAACCAGATCCCGGGCGCGCAGAAGCAGATCGAGAAAGTCGAGGCAGCCCGACTGGAGCTTCAGCTCCTCATATGCGGCGCAGAGCGGGCGCAGCTCCTCACGCAGCGCCGCAGCGAGATCCGCGTCGCACTGCTCGAGAAACGCGTCGAGATCGGCTTTGACCGCGTCCCGCAGCGCCGCGACGCTCTTGCGTTCCAAACCATCGGCGAGCCACTTGCCTCTGCCCGGGCCCTTGTTCCAGATGGCATAGCGATGCGACAGATCGCACAGCTCCGCCTCGAGCCCGTCCTCATCTCGCGAGCGCACGCCTTCTCGCCGGCGCAGGTCGTCCAACCAGTTTCTAAGCTCCCCGAGCGATTGGGCCAGCTTGTCTTGCCCATCCTGCACGCGCGAGGCGAATTCGGCGAGCTCGCCAAGCCGCTCCACCGTCCGGGCGATGCCCGCGGACCTGTCGAAGGGCGGCCGGCTCCACCGCGCATCGAAGTCCCGGTGCTCCAAGAGATCAAGCCCGGCGCGCTTGAGTTGCTCGCGAGGCGCGAGATCCTTTCCCCGGACCCGTCGCCTCAGAAATCGACGTACCCCCTCTGGGGGATCGCCGAGAACCCGCTGGAACCAGGCGTCAAATGCCTGCCCGAAGAGCTGGTTCCGGGACTCATCAGCGACGATCTCGAAGACCGGGTCCACGCGCGCTTCCACGGGCCATTCGCGCAACAGATCCGCGCAGAACGAGTGAATGGTCCCAATTGGGGCGACCTCCAGCTTGGCCAGAGCGGCGGTCAGCCGATCGCGCTCCTCGATCGACGCACCCTTGCGCGCTTTCTCCAGCTCGGTGCGCAGGCGCAGCTTCATCTCGCCTGCCGCGAATTCGGTAAAGGTGACTGCGAGAATGCGCTCTAGCGACGAGTGCCCTCGCTGAATCAGCGCGAGGATGCGCTCGATCAACTCGGTGGTCTTTCCGGTTCCGGCCGCCGCCTCGACGATCAGGGTTGCGGCGAGATCCCCTCGGATCCGTGCTCGCGCCGGCTGATCGGAGAGTCGGGTCATGGCATGTCCCGAAGCTTCCGGAGCGCTTGCAGTCGCTCTTGCGGCTTACGGCCAACGCGGCGCTCCTCATTGGGTCCGCAGACGGGTAGGAAGTCGCAGTACTTGCACTCTCCCTTGTTGGGAGCGGCGGGAAGGAACCCTGTGGCGATTGCCTCTTCGAGCGTTTTGCTCAGCTCGCGGACGCGGCTTTGAGCCTGCTCATCAAGCGGCACTTCGATCGCAGTAAAGCCGCCGACGAACGTGCAGTAGTAGAGCCGACCGCCGTGCACGTGCCTCTCGGGAAACAGCTTGCGCAACACCAGGGCGTAGAGCGCCGGCTGGAGTACCGCGCCTCCGCCGATCACCACGCCTGGATTGGCGCGTTGCCTGCCACTCTTATGATCGGTCGCTCGCAAACTCCCGTCCCGACTCCGCTCGACCAGGTCGATCGATCCGCGCAGCTGCAGTCCCTCCTCGATCACCACCGGTTCTTTGGTGCTGTGCGGATCATGCTCGGTGAGGTCGGGCAAGCCGAAGGAAAGCTCGAAGTGCGATGGCGTCCATTCGGAGTCCTGGGCCAGGCGACGGAGCCATTCGCGCAGATCCGCTGCCAATCCGGCGATCGAATCGTCCCAGATCCGCGGGATTGCCGGACTCAGCTCGTCCTCCCAACGCGCAGCAACGCGCTGGAGGATCGTCTCCAGCCGCGCCCGCGCCTCGTCCAATCCGCTTTCAGTCAACGGCAATGCGCCGGCCTGCTGAAGCTCGCGCAAGAGCTCGAACTGAACCTCGTGCAAGAGCGAGCCGCGCGAGAGCGGGTCGATCTCATCGATCGCTTCCGGCACCTCGCGCGGCGAAAGCCGATGCACGGCTCGGAGTAGAAATCGGTACGGACAGGCCGCGTAGTCTTGCAGCGCGGTGGGCGAGAAGGAGCGCAGGGACGGAACGTGCTCGGCGATTGCGGCCTGGGTGATTGCGGCGCGTGCCTTATCCGAAGGATCGACGACAAACCCGTCTGCCGGAGTCCAGCGCCTGCGCCAACGCCGAGCCCGAGCCCGCAGCGCGCGCGCCAGGTGTGGGTTGGTGCTGAGCAAGTAGTGCCCGGTGCCGCGCCGGTCGCCGTCGGGCGCATGGAACGCCCGCTCGAGCAGCGACAGATCGTGCTCCGCCTCGTCGATCGCCTGCGACGGATCCGCGGGCGCGGGCCAACCAATGCGCGCCGCACCGACCTGCTCGGCCCGGCGCATCAGCTCAGAAAAACCGGGCAGCGTTCCCTCCGCCGCGCGTAGCACTTCGAGCCCATAGAAGGAGGGGACCCGAGCTCGCGCCTGCTGCGCGTCGATCCGAGGCCAGGAGAGCACCAGCTTGCGGCGCGCGGCCCCCGCAGCGAGCCGAAGCGCAAGCCGCTCGGCCAGGACGCGGTCATCGCTTGTCTCGAGCCCTGTGAGCGCACCGCGCTCGCGATCTCGAAGCAGCGGATCCTGCGCCACCTTCTGCGGAAAGAGCCGCTCGGCCAATGCGGGGATGAACACCACGTCGAAGGACATCCCGCGTGCCGCCTGCACAGGCGCGATAAATACTTTCCCGTAGCGATTTCCGGCTGCGGGATGCGCGAGCTCCGTCAAGCGCTGCCCCAGGACGAGGCGAACCTCGTCCAAGCTCGCGGGTCCGACCGGCGCCATCGGCGCTAGCTCGGCGAGCACCGAGAGGATCCGCGCCGGCTCGCGCACCGTCTGGGTTGCCAGGGCGGAGAGATCGTCGAGCCACTTGCCCCAGGTCGCTTCCGGCTTGAACGTTCGCAGCCTATCCAGCAGCGGCAGCGCAAAGTCCCGCAGCGCCTGAAGGTCGTCCAGATCGCGCCGCACGCGGGCGGTCCGCGCCTCGTCGTCCTTGAGCGCCTCGAGCTGTGCGCGCAGCTCGCGTTCGAGCCCAGCGAGCCGCCGCTCCCATCGCTCTCGGCCGCCGATCACCGCCGCGTCGAGCAGCATCTTCTCCCAACGCCACGGCGCGCGCAGGGAGCCGGCGACGACTGGCGCATCCGTTTGGCGGGGTAGGGAGGCAGATTCAGCGAAAGGCGCATCGCTCGACGGAGGGGACAGCTCGGTGTCGGGGGGCACCCAGCGATCGCCTCGAGGAAGCGGAGGAGGGGGAGCACCCTCGACAGCCTCGGGCACTTCTCCCAGCGAGAGGTACTCGGCGAACCTGCGAGCGGAGAGTCCTTCGGCGGCGCAGGCGAGCAGGGCAAGGAAGGCGCGGCCGGCGGGATCGGGCCGCACCGTGCCCTGGGCGAAGTGCACGGGAATGCCAGCGCGGGAGAAAGCCTCCTCGAGCAGCGCTCGATAGTGGCCCGGCGCCCGCAAAAGCACCGCGATCCGGTCGAACGGCACGCCCTGCTCCGCTTCGTTGCGTGCCAGGCGCGCAATTTCGACGCATTCGCGGCTCTCGCCCGGCGCGGACAGGATGTTCACGTCAGCCCCGGCCGTTGCGGGCGGTGCGATGCCCTCGACGAAGAGGTATTTCTGCACGCGCGCGAGCGAACAATCCTCTGGGTCGTCGAGCGATTGCACCGCCGCGTCCAGCGCCCGGGAAAGGTTTTTGATCGACCGCTCGTCGCCCCCGGGCGCGGTTGCGAACACCGGGCCCGACAGTCGAGCGACAAGCTGCGCCTCGAGCTCCGTTTGGAGCGGCACATCGAGCAGCAAGGCAGGACGCGCCAGCAACGGATGCGCGTCGCCCTCGATCGCGAGGCGAAAAACCTGCGCGCGGTCCGCAAGATTTGCACGCGCGAGGTCGGCTTCATACGCCTTGAGAAGCCGACCCAGGTCGCCGCCAGGCCGAGCCGCGGCCAGCCGCAATTCCTGCAGCGTGCGCGCTAGCGCCCGTGCGAGCCCCGGCTGCTTCCAAACCGGCTGGAAGCGCCCCAACTCGCCCTTCCCGCCCAACTGATGCACAAGCCGTGCGCAAACGGCCTCTACTCCGAGTGGACTCAAAGGCGAAAGCCCTTGCTCCCTCAGCGCCTTACCTGCCGCGAGCGCCGCCAGCCGCCCGAAAGTGATCCGCTCCCATCCAAATGCCGCCGGTACCCGGGTAGCGACCTCACGAAGTAGCTCCGAAGCCGCGTCAAGGGTTGCGCCCACCACCAGCAACCGCTCCGACGTCGGGCGCTGGGCGAGCCACTCAGCGGCGCGCCGCAATCGGGCAGATGCGCTGCATGACGTCACCAGTGTTCTGGCAGGGGACTTCACATCGGAACCCTACGCCATTCCGCCGACGGCGCGGTCAAGTTGGCGATCTTCTGCTCAACCTCAGGCAGCGCGATGAGCAAAACCTGAGCAGTTCGACAGGTCTACCGCGCAAACTCGCGTGAAGCGGACATTTGCCACGGCTCAAGTCCTGGCATGACCGTTGCTGTACGACTGTGTGGTTGCCAACAAAAAGGAGCAGCGATGGCAAAGCGGCAAGCAGGGCACAGTCAAGCGACCAAGCAAGCTTCTCAAAACGGTGGCTGGCGGAGCGCGGAAGTGAAGGACGATTCGAAGATTTTCATGGCCACCTGGGAAATTGCGGACGCCATGGAGCAACGCGATGCCGAACATCATCCGGCCTCTCGGGTCGGGACGTCCGGCGACCCTGCACAGGCAGCTTAAGCAACGGCTCAATCATGGGAACGCGTTTCGGAATCGTGGCGGCACGAGCGGGATGGCGGCAGTTCATTGCCGCGCTCAGCGAACTGACCGGCAACTTCATCGCGCGTGGATCGGTGCAACTGCTTGACGTCTGCGACTTGAACGCCACAGACGATGGGGTCGTGGTGGTGGGCGGGGAACACGGCTCCAGCTCGTACCTTGTGGATACCTCGAAGATCCTCGCGACTGACTTTGACCTGCTTGCGGACCTCTCGCGTAGGCTCGGTTGCACTGTCGCCGGCTGCTGCGGGGAGGCTGCGAGTGGGTCCTACTATTGGATGCTCGCAGAGAACGGCGAGGTACGCCGGCTCTATGGAAATTGCGGGTCCACGATGCGCGAGCCATTTCAGATCGGCGCGCCCCTCGCGACGGAGGCCGTGGCTCCGTTGGAAGATCCCCACTGTGATGGTTTGATGCGTGCTTTGGAACACTCCGGATTCGAGTACTCCGCTTGGACCGCGCGAGGCTCGAAGACCGCATACCTCTATGCC
>Ga0209648_10003743_pt1 | contig 12828 bp, 10 predicted proteins | sample GraSoi2013_115cm_FD_185830 | JGI IMG/M metagenome (GOLD analysis project Ga0209648, IMG submission 185830) | Grasslands soil microbial communities from the Angelo Coastal Reserve, California, USA - Sample 9_17_2013_115cm (SPAdes) (version 2) | ecosystem: Environmental > Terrestrial > Soil >...
CGACGAGACTGGCGATCTCGTCTTGTTTTGCGGCTGGAGCGACCATGATGCCTTCGGCTTAGGCTGGGGCGTCTTGCAGCCATTGACGCACAATGGCCACGGTTTCATTCGGATTGCGCTCGGCGATGTATTTGAGCTTGTCCACCTCTTTTTTGAGCGCCCGATCCAGCGGCAGGACGACCCGGCCCCGCAGTTGCCCTCGAGGAATCGCGCCGCCGATCAACTCCACCACCGCCCTGTCTCCGACCAGGATGTTCTTCGGCGTGATCGTCACCGCCACCGTATCCTTGGGCGTCGTCCGGGTGGTGGACAGCGGAGGCCGAACGTCCTCGGAGGCCGTCACCGCGACCGAAGAGGCGGAGTAGGACTTCAAGAGAAACACCAGGATGATGGTCATCATGTCCATCATCGCAACGATGTTCAGCTCGCGGATCTCTCCCTCGGCTTGGCGCTCTTTGCGCTTTTTGCGAGCCATTCCGGCCCGGAACATCATCCGAAAGCGGTCATCGTCGGTGCTCGCGATCTGACTTGGGGGCCGCATCGGGTTAGAGCGCCGCGAGGGTGACGTCCGGGAAGAGAATCCTTCGTTCTTGACCGGGAAGCTCCCGGAGGGCATCCATCGTCTGAATCAAAATCTCGTACGGGATGTCGGATTCCGCCCCGATGATGACTTTGGTCTCCTCCGGAAATGCCTTCTTGATCTCCACCATCTTGCTGGTCAGGGCGACGAAGTCATAGGAGCCGCCCTGCTTGGGGATGGTCGGTTCTCCGGACGTATTGGGCGTCGGCTGCTGCCCCTCTCCCTCTTGGCCCAGCACCGCTCCAGTTCCTGCGACAAAAAAACCCTTCTTCGATACCAACACGGTGAGCAAAAGCTTAGGGGTGTCTGGTGTCTCCGGAGCCACCGCCGCGCTCGGTCCGCCATAGTTGGGAGCGCTGACGTTGAGGATTCCAAATGCGGCCAATCCGGTCATCGACAAGAGCATGAAGATGATCAGATTCATCAGAATATCGAGATAGGGAACGATGTTCAGCTCGTTGCCCTCGGCCTCTTCCTTAGGCCGCAGCTTGCGTCGCGAGTAGTAGAAGCCCATCAGAACTTCTTTTCGAATTCCCCGGTGGTCACTTCCCCGGCATTGCGCCGGGCGAGCAAATTCTCGAGCTTGAGCGCGTTCAGCTCGACCACTTCCACCATCCGCTTGGAGTAGGCGGTGAGGAACAGGTGAAAGACGATGCAGGTCACCGCGATCGACAGACCGAACGCGGTGTTGTTCATCGCCTCGGAGATGCCCGACGAGAGCAGCGCTTGCTTTTGGTCCGCCGGAACGTTCCCAAGGGATCGAAAGGTGCCGATCAGACCGCTGATCGTGCCGATCAGCCCGACCAGGGTGGCGATGTTCGCGAGCGACCAGAGCCAGGGGATGCGGGTCTGCACCGACGGCACGTTCTCGACGATCGCCTCTTCCACCGCCTTGGCGACCTCGATTTCACCGCGGGTGGCCCGGGTCAGACCGGCGCGGATCACCTTTGCCAGCGGCGCATTCGGAGCCGCGCCGCACAGCTTCACCGCACGATCCAGGTTGTTGGTGAGCACCAACTTGGTCACCTGTTCCATGAATGGCGGCGCATTGAGGTTGTAGCGGAACATCAGGGTGATGGTGCGCTCGACGATCACCGCCACCGCGCAGGCGAGCCAAAAGACGTTCACGTACATGAACGGCCCGCCGGTCTGGAAGAAACTCTTCACCGTGTCCACCATCGCTGAATTGGCATGGGGACCGGCGGTGGTCACAAGCTTCAAAAAGTCATTCGCCAGGGGGCTGATCAACGTGGAAGTCCTTTCAGCGGCTCGACGGCCTTTGGAAGATCGAAAGCCTGGAAGGGAACGCCAAGATTATGGAGAGTCGGCCAATCTCGTGTCAACGAACGAGCGGACCGGTTTCGCCGAAATCGTGTGGGTTCTTAGGCGACTGAGGAGGTAGCCGGAGCGGGCGCCGCGTCCAACGAGCGGCGATAGGAGCAGTCCTTGTTCGGACAAGCGATGTACGGACCTTCCTTCTTCGAATACTTCTGAAGCAGGTAGGGAGACCCACATGACGGACAGACTTCGGGCAGAGGCCGGTCCCAGGAAGCGAACTTGCAGTCCGGATAGCGTTGGCAGCCGAAGAAGACGCGGCCTCGCTTGGTTCGCCTCTCGGTCAGATACCCTTCCTTGCACTGAGGACACGACACGCCGATCGAAATGGCTTTGGAGGTTTTGCACTCCGGATAACCGGAGCAGGCCAGAAACCTGCCGAAGCGGCCCCGCTTGACCACCATCGGCCGACCGCACTTTTCACACTTCTCGTCGGTGACCTCTTCCTCCACCACCACGATCTTCCCGTCGACCTCCTTGAAGTCCTTGGTGTTCTTGCACTCCGGGTAGCCGGAGCAGGCGAGAAAGCGGCCCATCTTGCCCCACTTGATCACCATCGGGTTGCCGCACTTTTCGCAGACCACGTCGGTCTGAATCTCCTCGCGCTTGACGTCGCGCATTTCGACTTTCGCCTTGGCGAGGTCCTTTTTGAACGGCCCGTAGAAATCGTGGAGCACTTTCTTCCAATTCATCTCGCCGTCCGAGATGAGATCGAGCTTCTCCTCCAGACCTGCGGTGAAGGCGACATCCATCTCGGTGGGGAAATGCTTCACCAGCTCTTCGTTGGTGATTCGACCCAACTCGGTCGGGTGCAAGCGGCCTTCGATCTTCTCGACGTACTTCTTCTCTTGAATGGTGGAGAGAATGCTCGCGTAGGTGGAGGGCCTGCCGATTCCCTTCTCCTCCAGCTCCTTCACCAGCGACGCTTCCGAAAAGCGGGGAGGAGGCTGGGTGAAGTGTTGTTCGTGAAGAAGCTGCAGCAGCTTGAGCACTTCTCCTTCGGCCAAAGGCGGCAGCGCCCCGCCCTCGTCCTCTGCGACGGCGTCGAGCCCGGCGGTCTTTTCCCGCTCGGCTTCTTCCTCGGGGGTCAACCCGGCTCCATACACCGCCAGGTACCCCGCAAATTTCAGCACCGAGCCGTTAGCCCGGAACAACGCCCGGCCCGCTTCAATCTCAGCGGTGGTTTGGTCATAGATCGCGGGCTTCATCTGGCAAGCGATGAATCGGTTCCAGATCAACTCGTAGAGCCGGAACATGTCCGGCTCGAGAAACTCTTTGACCCTCTCGGGCGGATACTCCTGAGAGGTGGGCCGGATCGCCTCGTGTGCGTCCTGCGCCGCCTTCTTTGACTTGAACTCCACCGGCTGCTCCGGGAGGAACTCCTCGCCGTACTTGGCGCGGATCGTCTCCCGCACCTGCGCCACCGCCTCGGCGGACAGGCGGGTCGAGTCGGTGCGCATGTAGGTGATCAGCGCGGTCTGCCCTTCGTCGCCCAACTCGACGCCTTCGTAAAGCCGCTGGGCCAAGGTCATCGTCTTCTTCGGCGAGAAGTAGAGGCGATTTGCGGCTTCTTGCTGAAGCTTCGAGGTGATGAAGGGCGCAGGCGCGTTCCTTCGCCGCTCACGCCGATCGACCTTGGAGACGGTGAAAACGGCTTCTTTCAGCTCATCCACCAGCGACTTGGCCGTCGTTCCATCGCCGATCTCCACCTTTTCGCCGTCCAGCTTGAAAAGCTTGGCTTTGAATGGCGGCGGCTCCCCGGCTTCGAGCAGCGCTTCAATCGTCCAATACTCGCGCGGGACGAACGCTTTGATTTCGTCCTCGCGCTCGACCACCAGGCGCACCGCGACGGATTGGACACGTCCCGCCGACAAGCCGCGCCTCACTTTGTCCCAGAGCAAGGGAGAAATCTGGTAGCCCACCAGACGATCCAGAATCCGGCGCGCTTGCTGCGAGTCGTAATTGTCCTTGTTCAGCTCGGTGGGCTCTGCGATCGCCTTCTGGATGGCGTTCTTGGTGATCTCATTGAAGAGCACCCTTCGCGCTTTGCGATGACCGATCTCCTCGCTGATGTGCCAGGCGATCGCTTCGCCCTCCCGATCAGGGTCGGTCGCGAGAAAAACTTGATCCGCTTCTTTGGCGTAGCGCTTGAGCTCGGCGAGGACTTTCTCCTTGCCCTTGATCACGTGGTACTCGGGCTTGAAGTCCTTCTCCAGATCCACGCCCATCTTGCTCTTCGGCAGATCCTTGACGTGGCCGACGGAGGCCTTCACCGTGTAGCTGGATCCCAGGTACTTCTTGATCGTCTTCGCCTTGGCCGGGGACTCCACCACCACCAGGTAGTGTGGCTTGCGAGCCTTGCCGCGTTTAGCGGGCGGGGCGACGATCTCGACCAGGGCCTTGGCACGCCTCGGCGATACCGGCTTTCCGACTCCGGCCCGTGCAGCGGTCGCTTTTCTTGTCCTCGGCATTCCTGCTCCTCGTCAAACCTTCTCGTACAGCTTTCCTGGATGTTGAATGATTAGCCCGATCAACTCCAGTTCGCACAAACCGCTAATCAAATCCGACGAACGCATTTGGCAAGTTTCTCCCACCTCATCCAGTGATCGGGGGGAGCGATCGAGCGCTTCGTAGGCAAGGCGCGCATTGGCGGAAAGCTGACTGAAGTCAATGGCTTTGCCCGGAACAGCAGGCGGATTGAGCACCGGATCGATTCGCAAGGTATCGAAGATGTCCTTCGGTTGCATGAACAGCCGGGCGTGCCCTTTCCGGATCAGGTCGTTACAACCATAGGCGCCTGGGTTGTTTAACTCGCCGGGGATCGCGAAAAGGGGCCTGCCCTGCTTGATCGCGGCCTTCGCGGTGTGCAGCGCTCCCGATTTCGAATCGGCGCGAAGGATCAGCACTGCATCCGCCGCGCCGGAAATCAACCGGTTTCTTCGCGGGAAGCTGGCGGCGTTGGCCCGCACTCCGATCGGCAACTCGCTGTAGAACATGCCGGCCCCGCGAAGAAATGTTGGCAACAGCTTCGCCTGGGCGGGATCCAGCTCATCGAGCGCGGAGCCGACGAACGCCCAGGTCTCTCCTCCCACCGCGAGCGCGCCCTCGTGACAGCACTGATCCACGCCCTGCGCTGCACCGGAGACGATCCCCACCCCGCCCAGAGCGAGGTCTTGCGCGAACGTCGTCGCGCGCAGACCAAACTCCGGAGCCGGGTGGCGGCTGCCCACCATCGCAACCCGGCGGCGCGGCGGGCCCGGAGTCCCTCGGAAAAAGAGCAGCGGCGGCGCGTCCTCGAGTCCGACCAGGTTGGTGGGAAACGGCGGATCCCCCTGGAAAGCAATGCCGATTTCCTTTCGCGCAGCCCGGCGCGTCACCCGCTGCGCCAGGTCGGCGAGGTCCGTGATTCGCTCCAGCAACCCCCGCACCGGAACGGTCAATTTCACCGCCGGAGCCCACTCGCGCACCGGCACGGAAAGCGCTGCGCGAATGTCACCGCCGAGGGTTGCCCGAATTGCATCCAGAGTCTTTGGTCCGATTCCAGGAATCGCCCACAGCCCCAAGATCGCCAATCGTTCGGCGCTGTTGGGGTCCTTCCATTGCGCCTGCGCCATCCCGACCCACCTCCTCCACGCCCTTGCCGAGCAATCACAATACCAAAGGGCGCGCTCCTATAATGGAGCGCCCGGGATCGTCAACAATCAGCGGGACGCCGAAGCTCGAGGCGCCAGGCGCATCTCCACTCGGTCGCCGTAAACCACTTCGCGCAGCGATCGCGTCAACAGGCACACGCTTGCCTTGTCGTGGACGTCGACCACGATACAGTTGGCGGTGTCCTCGATTGGAAGACCCGGATCCACCGCCCTGGACGGGTAGAGGAAAGCCTGCACGTTGACCGCGGGATCGTGTTTGCGCACGACGATGAAGGTGTTTCCAGGATGGACTCCGTGCGAGCTTCCCTGGTCGATCAGCACCAGTTGATGTTCGCCGAGGATGGTGAGGTACGGCACGAGCGCGCCGATCACAAATCCCCTCAGCGCGCGGTCATTGGGGCGCGGCTCAATCGATGCGACCAGCTTCTCGCCCGCCGGACCGACCCGATCTCCGCGGTGTATCTCATCGAGACTGTCCACCTCGATCTGAGCGGTCGCTACATCGCCCGACTTTCTGATCACCCGCACCGAGCCCATCACCTGGGTGAGAAAACCGTACCGACGATCGGTGACCGGATGGGTCACCTCGCCATTCGGCCGAAAAATCAGGTATCGATCTCCGACTTTGACCGCGTTGTTGTTCCGGAAGTGGATGTAAACCATCTCCGGATAGCTGAGCATCAGCGCTTCGGAAGGCGAAGCGTCGATCGTTCCTGCCTCCTCCAGCTCACTGGCAGTCACAAATCCCTGCCGGGAGACGGGCACGGCCGTCGACGGCCGGTAGGTGAGTCTGCCGGTCACCTGTACTTCGGTGCGGTCTTCCAGGTCGATCGCATCGGGAGAACGAGGTCCGCTGCTAATCGCCGTGTCGACGCGGATCGGCACTTCCTCTCCACCTTGAAAGAATCGCACCTGATTGCCAGGGTAGATCCAATGTGGATTGGCGATCTGGGGGTTGTAGGACCAGACCTTGGGCCAATACCACGGAGTTCCGAGGTACGTCTGGGACAAATCCCAGAGCGTGTCTCCCCTAATTACGGTGTGCACTTGCCCCGGCACGCTCGAGCCCGAATCCTCGGAAGTCGTGTCCATCCCCTGATCCGTGCCCTGATCTTCCTGCTCGGAATTCTCGTCGGCCAGATCATCGACCTGACGCTTGGGCGGTTGTGAGGCGGCCGCCAAAAACAAGGCCAGCGGAACGGGCCACATCTTCATCACCAACGTATGCATGGCCATCCTTTCATCAGCTAACGAGTCAATGAGCCGAGGCGCTGCTCAGCTTGGGCAGCCGCGGCGGTGCCCGGAAAGCGCGTTACCACTTGGGTGTAGACCTTGCGCGCGTCGGAGACCTTATTCAGGCGCATCCGGCACTCGGCCAGTTTGAGCATCGAATCCTGGACCACGTTCCCTGCCGGGTAACTCGACAGCACCTGCTCGAAGCTGGCCGCCGCGGCCTCGTAGTCTCCGAGGCCCATCAGCCCAATCCCGCTGAAGTACAACGCGTCGTCGGCCTTCGGGTGTTTTGGATATTCGGACGCGAATCGCTGCAGCCGACTGACCCCGCCCGAGACATTGCCGGTCTTCAGCGCGGTCAATCCGGCGTCGAACTCCAGCTCGGATGTGGAGCTCGAGGAAGCGCGGCGGGACGAGGCGATCCGAGCTTCGCGCGGCTCCGGGGCGGCGGCGATCAGCTCGTCGACCGCATCCTTCGAAGGCTCGACGACCGGAACGCTCACCTCGATCCGCGGAGCCGGTTCGATCCGGGGCTTGAGCTTTACCACCGTCAGGCTGGGGAGATCGCCATTCGGAGTTGAACTAGCAGCACCCCTCGCGATCAGGGCATTGCCCTCGTCCAGCCGGTCCAGGCGTCGCGAGAGCTCGGCGTTGCGATCGTTAAGCGCCTGCACTTCCGCTTTGAGGTTGGACACCTCGGCCCGCAGCGCCGGATCCGAGGCACACGCCGCGGCGGCAAGCAGAGGCGCGATCGGAAAAAGGCGTCGAATGGTTCACAGCTCCGTCGGAAACTGCGTCGGAAATCAGCGCGATGATATGGGGGTCAAAATTGACAGACAATGTAAGACACGTGCCTGCCGGTGATTCCGCGATCGCGTCGGTGAGAAAAGAAATTGTTTTTATCACACGAAGTGCAGTGTGAGAGTACGTCGATGTGATCCATCGGTACGCCTGCCTCCCACAATGTGCGGTGAATGGCGAGGATCAGATCCAGGCGCGGTTCGGTTGGATCTCCTTGGACCACCGCTTCCCCGAACGAATTCGAAAACCGCTCCGCCAACGAGGGCGACACTTGATAACAGCAGGCTCGGATCGACGGTCCGATCACCGCGATCATCTCCTTGGGCCGAGAGCCGCGCCGTCCCAGCGCTTCGACCGCACGCTGCGTCACTTTCAGCTCGGTTCCTCGCCAGCCAGAGTGTACTGCTGCTACCCGTTTGGCCGCGGGATCCGCCAACAGGATCGGAACGCAATCTGCTGTTTTTACTGCGACGGCGAGACGACCGCGCTCGGTCCAGAGGGCATCGGCCTCCGGATGTTCGATCGAGTCGGACTCCCGGGCGCCAAACTCCAGCACCCGATCTCCGTGTACCTGCGACACTGTCCGCAACTGTTCTTTTTTCAAGCTTGCCATTTGGAAGAATCGTTCAAAGTTTTCCTCCACACGCTGTTTCAGATCGCCAACGGCAAAGCCCAAGTTTAATGACTCATACGGTCCAATTGAGACACCACCCAATCGAGTCGAAAACCCGTGGGGAATAGGAAGTCGGTTTGAAGTGATAAAGGACAATCCGGTCAATGGACGCAGCCAACGATTTACATCAGCGACAGTCTCTCACAAGCGGGTCCAATGCAAATGCACGTTCTAATGTTTAGCGCCCTGGCGATAGCACCCAGCGCTCTGTTTTTCGCTCTCGTCTTGACCGTCGCCGGCGCCTTTGCGATCGCGCAGGTCGCCCGCCTTTGGGCGGCCCCGCCGTTAAGCCAGCTCTGGGCAGCGCTGGTTCGCAAGCGCAAAGCGCAGTCCTCGCCGATCGAGCCGCTGCCGCGACGCCCGGAGCTGATCCAGCTTTCGCGCGGGCTGGAGGCCACCAACGGACAGCTTCGAAGCCGCCTCAATGAGCTTTCGCTTCTCTACGAGGTGGCGCGATCATTCACCTCGACGCTGGAGCTGCCCGAAGTGCTGGCTCGAATCAGCTCTCTGATCGCCGAGAAGCTCCAGATTCCCCAGTTCTCAATCATGCTGGTGGACGGCGAGGGAGAGCTGGTGGTCAAGAGTGCTTATCCCGCCGGCCAGGGGACCGAGGGCCGCAGATTCCGGATCGGGGAAGGCGCGTGCGGCCGAGCCGCGCAGACCCAGCGGGCGGTATACCTGCCGGATCTCGCCACGGACGAGGAGATCTTCGTCAGCCGCGGCGGCGGCGCGCTGGAGCAGGGCTCGCTGCTTGCCGTTCCAATGATCCACCGGGAAACACTTCTGGGGGTGCTCAATTTTCAGCGCCCGCAGCGGGCGAGCTTCTCTCCCGAGGAAATTGAAGTGCTCACCACGATCGCCGACCAGGGAGCGATGGCGATCAAGAACGCGCTACTTCACGAGCAAACGGTGGCCCTGTCGATCACCGATCCGCTCACCGGGGTCTCCAACCGCCGCCACCTCTCCTCGCGGTTAGAAATGGAGATTGATCGCGCCAATCGGTTCGGCACCCAGATCTCCGTGCTGATGGTCGACATCGACTTGTTCAAAAGGCTCAACGATGCCGCTGGCCACCGCGTGGGCGATCTCGTCCTGCAGCAGCTGGCGGGGCTTTTGCGCAGCGTGATTCGGCGAGTGGATACGCTGGCACGCTACGGCGGCGAAGAGTTCGTCGTGGTTCTCCCCCAAGTGCACAAGGCCGAGGGCCTCCAGGTCGCCGAAAAGCTGCGCCGGACGGTGGAAGACGCCAACTTCGGACTGCCGCTGGATGGAGAGTTGGCGCAGGTGACGATCTCGGTGGGTGTGGCCAACCTCCCGCTCGATGGCGCCACCGCCGAACGGTTGCTCGACTGCGCCGATGCGGCCCTTTATGCCTCCAAACGCGCCGGGCGAAACCAGGTGACCGCCTACGCAGCCGGGCTTGAGTTGCATCCCGGCCGAGACCGCGGTCCGCACCCGGGCAAGCGCTGGAGGCCCGAGCCGATCAGGCCGTCCTCCGGCGCGGAATTGAGCGCGGAATAATCAAGGAATCGTCAGCACCCGAAGCGCGTGGCTGGGACCGTTGCGAGTGGGCACCACCACTCGGAGCAGCAGGTCGGTACCGCTTTTGGCGGACCGGATCGCCTTCAACAGATCGTCTCGATTGCGAATCGGCTTCTTCCCTGCTTCGACGATCACGTTGCCCGGCGCCAATCCCGCGCGTTCAGCCGGAGAACCTGGCACCACTTCGCTGACCATCGCCCCCTCCGCGGGAAGGTTCATGCTCTGCGCGATGCGCGGATCCACGTTTTGGATCGTGATCCCGACCTGCTTTTGCTGTTTTTCCTCCCCGGAGCCCTCGTCGGCATTCGTGCTGACGTGTTCGAGGTCCGGCCGCGTTCCAAGAGTGACTTTCACGTCCATCTGCTTCGCGCCGCGATAGATCGTCAGGTTCGAGACGGAGTTCGGCGGTTTGAGCGCCACCGTGCGGGAAAGCGCGGCGCCCGAATTCACCTTCGTTCCGTCCACCGCGACCACCGCGTCGTCCACCTGGACGCCGGCCTTCTTGGCGGGGCCGTCCTGAACCTGGGTGACCAGAGCCCCTTCCTTGACCGGAAGGTTCAAGGCCTTGGCAACTTCCGGCGTCAGGTCCTGGATTCCAACTCCAAGATAGCCGCGGGTAATCGCTCCGCCTTTCTCCAGCTGCGGCAACAGCGCCTTCGCCAAATTGGAGGGCACCGCGAAGCCGATCCCCGTTCCTCCACCGACGATGGCGGTGTTGATGCCGATCACCTCTCCCCTGAGATTGAAGAGCGGGCCGCCGGAATTGCCGGGGTTGATCGCCGCGTCGGTCTGAAGGAAGTCGTCATACGAGCTGCCGGTGATGTTCCGACCGTGGGCGGAGATGATTCCCGCGCTCACGCTCGAGGCCAGCCCAAAGGGGTTGCCGATTGCGACCACCCAGTCGCCCACCCGCATCGCGTCCGAGTCTCCCAGCCTGACGAACGGCAGCTTCTCGACTTTTCCTTTGAGCCTGATCACCGCCACGTCGGTGAGCGGATCCCGACCCATCACTTGGGCGTCGAAGGTGCGGCCGTCATCCAATCGGACCCGGATTGCCACCGCTCCTTCGACCACGTGGTTGTTGGTCAACACCGTGCCGTTCGAATCGATGATGAAGCCCGAACCCAGCCCTTGCCGGATCTGCTCGCGTCCACGGCGACGGCCGCCTCTTCCTGGAGCTCCGAAGAAGCGATCGAAAAAGTCATCGGATTCCTCCGAGCCCGTGGAGAACTGCGATGCCGTCACTCGCGATTGGACGTCCACGTTGACCACCGCCGACTTGACGGATTCCACCAAAGGCGCCAGCGAGGGAAGGCCAATGACTTCGCGCGACGCGGTGCCGGGCGGCGGCTGCGCCAGGCTGAGCGGCGGAGCCGCGAAAAGAAGGACTGCGGCCAGCCCTCCGACTGCAACATGCTTTGCTTTCATGATTGTTATAACTCCTCGCCTATCGGATTAATCCTGGGCGCAAAACCTGGCCAGGAGAAAATTGAACCGGATCAAAGTACGGGAAGCGCTTCGGGCAATTGCGCCGCGTATATTTTGTAATCCAGCTCGGGAAACAAGTTGTCGCGGTGCTCTGTTCGAAAAAGGAAGTCCGCGTCAATTGGACCCTTTCGACACTGCTGTTCGAGCTTCAAAAAGCTGTCGATGTGCTCGCGCGTTCGCCGCTCGGCGTACTCCGGCATCGAACCGGTTTTGAGGATGAATGCCCAGTCTGAAGCCTGGGCCAAGAGCAGCTCTCGAGCAGCTTGATTGAGCGCTCGCCGCTGCAGGTCATCCGGCCGCGGAAAGTCCGTCGCCAGAGCCACCATCAGCTCCGCACAGCGGTGCAGATGGGGATAGATCCAATCATTGGCTGGGTTGAGCCATACGCCCGCGTATCCTCCTTCGCCCCAGGAGCTGAGCGAGAGCTCGGCTACCTGGTTCTCCGGGTTTTCGCGCAGGAAGTCGGGCGGAGCCTGCAGCTCGAAGTTGGATCGCCGTGATCCCTCTCGTAGCACTGCCTCGAGAAAGATCGGTCCTTCGAACCACCAGTGGCCAAACAGCTCGGCGTCATAGGGCGCGACGACCAACGGTCGGCGACCCTCGATCGCCGGTTCCAAAGCAGAAAACTGCCGCTCGCGGCTGTCGAGAAATTCTCGAGCATGAGACAACGCTCGCTCGCGCGCCGCCTCTGGCTGGTAAAGCTCCTTGCAATCGGTAGCGCCGGTGATCCGAAAATATTTGATGCCCACGGCCTTGCGCTCGCCGGTGGGTTGAACGTAAGGCCGAATGTAGTCCGACTCGGCTTCCCATCCGAGGTCGCGGTAGAAATCGCGATAGAGGGGATCGGCAGGAAAACCGGAGATCGCGCTCCAGACCTCCTGCGGACAACTTGGATCTCGCCCAAAAGCCGCCACGCCGGTCAGGGTGTAAAGCGGAGCGTGCACGTCATAGAGGGGAGCCGGCGACGCATCGAGAATTCCGTCTGCTTCCACGAAAAAGAAGCGCGGACCCGCGGCCGCGATCAGCCCGTCCAATCCCGGATAGTAGCCGCACTCGGGGAGCCAAATGCCGCTGGGCGAATGGCCGAACACCTTTTCGAAATGCCCTACGCCAATCGCAAGCTGCGCCCAGACCGCGGATGGCACAGTGCGCAGCAGGGGCAGAAACCCATGGGTGGCGCACGAAGTGATCAGCTCGAGGATCCCTTCTCGTCGCAGGGCCGCGAACGGTCGAATCAGATCGCGCCGGTAATGGTCCTCAAATTCTCCGCGCAGATGCTCGAACGAGTGTTGATAGAACTGCGCCAGGCGATTGAGCTGGGGGTCGGATGCGGTTCGATGCACCTCCTTCCCGGCCAGCTCGCAGAGTCGGTGGATCCGAGCACCGCAACGCTTCATCAACAGCTCGTCCTCGAGCATCGCCAGCAAAGTGGGAGAGATGCTGAGCGTCAGGCGAACGGGAAGTCGATCCTGCGCGATCCGCTCGAGCATCCCGAGCAACGGCAAATACGTCTCGAGGATCGC
>Ga0209648_10003746_pt1 | contig 12824 bp, 12 predicted proteins | sample GraSoi2013_115cm_FD_185830 | JGI IMG/M metagenome (GOLD analysis project Ga0209648, IMG submission 185830) | Grasslands soil microbial communities from the Angelo Coastal Reserve, California, USA - Sample 9_17_2013_115cm (SPAdes) (version 2) | ecosystem: Environmental > Terrestrial > Soil >...
CGTCGAGCTGCTGACCGGCTGGACCGGCCAGGCCAGGCCGCCCGCCCAGGTCGGCCGGGCCGGGCCGTCGGGGCGGGCCGGGCATGCCGGGCATGCCGCGGCGCGGGCGCGGGTGCCGCTGGCGAGCGCACGCGCCGAGGAGAACGGACCGGCCGCCTCCGGGATGCGGGACCTCGACGGTTACTTCGACAGCGAGGATGCCTCAGCCGCGGCGGCGACGCTGAGCCCGGTCGGGTGATCATGCCGGGTACGGTGGGCGGATGAGCGCCGATCTCCCCCTGTCGACCACGGAACGAACCACGCTGCACCGGCTCCGCGAGCGCGGCAGGATCGACCGAGCCGACCTCTATGCCGTGCTGGACGCCGGGCTGATCTGCCACCTGGGCGTGATCGTGAACGGCTCCCCCGTGGTGCTGCCGACTGGCTACGGGCGCGCCGGCGACACCCTCTACCTGCACGGGTCGTCGGCCAACCGGGCCCTGCTGGGCGCCGACGGCCAGCAGATCTGCGTCACGGTGACCCACCTGGACGGCCTGGTGTGCGCCCGCTCGGTGTTCCACCACTCGATGAACTACCGCAGTGCGATGATCTTCGGCACCGCGCGGCTGCTCATCGAAGATTCAGAACGGATAGCGGCGCTCCAGGCCGTCACCGAGCAGCTGGTCCCCGGCCGGTGGGATTATGCCCGCTCCCCAACGCGCAAGGAGCTCGCCGCGACCGCGGTGCTCCAGCTGCCGCTGGGCGAGGCGTCGGTCAAGGTGCGCACCGGCCCGCCCAAGGACGACCCGGAAGACTACGACACCGACATCTGGGCCGGGCTCCTGCCCGCCCAGCTGACCTTCGGCGCGCCCCAGCCCGACCCGGCCCTGCGCCCGGGCGTGAGCATCCCCGCGCACATCAGCGCTCTCGCCGGACACGCGCGAGACGCCTGATGTCCTGGCTGCCTCTATGCCCTGTTATTGATGCGCTGACCTAGGCTGATGGAATGACTGACCGCCTCGTCTGGATCGACTGCGAGATGACCGGGCTCGACCTTGCCCGTGATGCGCTCATCGAGATCGCGTGCATTGTCACCAACGGCCAGCTTGTCGGGCTCGACGAGGGTGTGGACCTGGTAATCAAGCCCTCGGCCGAGGCGCTGGACAACATGCCCCAGGTGGTGCGCGACATGCACACTGCCTCCGGGCTGCTCGACGAGCTCGCCGCCGGGATCACGCTGGCCGAGGCGCAAGAACAGGTCCTGACGTACGTGCGCCAGCATGTGCACGAGCCGCGGAAGGTGCCGCTGTGCGGCAACTCGATCGCTACCGACCGTACGTTCATCGCCCGCGACATGCCCGAGCTTGACGCGTTCCTGCACTACCGGATGGTGGACGTCTCCAGCATCAAGGAACTGGCCCGGCGCTGGTACCCGCGCGCGTACTTCGCGAGCCCGGAGAAACACGGCGGGCATCGGGCGCTGGCCGACATCAGGGAAAGCATCAGGGAACTGCAGTACTACCGCGAGGCCGTGTTCGTGCCGCCGCCCGGACCGGACACCGCGACCGCACGGCAGATCGCCGCGCAGTACGGCACCCCCGGCCCGGCATCCAGCTCGGATGCCGGCCCGGAATCCGCACCGGCCGACAGGCCGGCCCCGGCCGGCTAGGAGCGCCCTGGCCGACGCGTGAGCCGGCCGGGCGGAGCCCGGCCGGCGAATCCGGTTCTGACCGATGACCCGATCCCGGTATGCTGCGGGAAGCCGCGCGGCAGAGCTGCCCCGCGGCGATGGTGGGCGTAGCTCAGTTGGTTAGAGCGCCAGGTTGTGGTCCTGGATGTCGTGGGTTCGAATCCCATCGCTCACCCCACAAAATCGCAGGTCAGAGTCGTGCCCTGCGATCATTGAGCCCGCCCGAGTCCGTATTGCCCGATTCTGGGAGCGGCGGTGTCCGATTTTGGGAGCCGATCTTGCGGCGGTCTCAAGCTGAAGCACCTGAGGCATCTGGGCGAGCACACAGGGAGCACACCTGCGTACGGACGGATCATGCCAGCGGCGGCCGGGGCCATCTGCCCCGCAGCATCGGCGGGCGCCTCGCGCGACGGCGACCTCCAGGCCAGCCACGCTGCACCGAGTCGATGGTCGGCATCGGGCTGCGTCGAGTGAAGGCATGACGCTGAGTGATGGAGAAGCTCGGGGAGAACGTTCGCAGAGCCGCGTTATGGTGTTAGCCGAAGCGGGTCGGCCGTCCGTTCCTGCGGCGCCCGAACGGACATTGTGCGGCCGGACGGGCCCATCTGGCTGGCTCAGCCCACCGGTTTGCTCGCGGTGACGGCGATGGCGGTCCGGCTTAGCGCGTCCAGGACGAAGCGGGCTCCCGGGGGTGGGCGTGGCGGTGTCGCGGCTGCGGTGAGGCGGACGAGGTTGACCCGCCGATCCGACCCGGGCTGGCGGGAGACGACGCCACGTTGTCCGAGATCGTCCAGGTAGCCCGCCTGTGACGCGGAGGGCTGAGGCCGGCTGCTTTACGTTGGCTGCGCTGCGCTGGTCAGCAGGTCGTCGCCGAGGGGGGTCCGTGAGTACAGCACGGCACGCCCGTCTCGGCGCGAGCTGACGATGCCGGCCCGGTGCAGCGCGTGCAGGTGAGCGCTGAGGGTCGGCGCGGATAGTGTCAGTGCGGTTGCGAGCTGGGTGGTCGACATCGGCAGGTCGAGCTGGCTGAGACCGGCTGACGGGTGCAGGTTGCGCAGCAGGGAACCGACGCCGCCGTCGGCGAGCTCCTCGAGCTGGTATGCGATGTCGGCGCGCAGCAGCGCCTGTAGCCGCGGCCAGTGCGGCGTGATCGCTACGCGCCAGTACCCGTCGAGGGCTTCTGCCACGCGGGCGATGCCGGTGCCGGGCTGGTCGGCGAGTCCGTGGAGCAGCCGCGCCCGCTCGGCGCGCTGCGGGCCGGGCGCGGCGACCGGGTGGTTCGCCAGGTGCCGCAGCTGCCAGGACACGGCGGCGGGGTCGGCGGCGGTCACCTGGGCGAGCGCGGGCACCTCTACGGGCCGCGATGGCCGAAGCCGCCGACCACCTCGTGGAAGCTGCGTGTCCACGACACCAGCGAGTCGATCTGGCCCGGCGTCAGCAGCTCGGTGTCAATATCGACGACCCGCCCGGGCAGGAAGGTGAGAACCTCACGGCCCTGCTCGTCGAACCCGAGCACCCTCGGGGTGTGCTCAAGGCGCGAGGCGAGGAAGTCGAGGAGGGCGTGAACTGCTGCCGTCCACGGACCGGTCGTCCGGTGCACCATCCCGCCGATCCGCCACGCGCCGCCCACGTTGCCAGCCAGCCACGTCGGCTGCTCCGTTCCGCCCCCGCTGGCATCACCACCCACGTCTGCGGTATCCGGTGCCAGCCTTCTCGGTGTCGTCAGGTCGCACGCGAAACCCGCGATCGCGGGAAATGACTCCGGCCATATGTGCCCTCCAGGCTCCGACTTCAGCAACCGCCCGCTATGCCGTTGATTCTGCTGCACTGGCTGATGTCGGGCGGATGCCAGGCCGATGCGGGATGATGCAGGGTCAGGCAAGCTAAGCCAGTACAGGCACGCGGACGGGAGGACCGTGATTCAGTTCACGCTCAACGGGCGCCGAGTTGAGCTGACGGCTGAGGACGTCCAGATGCAGTTGCGCAACGCCGGGCCTGAGCCCGTCCGCCAGTACGGTGTCCGGGACGGATCGCAGGTGTACCCGGTTGGTAGTCGACCACACCTCCGGACACGCCGCTGTCCCCGACCTGCAGCGGCTGGTCGCAGCCGTGCGGCCAGAGCGTGTGGTACCGATCCACATCGAGGGCGCCGACAGCTACCCAGCGCTGTTCCCTTTCCGGGGTCAGCAGTACGAAGCAACTGCGATCAGGGTTCCGCTGATTTAGCGGGCACATCACCCGCGGGTTCGGCTCAAGCATGACGTCGATGTTGCGCGCGATCTGGTTACGAAGCACATCGAACTCGACACCGCCGGAGACGTCGGCGAGCACTTTGGCTTCGAACAACACGGCGAACCCCGTATCTGGTGCCAGCAGCACCGCGTCGACCTTCGTCGCGCCTTCCAGCCGCATCCCCCGACGCTTCCCCGCCTCCCGCAAATGAACGGCTCGTGAGGGACCGTGACGGCGGAGTCGGATCGGAAGGCAGCCGGGTGACACCGGGCGCTCCGGGTCGCTCGGCGCCGGCCGACAACCTCGGGAGTCTGTGATACCCGGCCGATTACGCTCTGTTATAGGCCTTCGGTGCCTTGGCGCGCCCGACCCGTTCGTTATGCATCGTTCTTGATCCGCTATCGATCAGATTCCGGCCGTCCAGATCGGGGAGATCTGTGCGGGCGTCCAGCTCGGCTTGCGCCAACGGTTTTATCTGGAAATGGCTGGTTCGCGCCCGGCCGGGCTGGCCGCGCGTCCGGCCTGGACCTGGTTGAGGCGGCCGCTCCACGAACCCATCCGCGCCGCGACCTCCTCAGCCGGTGCGTGCAGGATCACGCGTCCCTGCACCTTCATCTGCACCTGCCGCGTCCCGGCGATCCGGACCCTGTTCGGCCTCAAGACGCGGCCACACCGCACCCGCAAAGGCGGGCCGCCCGCGCAGGAGATCGTGATCGAGAAACCACGGTACGGCCTCAGCTGGTTCCGGATCAGTTTCGGGCGGCTGCAGCTGAAGGCCTACACCAAGGGCGAGCACGTCCTGCGCTTTGAGGCCACCGTGCACAACACCAGGGAACTGCGCTGCCGCCGCAGCCTGGAAAACGTCGCCGAGATCATCACCTTGCTGGCCGGCATGGCGGACCGGTTCGCCACCGCCCTGGACTGCGCCGACACCGGGTTCCTGCCCGACGGGGTGCTGGATGAGCTGCCGCTGCCCGCCCAGGCCGGCCCGCGCCGGGTCGCCGGCATCGACCCTGAACAAGCCGCGGATCCGCGCCGCCCTGTCCGCCGCGCTCGCCCTGGCCCCGGCACCCGGCGGGTTCACCGTCGCCAAGCACGCGGCCCGGGTCCGGCAGATTACCGGCCACGACGGCTACACCACCCCGCAGGCGGGTTACGACCTGCGAAAGCTCCGCGGCAAGCAGCTCGTGGACAAACCCGGCCGGACCCGCCGCTACCACGTCCCGCTATCCGCCGCCCGCACCATCAGCGCCCTGCTCACCCTCCGCGATCACGTCATCGCCCCGATCCTCGCCGGAGTCCGCAGCCCCCGGATGGGCCGCAAGCCCAAGATCTGGACCGCCGCCGACCGCGACTACGAGACCCTGCGTATCGGCATGCAGACCCTGTTCCGGCACCTCGGCATCGAGACGCAGCCAGCAGCCGCATAGACAACATTTTGTCGACCAGAGAATGCAAGCTCCTAGGAACTCGCCTGGCCCGACTCCGCTGACGGGCACATCACGGCTCTACGGGCCGCGGCGTCTCGCCGGACTCCCGCCGTGGTGCGCGCCATCAGGCCCAGGCCGAGCATCGATCAAGCGGCGATCGCCATGCCAACATAGGCGCCGGCGAGTTCGGCGACCGTGGCTGCTCATCCTTCCTGCCAGAGCCGAGGTTTGAACCTCTCTCGGTTGTCCTGGAGACCCAGGGACCCGAGCGCCAGGGACCAACCCGTGAGGAGCTCGAGGACACAGCGGTGGTATTCATATCCGTCAACCATGCCAAGGCGTGACCGAAGATCGTGCCGGTGGACGCGATCCTGCTGCCGTAGATCTTGACCGAGCAGTGCCTTTTAGTCGGGCCGTTCGTTGGAATCGCTCCGTGATTGGAGCGGTTGCAGGGTCGGGATCTCGACGTCAATGCGCGTTCCGCTCCCCGGTGCGCTGTGGATGCGGATCCACCCGCCCAGCGCCTCGATTCGATCCTTCAGGCCGGTCAGTCCCGACCCTCGGCTGGGATCGGCTCCGCCGACCCCGTCATCTCGAATCGACAGATGAAGCGTTCCATCGGTCAACTGAACAGCGACCCACACGCGCGTTGGGCTGGCGTGCTTCGACGCGTTAGTAAGGGCCTCGGAGACTGTGTAGTAGGCAGCCGCCTCGACCTGGTCGGGGAGCCGGCGCTCGAAGCGTAGATCGAGCGTGACGCGAACTGGCGAGCGACGCCGGAGTGCTTTGAGCGCGGGGGCAAGCCCACCTTGCGTGAGGACGGCTGGATGGATGCGGCGTGACAACTCCCGGAGCTCCTGGACGGCCGCAGCCAGACCGTCTGCGATCCGAGTGACCTCAGCGCGTTGTTCGTCGGATCCGGTGGGCATTGTTGCTTCCATCGTGCGCACGGCGACCGAGAGGGTGACCAGGCGTTGTTGTGCTCCATCGTGAAGGTCTCGCTCGATGCGCCGCCGCGCGTCGTCGGCGGCGGCGATCACCCGCGCCCGGGAGGCTGCGAGCTCGGCTCGGCTCTCGGCATTGGCGATCGCCGTCGCCACAAGTTCGCAGAAGTTCAACAGGCGCGCCTCGGTGTCAGGTGGAAAGCGGTCATCCGTTGAGTGGACGGCCAGCGCGCCCCACAAACGGCCCTCGACCACGATCGGGCACCCGACGGAGGACCTCACCTTGAGCTGGTCTCGGACGAATTCGGCGATCGGCCCCGGAACGTCGCTCCAATCGTCCACACGGGTGGGCTCTCCGGTAGCGGCGACCCTCGACGTGGGATCGCCGGGCACGGTGCGCGGCTGGCTGGGAGGAGGCGGCATGTTGCCCGCTGCCGCCCAGGTCGCGATCGTGGTGACGTAGGCGGGATCTAGCTCATAACGGACCATCGCCGTGAAATCGGCACCGAAGAGCGTGCCGACCTCTCTGGCGACGGCGCTGAACAGTTCGCTGGCCGGGACGTCCTGTGCGACGAGCGTCGCCACGCGTCTGAGAGCCGCCTGCTCGCTCGCGAGTTGTTCCAGGTGCGAACGCGATTCGCTGTCAGCAATCGCGGTGGCCACAAGCTGCGTGAAGTTCGCGACCCGCTCCTCGGTGTCAGGAGGAAGGGGTTTGCGCTGATCGGAAACGGTCATGACGCCCCATAGCCTGCCCTCCACCGTGATCGGAGCGGCGACGGTGGAGACGTAGTTCATTTGCCGAAGGCTGCCGGCGACCTGCCCCGACGTGTTGCGGTGACCGGTGTGGTCGCTGCGCGCCGGCCGGCCGCTGCAGTGGACCGCTGTCGAGGCCAGGAAGTCCTCCAGCGGCCAGCGCATCCCGATCGTGACGATCGGGATGCCCTGGGTTAGCCCGACGACGACCATCGCGGATCCGTCGGCCTCAAAGCGGGCAACGGCGGCCTCCGCGCCGAAGAGCCGCCCGACTTCGTCGGTGACTGCCGAGAAGAGCTTGTCGGCGCTTGTCCCTTCGGCGACGAGTGTCGCTACCCGGCGGAGGGCGGCTTGCTCTCGGGCCAGGTCATGGGCGCGCGCTTCGGAGGATGCGAGCTCGGCGCGGCTCTCGGCATTGGCGATCGCGGTCGCCACGAGCTCGGTGAAACATCGCGACCGCTCCTCGGTGTCGGGCGGGAGGCGTTCGTGCGTGTCGGTGACTAGGAGGACGCCCCACAGTTTGCCCTCGACGAAGATCGGGGCTCCAACTCTTGAGACGGTATTCAGCTCTCTGAGGGTGTCGGCGACCGGGCCTGACGCCGTTTCATACTCACGCTTCTCCTGCCTGGCGGGGCGACCGGTGCGGTAGACCGTGGTCGAGGCCAGAAATTCTTCTAGCGGCCACCGCGTTCCGATCGGCGTCGTGCTCAGCCCCTCGCTGATGCCGACGTAGACCACGCTGGATCCGTCGGGCTCGTATCGGCCGATCGCGGCTTGGCCCGAACCGAAGAGCCGGCCGACCTCGTTGCTGACCGCCGAGAAAAGCTCGGCGGGGCTGACCCCGCGTGCAACCAGGGTCGCGACGCGCCTCAGCGCGGCTTGCTCGTCATAGAGCCGGCGCAGGCGTGGGTCTTGGTCGCGCCGGGAGTCTGGCATAGCACCGCCAACATAGCTCCGTGCGTCGGAGCTTGGGAAGACGCGTTCGGACGAACGTCGCTCAGCCATCGGCGACGGGGGTTACCGACCCGGGTGAGCGGCATTTGCCGGGTGAGCGGCATTTGCCGGGTGGAGCTGTGACGGGGATAATCTCCAAGTGACCCAGGTCCAGCGCGTCACGCGAGTCGTCGTCGCTGAGGATGACGTGTTGATGGGGAGGGCCTCGCGAGCCTGCTCGAGCGCGGTGGGTACGAGGTCATCGGACAGGCCGGTGACGGATCGGAGCTCATGCAACTCGTGCGCGAGTTCCGGCCGGATCTGGCGGTCGTGGACATTCGCATGCCTCCAGATCATCGGACGGAGGGTCTCGACGCTGCGCGGATGATCCGCGAGGAATTCCCCGACACGGCGATCCTGATCCTCTCGGCCCACGTCGAAGTCACCGAGGCGATGACGCTGCTCGCAACCGGCCGCGGGAGCGGCTACCTCCTGAAGAGCCGCATCAGCGAGCTCGACGACTTCCTCGACGCCGTGGCACGGATCAGCCGCGGCGGCTCGGTCGTCGACCCCGCCCTCGTTCAGGAGCTCATCGGCGCGCGAGACGTCCACGACGCGCTCGCGGATCTCACCCGGCGCGAGCGCGAGGTGCTCGCGCTGATGGCGGAGGGATACTCGAACGCGGGCATCGGCCGGCGACTCTGGATCACCGAGAGCACGGTCGAGAAGCACGTGCACAGCATCATGATGAAGCTCCCCGTGCCGGACACCGACGATGTCCATCGCCGCGTGCTCGCCGCGATCACGTTCCTCGACGCGCAATAGCCCGACTAACCTCCCCACGTCCCGGACCGGTCTAGGTGGCGAGCGTCCGGCGGATCGCCGCCGCCGAGAGCTCGGTCTTCGACAGGAAGCCGACCGCTGGAGTCGCCTCGATCAGATCCGCGAAATCGCTTTCGTCGTGGGTCGAGATCAAGATCACCTTCGGGACGGCATAAGCGGCGTCATCGTGAACTCGTCGCGCCAGCGCGAGACCGCTTTCTCCACCGAGGTCGATGTCGATGAGGGCAACGTCCGGGCGTAGCTCTGCGATCTGCGGAAGAGCCTCGGCCGCGGACCCCGCACCGCCCACGACTTCGATCCCCTGCGCCTCCAGCAGCAGGTGCATCGCCTCCCGAAAACTCGGGCTGTCATCGACGATCAGGCAACGGAGGGGCACGCGGGCCCACGATCTCACGAACAGTGAGGCCGCACATTGAAGCTAACCCCCAAACCACTATAGAAGTCAGCCTCATAGTGGCTAGCGTGAAGACCCCATCTGTGGCTGCCCACACCACAATTTGCACGCTGGCCATGAAGACAGGGTCGGTCGTGTGGGCCATGCTTCACAGCTAGAACAATCACAAAAAGTATGTGGTTGTCGAAATAGCGCGGCAGTGAATCTTCCACTGACAGGAGACAGCCAGTGCGTCCTGATGGCGAGTTTCACAAAGCTGAGACTCGCCGCCCGTCTTAAAGGAAAGAAGCCGGCTAGCAAACGGAGGGACTAAGACAATGAGCAAATTCATGAAATTCGATTGCGTTGTGGTGGGTGGAGGCTCAGCCGGCGCGGTGCTGGCCGCCAGGCTGAGTGAGGACGCGAGCAAGTCAGTTCTACTGCTGGAGGCGGGACCGACGTTTCGACCCAGCGAAGCCCCTCAGTCGGTGCGCGACGCTTCCAACCTCGCCCCCGACCCTGAACTGCTGTGGGACGATAACGCGGCGCGCCCTCCGAACGCACCGTTCGAGGTACGTGCTCGCGTGCTTGGTGGCGGCTCCTCGATAAATGCCACGAACTTTTCGCGGGCGCATCCCTCCGACTTTGCCCGCTGGACGGCCCGCGGCCTTTCGGGTTGGTCTTACGAAGACGTCCTGCCCTACTACAAGAAGATGGAGACCGACGATCACGGGGACCCGTCGCTGCATGGGCATTCGGGGCCGGTGCGCGTTCGCCGGGTTGACTACAGCGAGATGACTCCCTCGCATGCCGCTTTTATCGAGACTGCAAAGGCGCTGGGGTTTCCCGAGATCGACGATCTCAATGGCCCGGAGAAGTTTGGCGTTGGCCGACTTCCGATGAATAACGAGAACGGCACACGCCTCAGCACAGCTCTCACCTACCTGACCGACGAAGTCTGGCGTCGTGACAACCTCACCATTCGCGGTGAGACCCTTGTGGACACCGTGCGTTTTGAGCAGCCGCGCGCGACGGGTGTGCGGCTCGTAGGAGGGGAAGAGATCGACGCCGACACGGTCATCCTTGCCGCGGGAACACTTGGGTCGGCAGCGCTTCTCCTGCGGTCAGGAATCGGACCTGCGGCTGATCTTGACGGGCTTGGCATTCCCGTCGTCGCGGATCTACCCGTGGGTCAGCACTACATGGAGCAGCCTGCAAACCTCGTTTTGCACGCGACCACACCGGGCAAGCTCGGCGGGACCGAGCCACCGGTATCGGTGCTGCTCGCGGCGCGCAGCGGCGGTCGCCGGGACGGGCCGCCTGACCTGCACGTCGTCCCCACCCACATAACGGGCGTCGTCGGGCCCTCCGAGAAGGGCACCGCCGTTTCGATAAACGTGGCGGTGCCTCGCCCCGAGGACGACTCGCGTGGCCGGCTGACGCTCGCCTCGCGCGACCCCCGCATACCTCTGAAGATCGAATTCGGGCTCCTGCGCAACCCGAAGGATCTCGAGAAGCTCGCCGACTGCGTCGAACTGGCGCGCCGGATCGCGGCAACCAAACCCTTCTCGGACTATTTCAACGAGGAGATCTCGCCGGGACCCAAGGTCAGGAGCCGAGAGGAGATCAAGTCATTCCTGCGCGAGCACCTTCAGGCCTACCTTCACATGACCTCATCCGCGCCCATGGGTCCGGACGACGATCCGCGCGCGGTGGTCGATGAGAACGGCAAGGTGCGACGTGTCGACGGTCTCTACGCCGGCGACGCCTCGATCATGCCCGATACCCCGTCGGTGGCGGTCAATCCAACCGTCATCTTGATGGCCGAGACCGTCGCAGATCGCATCAAGGCAGCTCGGGCGAAGACAACGGGGCATACCAGTGTCAGATCACAGGCCATTAGCGCGCCGTAGCCGTCCTTCCGACCGGACACGACCAAGCCGTCCAGTCGGCGGTCCGGCCTGAGTCCCGAGCGCGACGCAAGTGCAATTCATCAACGCCGAATAGGCGAGAGGAGTCAGCAATATGGCAAGCAGCCAGTCCACCGGCACGGAGCCCGCGAGCACGGACATAGCCTCCCATGTGAACGGTGGCCTTGATCCCGCCCAGACCGCACTCGTGCTGGTGCATATGGTCAGGGGGGTGGCCGGGGACGTCGACACCCCCTTCAACCAGCTCTTCCGGCGCCGGGCCGAGGAGACAGGGATCATCGGGGTCCAGGCACGGCTGCTGGACCGGTTCCGCGCGGCCAAGGCGAAGGTGCTCTACACCGCGGTCACCTACAAGCAAGGGCTCCCCGGGGTCAGGCCGAACTCCCCGCTGTGGCGCACCCTCTTCGACTGTGTCTGCCTCATGGAGGGCACTCCCGCGGTCGAGGTCATTGACGACGTCGCTCCCCGGCCCGATGAACCGGTCGTCAGGGGACAGGCGGCCAACGGGTTCGACCGCACCGAGCTCGACACCATGCTCCGCCTGGCAGGCGTCGACAACCTCGTGCTCGGCGGCATAGCCACCGACGTCGCCGTCGAATCCACCGCGCGCGGAGCAAGCGACCTCGGGTACCGCACGATCGTCGTCTCCGACGCCTGCACCGCCGACAGCGACGAGGCCCACGCCCGCTCGCTCGACACGATCCAAAAGTGGTTCGGCGAAACGCCCACCGCCGACGAAGTCCTCAGCGCCCTGGGATAGCTGCCGCTGGCGCCCACGGCGACCCCGCGAAATCCCGAATCGGAGGCGTCCGCCGAACCAGGAGCGCCCGGCGGACGCCCTCGTCCACGTCTAGTCGTTTGTCGTGCGCCCAACCCCTTTGCAACCCGTTCTGTCCAAGTGCGAACGAGTCCCGGCCAGCTCGCGACGATCGAATCACGCGACCGGGACGTCGGTGTGTGAGCCAACAGTCATCTACCAAGCCGCAACCGGAAGGAGGCCAAGTTGCGCGCAGTCACGGTCACTGAATATGGAGCTACTCCTGCCATCGCGGAGATGCCGACGCCGCAGCCGGGACGGGGACAGGTCCTGCTCAAGATGCGGGCCGCCGGGATGAACCCGATGGATCGCACCCTCGCCTCCGGCGACTGGAGGCCAATGCCAGCGACGTTCCCGATGGTGCTCGGCGCTGATGGCGCGGGCGTGGTCGAGAAGCTAGGCGAAGGGACGTCGAGGTTTTCAGTCGGCGACGATCTGTTCGGCCAGTTGCTGATCGCCCCGGTTGGCTCCGCAGGAACGTACGCCGAGTACGTGGCCGTTACCGAGGATGCGCCGCTAGCGAGAGTTCCCACTGGACTCGATGACGTTGTCGCGGCGTCGCTGCCGACAGCGGGTGGCGCCGGGCTCGCCTTGGTGGACTTGCTCGAGCCGCTCACCGACAAGACGGTGCTGATCGTCGGTGCGGGCGGTGGCGTTGGTTCGTTCGCTACTCAGTTCGCCGTGAACGCCGGTGGGAATGTGATCGTAAACGTGCGCGTCCAGGATGCCGAGCGCATGCGCGCTTACGGTGCTATCGAGACGATCGATCACACGGCGGTCCCGCTGCAAAACGCGGTGCGACAGGCACACCCCGATGACATCGACGTCCTTATCGACCTAGCGGAGCTTGGTCTCTAGGACTTTGACGTTAGTCTTGAGTTTTCCGGCCGGGTTTGCAG
>Ga0209648_10003747_pt1 | contig 12823 bp, 9 predicted proteins | sample GraSoi2013_115cm_FD_185830 | JGI IMG/M metagenome (GOLD analysis project Ga0209648, IMG submission 185830) | Grasslands soil microbial communities from the Angelo Coastal Reserve, California, USA - Sample 9_17_2013_115cm (SPAdes) (version 2) | ecosystem: Environmental > Terrestrial > Soil >...
GCCATAGCCCAGAAGGTTGGAAGATTCGAGCTGGCGCACAAAGGAACGCTGTTTCTGGACGAAGTCGGCGATATACCGCTCGAATTGCAACCCAAGCTCTTGAGAGTCCTGCAGGAGCAGGAATTTGAGCGACTGGGCAGTACTCGCACCCAACGCGTTGATGTTCGCTTGTTGGCGGCTACGAATGTCAGCCTCACTCAAATGGTCGCCGAAAAAAAATTTCGCAGTGACCTTTACTATCGTTTGAACGTGTTTCCGATTGATGTCCCACCGCTGCGAGACCGCCGTGATGACATTCCACTTCTCGTCCGCTACTTCGCCAACAAGTACGCTCGGCGCATGGGAAAACAAATCGAGAGCATTCCCAACGAAACGATGAATGCGCTCTCCCACTATAGCTGGCCGGGTAATATCCGGGAATTGCAGAACCTTATGGAGCGGGCAGCCCTGCTATCTACCGGTCCATCGCTGCGAGTGCCGTTGGCTGAAATTCTTGCTGACTCAGGCCTCAGCGCGGCTAGTGGGAACAACGCGCTAAAGCAAGCCGAGCGAGAGCAGATTGTGCGAGCGCTCCGCGAAAGCAATTGGGTTGTCGGAGGTGCTCGTGGAGCGGCAGCTCGCCTGGGCCTCAAAAGGACATCGCTCGCCTACAAGATGCAGAGGTTGGGGATCTCTCGCCCATCCCAGTGACGGACGTCTGGCAAGCGCGCCAAATTTCTGTCTTCTGATAAGCCTTCCCGAATACGCTGTCCAATTATCCCCCTGGCCTAAACGTACACGCGACAACAACATCGATTGACTTTGCTGCTAGCCGGGGCTTTGGCAAGGTGCGTGCGCTTCGAGTCGTGCGCAGCCGGCGCAGCTAATTGAGGACAATCTAACTCTGCAGCAACAACTCGGATTGATCGGCGAATGAGGGATGACCGCGATGGAGTTTCGGCGTAGCCCGGATAGTCGAAGAGGAAACGTCTGTGAGTAAGCCAGTTCTGGGTAGTCAAAGGTCGCTTCATAAACGGGCCCGCTGCTCATGTAGAGCAAGTCTAAGGACGAAGGGAAGGGATTCAGGTCAATATGACATCTCAGGGCAGGGGCAAGAAAAGTGAGTCTTCGGGCGTTGGGGCAAGCCCGATTCAGTCTCACCCAGAGGACACGTCCCCAAACCACACACCAAGTTGTGAAGAGATCAGGCTGCGAGCATATGAAATCTATCTCGAGCGTGGCAGCCTCCCAGGCGACGAGCTTGATGATTGGCTGCAAGCCGAACGCGAACTCAAGCGTCCTGCGCCGCAAGAAGGCGAGTCGACCGATATAGAAGGACACAGACCATGAGCAACCACGGCTGCATTTTTTCTTTCACTTTGCCGACCGAGTAGCAGCTATGAGCGACAAGCGATCAATCCGAGCGGTGATGGAGCTGTGGCTGTTAAAAATGGCCTGCGTACTCGTCACAGCACTGTGCCTATTTCCGTTTGCAAACGCGCAAACCAACGGGGGAGTTGTGCTCACACTCGACCAAGCGCTCCAGTTGGCTCGTTCAAACAATCGGGACCTCAAGCAGTACGGATTTGACGTAGACAAGCAGCGTGAGGCATTAGGCGAGGCAAAGACGCACTTGTATCCTCGGTTCGACACCTCCTTGCTTGCGGCCCAGTTGCTCACGCCGCTCGATTTCACAATCAAGAAAGGGCAGCTCGGTACCTTCTCAGGAACGGGGCCGATCCCGGGATCTAACACCGATCTTCACACGCCTGCTCGTCTAGTAGCCATTGCCTCGGTCACTGCGACCCAGCCGCTTACACAATTGATTCGCATCCATCTATCCGTCGCGGACCAGCGGCTCAAGGTTGACGCGGCACAGTTGTCGTTCGATGAGCGCAAACAGAAGCTAACGGACGATGTTCGCCAATCGTATTATCAAGTTCTTCAGTCGCAGATCCAGTTTCAATCACAGCAGTCGATGGTGAAGTATCTGGAGGAGCTGCTGCAACTCACCGAGCGGCGCGTCAGCCAACAAGCTGCTCTCGAAGCTGACAGATTGAGTGTCAAGGCAGAAGTAGCCAAGGCGACCTATCAACTGACCACGATCGAAGACATGCTTGCGGATCGTAAAGAGGTCCTCAATCATCTCCTAGGACGCAGTGTGCAAACGGAGTTTTCGGTGGAGTCCGTTCCCGCGACACTCCCCGAACAAGAGGACCTTTCTGCAGCCAGAGCGACCGCGCTCGAACGTCGTCCAGAAATGAAACTGGCGGCAAATCGTGTGCGTCAGGCTGAGCTGGCGACCAGGAGCGAGAAGACGCATTACATCCCGGATGTCTCCATCCAAGCAAGCTACTTCAGTCCGGCAAATATCAATTTTCTGCCGCAAAACGTAGGCTCCGTTGGCGCCTTGGTTACGTGGCAGCCATGGGATTGGGGAGAGAAGCGCCACAAGGTTCGACAGGCTGCCCTTGCAGAGAAGCAGGCGGGACTCTCCGTCGAAGACACCCGTGAGCAGATTCTTCTTGACGTGGATTCGAACTTTAGGCATCTCCGAGAGGCGCGTGCGCACCTTGCAGTCACAGAGGCAATCCGTGATGCCGAGACCGAGAAGATGCGGAATCAAAAGGAAGCGTATTCTCAGCAATCGATCTTGCTCAGCGACTTACTAAAGCAGCAGTCTTCCCTGGCAGATGCGGAGAGCCAATATCATCAGGCGGTTCTTGCATATTGGAGTGCACGCGCTGACTTTCAGAAAACGCTGGGTGAGGAGTAGAGCATGAAGCCTTTCATGATAACGGGGCACAAATCGAACACACTACTAGTCCTCCTCTTCCTATCGGTCGCTGGAGTGTTGGGCGGATGCCATCACGAGTCGCAGCTGCCCTCGCAGGCGCCGAGGGCCGTCCGGCTCGAGACCGTGGCAGCGCCCCAGGCGAGTGGAGAGACACTGCGTTACTCAGCGTCCATCCTTCCCTACGCGCAGGTAGACCTCATGTTTCGCTCCTCCGGCTATGTAACGAATGTGAGGCAGGTACGAGGAGCGGATGGGCGAACTCGCGACATTGGGACCGGAGACTACGTGGAAAAAGGCCTCACTCTTGCACACATTCGCCGGGACGACCTGCAGAGTCAAGTGGCGCAGGCGCAGGCCCAACTCGACCAAGCTGTGGCGCAACACACCAAGGCCGCTCAGGACTTCCAGCGAGCGCGGGCCCTCTATTCGACACAAAGCCTAACCAAGCCAGACTACGAGCAGTCTCAGGAAGCCTTCAATGCAACTCACGCTGCGGTTGACAATGCAAGAGCGGCGTTGCGTCAGGCCGAGTTGCTCCTTGGAGACGCCGGCTTGAAGGCTCCTTTTTCCGGGTACATTCTTAGCCGGAATATAGATTTAGGAAGCCTTGTGTCTCCGTCCACGAATGCTTTTACGATCGCCGATATCGGCCGCGTAAAGGTAACCTTCGGCGCCCCGGACTATGTTCTGAGTCGGGTACGCTTAGGGCAGGAACTGACGATCCAGACAGAGAATGATGTCGCTCCTTGGAAAGGGTGGGTTACAAGTATCTCCCCGGCTGCCGATACACGGAACCGAATCTTTGCCGTTGAAGTCACCGTCAGCAATCGCGACCGCCATTTAAGGCCAGGCATGATCGCTTCGGTCAGTCTGCCAGAAGTTCCTCATTTGTCCATCTCGATCCCACTTAGTGCCGTTGTGCCGTTCCCTTCGGAACCCGAGCACTTTGGGGTGATGGTAGCGCAAGAGCGCGCGGGCACGCTGGTTGCGACCTTGCGCAGGGTCCAGTTGGGGACGACCCATGACACTTCAGTTGTTGTTGAGGGAGTCCAACCTGGAGAGCGAGTTGTCTCCGTCGGCGCTCAACTTTTGAAAAATGGCGACCCCATCCAGGTGATCCCTTAAGTAGACGAATATATGACCAAAAGCGATCAGGATCGAATCGAGAAAACCCATAACGTCCCCAGGTTCTTCGTTGAGCACCCACAAGTCTCGTGGGTGCTGCTCATCGGTGTCCTTGTGTGGGGTTGGTTTGGCTACCACAGCATGCCCCAGCGGAAGGACCCTGACATTCCGGTCAGGGTTGCGGCAGCCTTCTGTCCCTGGCCGGGCGCCACAGCGCAGCAAGTAGAGCAGTTTATCACTCGTCCAATCGAGGACGCCGTTGCCGAAAACAAGACGATTCATCCCAGCTCAGCTGCCGACTATGGAGTTCGCTCTGTCTCTCTTCCCGGCGCCGCTTACGTCTACGTCCAGCTCGCTGAGAATGTCTCGGACGTCAAGCGGCAATTCAGCGATATGAACCTCAAGGTGAACGCACTCAACAGCCACCTGCCGCAAGGTGCAGGCCCCATCTCGTTCCAAAGCGATTTTGGGGATACTGCTGCACTCATGCTGACTATAGCCAGTCCGAAAGCAGACCAGCTTGAAGTCAATATTCGCGCGCAAGCCATCCAGTCTGCCCTCCAATCCGTTCGGGCAAAGACGAAATACACAGAACACGATGCGCCGGTTGCGATCGTCTATTCATTCCCTCGCTCCATTTCCCCGGTGACTATGCTCGATGCGGTCCAGCTCTTCGAGCGACAAGCCGAAGAAGAGGAAATCCTGCGTACGCCACAGGTAATCTCAGGGAGTGGCTTCATCGCCGTGGATGGTGTTTCGAGTAGCGATGACGCGAGCATCAATCGCTTCGTGGAAGCATTCTTTCAGAAACAATTGCAACGGTCCGACTTGCATCCGGACGGTTGGGCGCCAATCATCATCCGTGATCCTCATGACGTCCGGGCCAAGCTGGCGAATGTCGCAGGCGACAGATACAGCTATACCGATCTTGACAACTTTTCTGACCTGATCGCGAGAACGGTTCAAGGAGCGCCGGAGACCTCAAAAGTGGAGAGACGAGGTCTTTTGCCCCAAGTGGTCTACCTGGAATACTCGCAAGATCGTTTAGCCGAGTACGGACTGCAGCCAGCGGCTCTCGCACAGGTCCTGCGCGCCCGCAACGTTATTGCGCCGGGAGGTGAATTCGAGACAGGCCAGCGACAGATCATTATCAATCCCTCCGGTCAGTTCGAAAGCAGAGACGCAATTGGAAATGTTGCTGTCGCTAAGACTGCAACCGGAGCTCCCGTTTATCTCCGGGACTTGGTCAAGATCAGCCCCGGCTACCAGAGCCCTGCCAGGTATCTGAACTATTACACGTGGCAAGACCCAACTGGACAATGGCAGCGCAGCCGTGCGGTGACGTTGGCGATCTACATGCGCGATCAGCAGCAGATCGCAAAGTTTGGCCAGTCCGTCGATGAGAAACTGGCCCAGCTTAAGCAGATTCTTCCGACGGATCTCATCATCGCGCATACTTCCGATCAGCCTTTGCAGGTCAAGGAAAACATTAGTCTATTCCTGCGTGCCCTGTTGGAAGCGATCATCCTTGTGGTCGGGGTGTCCCTGATTGGGTTTTGGGAATGGCGTCTCGCGCTCATCATGGCCCTGGCAATTCCCATTACGCTCGCCATGACCTTCGGTGTTACGTACATGTTGGGCATCGACTTGCAGCAGGTTTCGGTAGCGACGCTCATCATCGCTTTAGGCCTGTTGGTCGATGTTCCCGTCGTAGCTGGTGATGGTATCAAGCGCGGTCTCGCGGCAGGACTGCCGCGTCGCATAGCGGCATGGCTGGGGCCGACGAAATTGGTCACTGCAATCTTTTTCGCGACACTGACGAACATCATTGCCTACCTTCCTTTTCTCCTACTTAGCGGCAATACCGGGGCGTTCCTCAAGAGTCTCCCCATTGTCATGACCGTGGCGTTGCTCTGCGCATTGGTTGTTGCCATGACGTTTGTTCCACTGTTGGGTTACTACATTCAGCGACCGCCGGCGAGGAAAGAGCTTTCCATAGAACAGAGGCGCCAGCGCGGCTTTTATGGTTTCTATAACCGACTGGTGGGCCGGGCAATTCAACACCGATGGTCCGTTCTGCTCGGTTCTTTACTGTTTTTGCTGATCGGCGGCTTCGCCGCCTCACACCTCAAATCCCAATTTTTCCCTGAAGACGTCCAATATTGGTTTTATCTCGACATCTGGTTGCCGAATGACGTGCCATTGAGCGCATCAAACGATACCGCAATGAGGGCAGAGCAGGTGGTACGTGGGGTTATTGAACGCGCACCTAAAACGGTGACAAAGGAGACAGGAGTGGAGCACCTCCTGACTTCCATGACGAGTTTTGTTGGTGGTGGCGGACCACGTTTCTGGTTTTCCATCTCGCCCGAAGCGACCCAGACCAATTACGCGCAGGTCATTGTGCAGGTGCGCGACAAGGAGGCCACTCCGAAGCTGATTGGACCTCTTCAAGATGAACTCAATAAGCAGGTCCCGGGAGCATGGATCACTGTCCGACAGTTGCAAACGAATCCAGTCGAAACTCCAGTTGAAGTCCTTATTTCAGGCCAGGCAGATACCGACGCGCGAACGGAGAGCGAGGATATCCGATCCCTCCGTACCATCGCCTCCCAAGCCATGGATATCGTTCGCCAATCGCCTGGGATTTCCGTGTTGAGGGACGATTGGGGCCCCGACAGCCCACAGATGAAGATCGAGATTGAGCCAGATCGCGCTAACCTGGTCGGCATTACGAACGCCGATGTCGCTATGTCCACTGCTGCCGCAATCAGTGGAGACCCGGTTGGTATTTACAAGGAGGGGAACAAAAACATCCCGATCGTTGTCCGCCTCCGCCCGCAGGACCGCGCACGGCTTTCGCAGGTCGAAAATCTCTACGTAAACTCATCGCAAGAGAACGTCAAAGTGCCTTTGCTTTCGGTGGCAACTTTGAAGAACATTCTGGAGACGGCACGGATTCGGCGCCGCGAACATTTTCGTACGCTGTCAATTTTGTGCTTTCCGGCACCCGGCGTCCTGGCGTCGCAAGTACTCGCACCGATCGAACCTAAACTGAATGCCCTTAAAAAAAGTCTTCCGCCGGGGTATCAATTGCAGATCGGCGGGGAAAAGGCAAAACAGGTCGACGGATTCAGTAATCTCACCATCGTTCTCCTGATTTCTCTGGTCGGCATCTACTTAGCGTTGCTTGTTCAGTTCAATAATGCCGTCAAGCCATTGTTGGTCTTCGCGGCCGCTCCCTATGGAGCGATCGGCGCATTAATCGCTTTGGCAATCACGGGTACCCCCTTTGGATTCATGGCATTTCTTGGAGTAGCCAGCCTCATTGGAGTCATCGTGAGCCATGTCATCGTGCTGTTCGACTTTATTGAGGAGAAGCACAGAGAGGGCGAACCGCTCGAACGCGCCTTGCCAGATGCGGGTATCGAACGGATCCGGCCCGTAATGATCACGGTTGGAGCAACTATCCTTGCTTTGTTTCCCCTCGCACTTGAAGGTGGCCCGCTCTGGAAACCTCTCTGCTATGCCCAGATCGGCGGACTCGCCGTCGCTACGTTCATCACCTTGCTCTTGGTCCCGGTCTTCTACTCGATTTTTGTACTCGATCTGAAGTGGATCAAGTGGGAAACGACAGGAGACCAACCGGAGACCACTGAGGCAGAGCCAACAACAACGTGACGAATGCTCAGCAGGCAATCATGGATTTTCTTTCAAATCTTGGCAGTGCTTTAGGAAGGAGAACGATGACCTCTCGACGCAATCTAATTAAAGTTGGAGCAATGGCGGTTGCGGCAGGAGCAGTTCCATCATCGGTCACTCTTGCCGACCCGGTGCCCGAACGACACAAACCTGCCCCGGGTGCCTTCTGGCCAGACGGCGCCCGCATGGTCATCTCCGTCTCTATGCAGATGGAGGCCGGTGCACAGCCGACTAGCGGAGCCGAAAGCCCCATGCCGAGGATCGATTCGAAGTATCCAGATCTCCCAGCGAGCAAATGGTACGACTACGGCTACAAAGAGGGCTTGCCTCGACTCCTCGAAGTGTTTGACCGTCGCAAGATCAAAGTCACTTCTCATATGGTCGGCGCAGCCGTGGACCTGCACCCTGCACTCGCAAAAGAGATCGTTCAGCGGGGGCACGAAGCAGCCGGACACGGGCAAACCTGGACCGCACAATTCTCCATGACTCCTGAAGAAGAGAGCGTCTCATATGAGCAGAGTATCGAAAGCATCGAGCGAGCAACCGGTACGCGGCCAGTCGGCTTCAACGCTTTCTGGCTGCGCGGCACTCCTCGTACCCTGGAAATTCTTCAGTCGCTTGGCTTCATCTACCACATTGATGACGTAAGCCGCGACGAGCCGTTCTTGATTAACGTGCGCGACAAGCCATTTGCTGTGGTGCCCTACACACTCCACATGAACGACATCGTGGACTATGAGGCTCGGTACTTCAGTACGGCCATGTATGCTGACGATCTCAAAGCGGAGTTCGACGCGCTCTATGCCGAGGCGCGAACGCGCCGTCGGATGATGTCAGTTAGCGCGCACGATCGCATCGCCGGCCGCCCGTCTCGCGCTAAGGTGCTCGAACAGTTCATCATCTACGCGCAATCCCACCCTGGCGTCGTATTCATGCGTAAAGATGAGATTGCGCGCTTTGCCCTGGAGAGTCCTCTAACTGTGCGCGAAGTTTAACGGTGCTGCTTGGGAGCCTTCTTACTTCATTCAGGAATTTGCAGATTAGCCTCATGAGGCGCCTTCCCTCTTTTGCCGGTAAAGTCGCGGTTGTAACCGGAGCCAGCCGAGGCATCGGCAAGGGGATTGCCACTGTGCTCGGAGAGCGGGGCGCGACCGTCTACGTTACCGGGCGAACCACGGCTGCTACGCCCAACGGCATATCCGGAACGATCAATGAAGCGGCGGAAGCCATCACGGCTGCGGGCGGCTTCGGCATCGCCGTTCAGTGCGATCACGCAGATGACCAGCAGATCAAGGCTCTCTTCGAGCAGGTGAAGGCCGATCAGGGCCATCTCGATATTCTGGTCAACAATGCAACAACGATCGGAGCTGATCCTCTTGCGCCGCCGCCATTCTGGAACAAAAGCCTTGCAATCGCCGACCAATTTATCGTTGGCTTGCGATCGGCTTTTGTGGCGAGCTACTACGCCGCACCTCTGCTGGTTACGACGGACAAGGCACTTGTGGTGAATATTTCATATTATGGAGCGGTCTCATACCATCTTGATCCGGCCTACGGCGCTACCAAGGCTGGCCTCGATAAGTTAACGTTCGACATGGCTCAAGATTTCGAACCTTACAGAGTTGCGGTTATTTCCCTGTGGCCAGGTCCGACAGCCACAGAGAGAGCGACGTCTCTGATCTCAAGGATCCCCGGCGGTGACCAGATTCTGGAAAACTCCGAAACACCGAAGTTTCCCGGACTCGCGATTGCCTGGCTCTATGCAGATCCCAAATTGATGTCGAAGTCGGGAAACGTCGTTATTGCTGCTGAAGCAGCTTTGGAGTATGGATTTACGGACTTCAACGGTAGGCAGCCGCTCAGCCTTCGGGAACAGAAGGGCTCTCCGCGTCCATTCTTCAAGAAAGGCTGAGTTCACGTCGTCCGGGTGCCAATCGGTTGGCAAGCGATAACCTGTTATCACTCCGAAGCTGGCGTCGAGCATTCATCAGTACCGGCAACCTCCCTATCTCTCCTCACGTCAACCACTTGCGTTTGCAATCATGCTGCGGACAGTGGCGAGCGCCGTGCAAAAACTATCACAGGTAACTGACGCTAAAAGGAGAACATATCGTGTCTTTGAACAAACCAGTATGTCGAATTGCGATTGTCGGGACCGGCCTCATCGGTGGCAGTTGGGCGGCACTGTACCTGGCGCGCGGCTTCGATGTAATTGCAACCGATCCGGCGCCCAGCGCGGAGGACAATCTGCGTCGCTTTGTAGACACAGCCTGGGAGGAGCTTGCTGTCCTGGGCTTTGCACCAAAAGCCTCCCGCGACCGCCTTGCCTTTACTCTCAATATGAAGGAAGCCGTATCAACCGCAGACTTCATCCAGGAAAACGGGCCAGAGCGCCAGGATTTCAAAATCAAACTGTTTGCAGATATCGATGCCGCGGCTCCGATCGATTCGATTATCGCGTCGAGTTCGTCAGGGCTAACCATGAGCGTGATGCAATCCGCTTGCCAGCATCCGGAACGCTGCGTTATCGGCCATCCTTTCAACCCTCCCCATGTGATTCCGCTGGTTGAAATCGTGGGAGGCGCAAAAACCTCACCAGAGGCAATCCAGCAAGCCATCTCGTTTTATTCCTCAATCGGTAAGAAGCCGATTCATCTTCGCAAGGAAGTTGCGGGCCATGTAGCGAACCGCTTGCAGTCGGCGCTCTACCGGGAGGTCGTACACCTGATTGAGCAGGGCGTGGTCGACGTTGCCGACGCGGACACCGCGGTGTGCTGGGGACCCGGACTGCGCTGGGGCGTCATGGGACCCAGTCTGTTGAATCACCTGGGTGGCGGACAGAATGGAATCCGTCACTTCATGGAGCATTTGTCCGGTCCAGTCGCTACTTGGTGGAAAGATCTGGGCACGATTACTGAATTCTCCCCTGCCGTAAAACAAACGATCATCAACGGGGCACTACAGGAAGCTGGAAACCGTTCCATTGAGCAGCTTGAGCAGGAGCGAGACGAAGTCTTACTGGGACTGCTGAACTTGCGGGCCAAACAGACCAGAGCGATTCCGGCTGCCAAGGGAATCGCGACGGCCAGGTAGAAATAACGCCTTCTCCTCTGCAAAGGGCATTTGCATAACTCAAGCAAACTGGGAGAGTGCGCGGAAAGCCCAGGCTAAACCGACTCCGATCTAACTAACTTTTCCTCATGAAAGGAACAGCAAGAATTTATGGCTACGGCTATTCCAACGAAACCCCAAAACACCCAGAAGACGAGCCCGCCGCCTGTAGCGCCGAATAGTGACTTCTACGAGGTCTACGAGACCTTGAACCCCGAGGAACTGGCGATCCTGAAGCAGGTGCGCGGGTTCCTGGACGCCAACGTTGCGCCGATCATTAACAAGTACTGGATCGAGGATTCATTTCCGTTCGAATTGCTGCCATCGCTTAAAGAGCTGAACATCGGCGGAATTGGACTCAAGGGTTATGGGTGCAGAGGCGGAAGCGCATTGCTCTTCGGTTTCATCGCCATGGAAATGTCGCGCGTCGACGCTTCCTTCGCGACATTCTGGGGCGTCCATAATGGCCTGGCGATGGGTTCCATCTACCTTGGCGGGTCGGAAGAACAAAAGCAGAAGTGGTTGCCGCCGATGGCCCGCATGGAAAAGATCGGCTGTTTCGCCCTGACTGAGCCGTTGGTAGGTTCGGGAGCAGGCGGCGGCCTCACGACGACAGCGAAACGCGAAGGCGACACCTGGGTCCTCAACGGCCAGAAGAAGTGGATCGGCAATTCGACGTGGTGTGACATTTCCGTCATCTGGGCGCGCGACGTCGACGACAACCAAGTCAAAGGCTTCGTCATCGAAAACAAGACTACGCCTGGCTTCAGCGTCGAAAAGATTCAGAACAAAATCGCGCTCAAGGTGGTCCAGAACGGCTTGATCACACTGGACAACTGCCGGGTACCCGAAGAGAACCGTCTCCAGTTGGACAAATCGTTCCGCGACACCGCGAAGGTGCTGCGCATGACGCGTTATCTCGTTGGGTGGGAGGCCACAGGCTGCCAGATGGGCGCTTATGAGCATGCACTTCGATACGCCCAGCAGCGGTTGCAGTTCGGAAAGCCGATCGCCGCTTTCCAACTCATGCAAGACCTGCTTGCAAAGATGCTCGCCAATACTACGGCTTGCCAGTGCCTGGTGACTCGCCTGGCGCAACTAGAGGCCGAAGGCAAGCTGACGGACCAGCATGCGGCGATTTCCAAGGCGTTCACCACGGCCAGAATGCGCGAGACCGTGGCGTGGGCGCGGGAGTTACTCGGCGCCAACGGTATTGTCGTTGACTACAACGTCGCACGCTTCTTCGCGGATGCCGAAGCGCTGTATTCCTACGAAGGCACATACCAAATGCAGAACCTGATCGTCGGCAAAGCTATTACAGGCTTCAGCGCATTTGTGTAGCTTGCGCGCTCGCTGTGGCGACACGCAGTTGAATGCGGAGTGAGCAAACCGAGGAGAAAAGATGAGTTCCAACAATAGCAGGCGTCGCCCTAAACGCAACCAACTCGAGACCGGCGCGGAACAAGCCAAGCCGGTTGAGCACCAGCGTGCTGAAGAAATTCAGCCCTTTGGTAAGATCGCCAGATTGCCGATCGCTTTGGATTTGCAGGTCTGCGCAAGCAGCATCGAGAACCTCAATCAACTTCTGGCGGATACGATGACTCTCCGTGATCTTTACAAGAAACATCACTGGCAGGTCACCGGCCACACTTTCTATCAATTGCATCTGCTGTTCGACAAACACCACACTGAGCAGGATGACATAGTGGACGAAATTGCCGAGCGCGTTCAACTGCTTGGGGGCGTTAGCCTCGCCATGGGTGCCGACGTCGCAGAGACAACCGGGATCCCGCGTCCGTCACGGGGTAAAGAACCAGTGCCTGTCCAGATCTCACGTCTGTTGGAGGCGCACGAAATTGTGTTGAAAGAAGCCCGCGCAATGGCCAGGCAAGCGACCGAAATGGCGGACGACGTAACCAATGATTTGCTGGTCTCCAGGGTGATCCGCACGAACGAACTTCAAGTTTGGTTTCTTGCAGAGCACCTGGTAGACATCCCGCTGGTCCGCGTGGATGAGGAAAAGCCCGCCGCCGCAAATCTTGCTTTCCAGATATGAGCCGGGGTTGATCCGTGAAACCGAGCGTCGAACCATTGAGCATCGCCGTAAGC
>Ga0209648_10003748_pt1 | contig 12821 bp, 13 predicted proteins | sample GraSoi2013_115cm_FD_185830 | JGI IMG/M metagenome (GOLD analysis project Ga0209648, IMG submission 185830) | Grasslands soil microbial communities from the Angelo Coastal Reserve, California, USA - Sample 9_17_2013_115cm (SPAdes) (version 2) | ecosystem: Environmental > Terrestrial > Soil >...
CTTGCAACTGGCGATGTCCCCTGCGCCGACCAGGACGAACGCTTGCTCCCGCAGTCGCTTATAACGCGCTTTGCCAGGAGCGCGTTTGGTTCTATCGACCGGCGGCTGTTTTGGGGATTGCGACCAACCTCGCATCGGGAAGAAGAGGAACAGCAGGAAAGGTCCCCACATCAAAGGCATCTCCAACGATTTCCGGTTTCGGACGTATCCTTGCATCCGTCTCCTTCATCAAAACCCTAGGCTACCACGGTGCGGCTGCAATCTCAGCGAATCGCCGTTGACCTGCTATTTTCTACCGCCCGCTGCATGGAATGGCCATTGTCCACAAAATGCTAGCCAAATAAGACTAAAATAGTCGTACTATAAGCTGAACGAAATACAGGGTTTGTTGGTTAAATGGGCAAAAGTTCTGGTTGACTTTGGGGTGCGATAGGGGATATAGTGTATGTGCGACTGATTTAGTCGTATATTCATAGAGAATCGAGAAAGCCTTCAGAACTGATGTTTAAGCTTTCCAAGAAAGCCGATTACGGGCTGATTGCCGTCAAGCACCTGGCCATGCACCGCCAGCAGCACGCCTGTAGCGCCAGCGAGATCGCCGAGGAATACGGCATCTCCGCGACGCTCATGGCCAAGGTGCTGCAAAAGCTCGCGCATGGTTCGCTGGTCGCCGCGAAGCACGGTTCCAGTGGCGGCTATCAGCTGGCGAAGGACCCATCGCAGATCAGCGCCCTGGATGTGATCTCGGCTATCGATGGGCCCGTGCTGATTACCTCATGCGTGACGAGTCACGGGAATTGCGATGCCACCGAGAGGTGCTCTGTCAAGGAGCCATTGCGCCGGGTCAATGAAAGCATTTTGAACGTGCTGAGCGCGGTCACGATTTCGCAGATGAGCGAAGACCCGCAGGAACGGTCGCTCGTTGCATTGCGGACTTAGACTGAGGAGATAAAGGGACATGGCTGTCAAGCTGCCGATTTACATGGACAATCACGCGACCACGCCGGTCGATCCGCGCGTCATCGAGACGATGCTGCCGTATTTCACCGAGAAATTCGGCAACGCCGCGAGCCGCAACCACTCCTTTGGCTGGGCCGGGGAAGAAGCCGTCGAAAACGCCCGCGCCCAGGTCGCTGCGCTGATCAACGCCACGCCCAAGGAGATTATCTTTACCAGCGGTGCCACCGAATCCGACAACCTGATGATCAAGGGCATCGCGGAGATGTTCCGCGAAAAGGGCAACCACATCATCACGCAGGCCATCGAGCACAAGGCCGTGCTGGATACTTGCAAGAACCTTGAGAAGCACGGCTTCGAGGTTACCTATCTGCCGGTGCAGCGCGACGGTCGCGTCAGTCTGGACGACCTGAAAGCGGCGATTACCCCGAAGACGATTCTGATCACCATCATGTACGCCAACAACGAAATTGGGGTGATCAATCCCATCGCGGAAATCGGCAAGATTGCCAAAGAACACGGCATTTTCTTTGCTGTGGACGGCGTCCAGGCGGTGGGCAAGGTTCCGGTCGACGTCCAGAAAGACAATATCGACCTGCTGGCCATCAGCGCTCACAAGATTTATGGACCCAAGGGGGTCGGCGCTTTGTACGTCCGCCGCCGCAATCCGCGCGTGCAGCTTTCCGCCATCATTGATGGCGGCGGTCACGAGCGCGGCATGCGTTCCGGCACGCTGAACGTGCCAGGCATCGTTGGTCTCGGCAAGGCCTGCGAAGTCGCACAGAAAGAGATGCCGGAGGAAGGTGCGCGGCTGCGAGCCCTGCGCGATCGCCTCAAGGCTGGCCTGGAGGCCAAGCTTGACGAGGTCTACGTCAATGGCTCGATGGAGCACCGGCTGCCGAACAACCTAAACATGAGCTTCGCCTACGTTGAAGGCGAATCGCTCCTCATGGGGATCAACGATATTGCGGTATCGAGCGGTTCCGCCTGCACCTCGGCAACCCTCGAACCCAGTTATGTACTCAAAGCATTAGGTGTAGGCGAGGACCTCGCCCACACCTCGATTCGATTCGGCCTCGGCCGCTTCAATACGCAGGAGGAAGTCGACTACGTCATTGAAAAGATGATTCAGGTCGTCACCAAGCTGCGGGAACTTTCCCCGCTCTACGAAATGGCCAAGGAAGGCATTGATATCTCGAAGATGAAATGGCAAACCGCCTAAAGGACTGAAAGACACAACATGGCTAGTGAGGGAACAATCCAAATCCACCGCTCGATCGCCGGCACCGGCGCTGCGTTTCGCGTTGCGTTTGTACCTTATGTCGACAGCGAAGAAAACTCCACCGCCGGAGAACGCTCGTTTCATCATCTGCAGGAAGTACGTGCGTTTCTAAAGCTCCTCGGAGTCGGCGCGGAGTACATCAAGGACGCCTTGCGCCAGCTCACCGCCGGCCGTTCGGCTTGGGTGCCGAACGTTTCTCTGTCGGACAAGGCGCGGCGCAGCGCGGGTTTCGTCAGCATCGCAAATCTTGCGAGGAGCAGTTAACCGCTTTGCGGTCATACTGTAACGGAGTTAGCTTGATTTAAGGAGCAGGAACGATGGCATACAGCGATAAAGTCGTGGATCATTACAACAATCCGCGCAACGTCGGCAGCCTGCCGAAGGAAGACCCCAACGTCGGAACGGGTCTCGTCGGCGCGCCGGAGTGTGGCGACGTCATGAAGCTGCAGATGAAGATCAATCCGCAGACCCAGGTCATTGAAGAAGCCAAGTTCAAGACCTTCGGCTGCGGCTCGGCCATCGCCAGCTCCTCGCTCGCCACCGAGTGGGTGAAGGGCAAGACGGTCGATGAGGCGCTTTCGATCAAGAACACGGACATCGTGCGCGAGCTTTCGCTCCCGCCCGTGAAGATTCACTGTTCCGTGCTCGCTGAAGACGCCATCAAGGCCGCCATCGGCGACTGGAAGAAGAAGAACGGCGTCGAAGTTGCTGCTTCCGAGAAGGCCTCGCACTAAGCCTGCTGTACGGGGCGCGATTGCTTGCGCCGCGTAGCGGTTGCGCAGTTCGCCTGCCCTCACCACAAATGCTGCGCCATTACTCGGCACAGCAGGAGGGACTTGAGTACGGAGTCGTAGAGCATGGCAACAGATGTCGTTAGCCCGAACATCGCGAAGATCCACTTGACCGAGCGCGCCGCGCGGCAAATCCGCGCGCTGCTCGAAAAGGAAGGCGTCTCGCCCGAGCACGGTGGTCTGCGCGTTGGCGTGCAGGGCGGCGGGTGCTCTGGTTTGTCTTACGCCATGAGGCTTGACACGCAGGCGCGCGATCGCGACAAGATTTTCGAAGAGCATGGCGCGCGCATTTTCGTCGACCCGAAGAGTTTTCTGTACCTGAACGGCACGACGCTCGAGTACGAAGAGACGCTCATGCGCCAGGGATTCGTCTTTCAGAATCCCAATGCGGAGCGGAACTGCGGCTGCGGCAGCTCCTTTACAGCCTAGTAGCACGGACTTCAGCCTGTGCTCTTCGCTTTTGACTTCGTTCCGGCGGGGGAGACCAACAGGCGAGCTTGACAAGTGGTTGGCAGCCGCACCCGCCAGCCACTTTTTTTGTGCCTTTTGGCGATTTTGAAAAACAATTTATGAGTACAGCCTCCACATCCACAAATCCGCCGCTCGTCTGCTGGAATTGCCACGAGCGCGCGCTGGGCACGCATTTCTGCCCGAGCTGCGGCAAGTTGCTGCAATTGCCACAGGCGGTGGATTACTTCGCGCTCTTTGAAATGCCGCGCAAACTGTGGATCGAAATGTCCGGCCTGGAACAAAAATTCTTGCAACTGAGCTGGAAGTTGCATCCCGACAATTTCGTGAACGCGAGCGAACGGGAGCGCGAGCTCTCCCTGAAGCGCAGTTCGGAACTGAACGACGCGTATCGCACGCTGCGCGATCCTGTCGCCCGCGTCGAATATCTCCTCGGCATCGAAGGCACGCGCAAAGAAGGCGAGCACAAGCAGCAGGCGCCGCCGGAGTTGCTTGAAGAAGTGTTCGAGCTGAATGAATCGCTGGACGAACTGCGCGAGGCGAAGGCCTCGGGAGGTGATCTTGCGGCGCTGAAATCGCGCCTCGAATCCGCGGAGAAACACTTTCAGGAGAAGCTCGGCGAAGTCGATGCGCAGCTTCAGAGTGCCGCGAAGGAATGGGACGCTGCCTTGGAAGGAGACGCCGCCACGCGCAAAGAGATCATGGCGCGCCTCAACGACTTGTTGAATCGCCGTTCCTACATCCGGAATCTGGTCACTAACGTTCAAAAGGAGCTTTTGTAGCCCAGGGGCTTTAGCCCCGAGGATTTTCTGAGCACAATCATGGGACGAATTGTTGGAATCGATCTCGGTACAACGAACAGCCTGGTGGCTTACTGGGACAACCAAGCTGGCCGGCCAGTTTGTGTTCCGGGACCTTACGGTTCGACACTTTGCCCTTCGGTCGTGAGCCTCGATCCTGATGGTAGGGTCATCGTTGGCGAACCCGCGCGCCGCCGCCTGCTCACACAGCCCGAGCGCACCATCTATTCGGTCAAACGCCTGATGGGCCGCGGGCCCGCAGATATTCAGGACGAATTGAAACTTTTCCCCTTTCATATCGACCCTTCAAGCAAAAACGTCATCCGCGTGAAGCTCGGCGAGAAGGTTTTTACCCCACCAGAAATCTCCGCGTTTATCCTTCGCGAGCTGAAAAATTGGGCCGAGGCCTGCTTCGGCGAAACAGTCGACCGGGCCGTTATCACTGTGCCCGCTTACTTCAACGATGCTCAGCGACAGGCCACCAAAGACGCTGGGAAAATTGCTGGCCTCGAAGTTCTCCGCCTCGTCAACGAGCCGACTGCCGCGGCTCTGGCCTACGGCTTGCACGAAAAGCAGCGTGGTCGCGTCGCGGTCTACGATCTTGGCGGCGGCACGTTCGACATCTCCGTCCTCAAGCTCATTTCCACGAGCGACGGCGATATTTATCAGGTGCTCTCGACCAACGGCGACACGCACCTCGGCGGCGACGACATTGATAATCTCCTCCAGTCTTTCGTTCACGAATTGGTTCTCCAGCACGATGAGATCGATTTTTCGCCCCATGGTGAACTGGCGCAGGAACTTCGAAGAGCGCTGATCATCGTGAAACACCAGCTTTCCGAATCTGAGACTGCAACGCTTCGGTTTAGCCTGCCAAACGGAACAGTTTTCATTCACGAGTTCACGCGCGGCGCGTTCGAGGCGCTCATCCGCCCGGTCGTTGACCGCACCATGGACCCTGTCAGACAAGCGCTTGCCGACGCGCGGCTCAAGCCCGCGGACATGGACGAAGTCGTGCTCGTCGGTGGCGCCTCGCGCACACCGCTCATTCGGCGCACCGTACAGGAATTTTTCGGCCGCAAGCCGCACACCGAGCTGAATCCCGATGAAGTTGTCGCGCTCGGCGCCGCTGTGCAGGCCAATATCCTCGACCGCGGCGTGAAGACGATGCTGCTCCTCGACGTCACGCCGCTTTCGCTGGGCATCGAGACCTACGGCGGCGCCGTTGCAAAAATCATTCCGCGCAATTCCACGATTCCCGCGAGCGCCCAGGAGCTTTACACCACCGGCGTAGACAACCAGACCGGCATCGACATTCACGTGCTTCAGGGCGAGCGCGAACTCGCAAGAGATTGCCGCTCGTTGGCTCGCTTCAATTTGCGTGTGCCGCCCGCGCCCGCCGGCTTGCCGCGCATCGAAGTGAAATTCTTGATCGACGCCAACGGCATCCTGCAAGTCGCAGCGAAGGATCTCCGTACCGGCGATCAGCATTCGATCGAGGTCCAGCCGAGCTATGGCATTAACGACTCCGAGATCGAGCGCATGCTGGAGGAATCCATCGAATACGCCGAGCAGGATTTCGCCGAGCGCCAGGTGATCGAAGCGCGCACGGAAGCCGAATCGATTCTGAGCGCGACTGCGAAGGCGTTTGCAAATCCGCAAGCGGCCGGCTTGTCAGCCGAGGAGCGCGTTGGGATCGACTCGAGCGTCACCGCCTTGAAGGAATCCGTGCCGGGCAAGGATTACAAGCTCATCCGCAAGCGCATCGACGAGCTGAATCGCGCGACCGAGCGCCTTGCGGAATTGCTCATGAATTCGGCGGTTTCGACGGCCCTGGAAGGCCGCAAGCTTGCCGAAGTCTGAAGGTTTTCAGTAGCACAGGCAGAACTTGTCCCGGCCGGGTCGGGAGCCTGTGCCGGCTGTCGTAAATCGCGGCGTGATCCGCCGCGGGCGAACTGAGCTTCACGAATTGCAGCGGCGGCTTTATGCCGCTATCTTTTGGGAGAATAAATCATGGGCGGCACCAATCCATACATCGAAGAAGTTAAATACAAACCCGCCACAAAGAAATACAAGGTCACGTTTCTCCCGAGCGGCAAGACCATCGAGGTCGACCCCGAGAAAATCCCGTACGGCCATAACGGCCTCCCGGGCAGCATCCTCGACATCTCCGAGGGTTTCAAGATGGGCCTCGACCACGCCTGCGGCGGCGTCTGCGCTTGCTCGACGTGTCACGTCATCGTGAGGGAGGGCCTGGAGTCTTGCAACGAAGCCACCGATGCCGAATTCGATGAACTCGACGAAGCTCCCGGAATCACGCCGAAATCGCGGCTTGGCTGCCAGACCGTTCCTGACGGCACCACCGACATCGTCGTCGAGATTCCCGAGTGGAATAAAAACTACGCCAAGGAACTCGATCACTGATTCTGTTGTAGCGGCGGGTTTATCCCGCCATCTTTTCTCTGTGATCTCTGTGCCCTCTGTGTTAAGTCTTTTCTGGAGTGGACATGCCGCCAACATTCACCTGGGACAATTTCGAAGACATCGCTATCGCCCTGACCGACAAATTTCCGGACACCGATCCGCTCACCGTCCGGTTCACGGACATGCACAAATGGATTACCGAGCTCCCCGGCTTTTCCGGCGATCCCGCCGCGTCCAACGAAGCCAAGCTCGAAGCCATCCAGATGGCCTGGCACGAAGAATTCCAGGATCGCGCGGGTTGAGAGTGTTTCCGGCCGCTTGTCGCGTGTGTTGATTTCCCGTATTCTAATAAAGCTGTTTCCGCACGCCCGGTGGCGCTATGGTGCAACGGTTAGCACGTAGCCCTTTCAAGGCTAAAATACGGGTTCGATTCCCGTTAGCGCTACCAATTTGCTTCCAGCCTCCTCTCTTGATTCAGTCTTGCGTTTGAGCGGCAAACGCCTCCTGGTATAATCCGCCGCAGCATTTCCGGATGCGAGTATAATCTCGCACTCCCGAGGAACGCCTTGAGCTACGTCGAAAAGCATCTCATCCCTGGCGAATCGGTGCAGTACCAGACCAAGCTGCACTGGATCGTAATGCTGGGGCATATTGCGATTGCCGCCTTCCTCGAGCTCCTTGGAATGGCATTTCTCATTGCGCGGTTGACGGCGGCCAAGGCTCCGCCTCCGTCCAACGTCATGTATTTGGTCGCTCTTTTCTGTTTAATGCTTGGAGCCGTGATTTTTTGCGTCGGTCTCCTCCAGCGCAACGCCACGGAAATGGCCGTCACCAACAAGCGGGTCATCGCAAAGAGGGGCCTGGTGGACCGCCGGACGATTGAAATCCTTTTGTCGAGAATCGAAAGCGTCGCAGTCGAAGAGCCAGCTTTCGGAAGGTTGCTGGGATACGGGACAGTGATCGTGCGCGGCACGGGAGGGACCCCTGAAATGTTCGAAAAAATCTACCGTCCCCTGGAACTCAGGGAACAAGTCCAGCAGCAGATCGCTGGTGAATCAAAGTCCCGATGACTCATTCCGCCGGTCGCGGCTTGCCGCCCCCGCTGCCTTTCGGCAAAATAACTCCTTGCCCTCCGAGAGCACGCCATGACTCAATCTCCGACCACCTCTGCTTCCATCCTCACCATTGGTCATTCCAATCTCGAGCTGGCCGATTTTCTTGCCGTTCTCGTCCAGCACGCTGTCAAGGCGGTTTGTGACGTCCGCAGCCGCCCAGGCAGTTTCCGCTTTCCGCAGTTCAATCGCGAGCCTCTCGAGGCCGGCCTCGCTCCGGTCAGTATTCGATACGAGTTTCTGGGCGATACTTTGGGCGGCAGGCCTTCGGATCCTCGCGTGTATCATGAAGATGGCCGCGTCGACTACACCGCGCGGCGTCGTGCGCTGGATTTTTCCGCGGGTCTCGACCGTGCCATCGCTTTGTCCCGTAATCAAATCGTTGCCCTGATGTGTGCCGAAGAAGATCCCTTGCAATGCCATCGCTTTCTGATGATTTGTCCTGCCCTCATGGGCCGCGGAATCACACCCCTGCACATCCGCCGCGGCGGCAGTATCGAATCGCAGTGTGACGCCGAGGATCGCCTCCTCGTGCTGCACGGTTTTGAAGACGTCACCAGCACGTCTCTTTTTGTCTCTGGCCGCGACGCCGCGCTCCAGGATGCCCTCGTTCGCCAGTCCCAGGAATATGCCTACCGCGGCTCTTCCGAAGCGATCGAGTATTTCTAATTGTCATGCAACGCCTTCTCTGCACCATCGGCTTCGCCGGAAAAACCGCGGAGCAATTTTTCGACCTGTTGCTGGGGGCCGGCGTCGAGCAAGTCATCGACATCCGGCAAAACCGCCACGGTCAGCTTTCCGGCTTTGCCAAGCATCCCGATCTCTCTTTCTTCCTCCAAAAAATCGGCAAGATTGCTTATGCATACGAACTGCAGCTCGCACCGTCGCCGGAACTCCTCAAGAGTTATCGCAGTAACAAAGATTGGCCCGCGTATGAAGCAAGTTTTCTCGCCATCATGAAGGAACGCGGTGTTCCCGCGAGCTTGAACACGTCTTCCTGGCCGGCGAAAGTCGCGCTTCTGTGCTCCGAACCTGGCCCCGAAAAGTGCCACCGCCGTCTCGTCGCCGAGCTTCTCGCGCGCCACTGGCGCGACCAGGGTGACGAAGTCGAAATCCGCCATCTCATCTCGGTCCAGCCAAAATCCGCGAAGTCGCGGCGCAAAAAAATCGCCGCCGCGCCATGACCAAGCTGCTCATCACGGAAATCACCCGCATGGGCCCGGCCTTTTGCGTCATCGGGCTCCAGCGCGAGAAGGAACAGATTCACTCGATTCGCCCGGTGCCGTCGTCCGCGAATGGCTGGCCCCATTTTCCCCATCACCGCGGCGACATCCTGGAATGTGACCTCGCACCATTTCCCGGGGCCCGGCCCCACGTCGAAGACCGCGTATCCACGCGCGGCTTCCGGAAATCCTCCGCGATTCCTGAAGCGGAGATCGTTACCTATCTGCGCAGAGCTGAACTATCCCGTTCCTTGCCTGAGCTTTTCGGTTGCGCCGTCCAAGAAAATAAAAATGGCAGCGGCCTCTACGCCATCCCAGGCGAGGCGCAGCGTTCTATTTGTGGTTGCGAAACGCAAAATCTTCGTCTCGAACTCTGCGCCAATGAGCTTCGTGCCGCCCTCGTGCTTCCATCGGGCGAAGTTCTGCGCGATCTTCCTGTCGTCGACTGTGAGTGGCGTGATTTTATCGACGCCTCTCTCGCTGCCAGTCGTGGCGCGAATCGCGTGAACCGCCTCGAACGCTTCTTGAATTCGTTTTTCCACTACAAGATCATGTCTTGTCCGCATCATTTCATTCGGCTCGGTCTAACGCGCCCTTATCACGATCTCTGCTGGCTGATGCTGGATACGCTTTTCCCGCTGCCCCGGTGCGAGTGGCTCCAGGAGTTTTGATGACTCGGATTCCAGTCACCTCCTGCGCTCAAGAAGAGTCGTGGCGCCGTCTCGTCGAAGAATGTTTTCGCCGTGAGGCCGGCTCTTCTGCATCTATTCCCGCCGACGACGTGGATCTCGTTCAGGCCGGCATTCTCGACTCCATGGCCTGGGTCAGTTTTCTCCGCTCCGTGGAAACCGCAAGCGGCGTTTCCGATCTTGGTTCTGATCTCAACGAGCGGTCCGCAAGCTTTGCCGCGGTGCTCGCCGCTTTGGCCAATTCGCGTTCCGTCACTTTCCGCGCGGCACACCCTGATTCGCGGCCCGATACTGCCAGCTCCGCAGCCCTGGCCCTTATAGCCGGATCATCCGCGATCGCCGGTTCGCGCGTCATTCCCTCCGAGGAAGTCGATCGCGCCTTCGGCATGCCCCTTGGCAAGCTTCGCAAACGCGCGGGCATTGAATCCGTCACCTACGCCGCCGAAGGGGAAAGCGAGCTGACGCTCGGCGCAACGGCCACGGAGAACGCGCTGCGCGCGGCTTCCTGCGGCGCGCAGCAACTCGACTGGATCGTTGCCACCAGCGAAACGCATCACGATTACCCTTCGCTCTCCGCGCAGCTTCATTCCCGTTTGCTCGCACGCGAAAATTGCGGCGCGCTTGACGTTGGCGGCGCCTGCCTCGGGCTTCTCAACGCGCTCGCTGTCGCGCAATCTCTCATCGGTTCAGGTCAGGCGCGAATTGTTGCTGTCGTCACCGCCGATGTCCACAGCCGCACTCTCACTCCCGGCCGCGTCGCCGGCGAATTCGGCGGCCTCTTTGGCGACGGTGCCAGCGCATTCATCCTTTGCCGCGTCGCCGGCGGCCATTCTGGCGAAGGCTATCGCCTCGGCGAATTTCTTTTCGGCTGCGCGGGCCAGTATGCTGCCGCGATTCAAGTGAGCGATACGAAGGAAGGCAGCCTGAGCGTGCAATTCGATGGCGAGGCCCTCTCGCGCGCGGCCATCACACGCTTGGAAAAAGTTCTCGCCGCTGTTGAATTACGCAGCGGCATTTCGCGCGGCGCCGTGGGCGGCTTTGCCACGCACCAGCCGAATCCCCGCCTGCTCGCTCTGCTCGCGAAACAGTGCGGCGTCTCGCCGGACGCTTTTCCGCCGATCGCCCGAACCTCCGGCAATCTTGGCTCCTCCACGTGCGGCGCGGCTCTGCATGCCGCCTTGCAGGCCGCTTCGAAACTGGCCCTCGCCGAACGCAAGCCCATCTTCCTCGCTTCGCTCGGCCCTGGTCTCCTCTTCGGAGGCGGCTGGCTGACTCCTTGTTGACACATCAGCGGAAGGATAGTTGAGAACTGAATCACGGCCCGGGCCGCGTTCGCGTTGTAAAGCTCGTCTGCACGGAAGGCACGACGCATCCTTGTAGCGGCGGCCAGCCGGGATCGGTCGTCGAATCAAATGCGTACAAAAAGGACTTACGGTGGCGCGCTCTGTACGTAGTCGTTCGCTACGATCTTCACCCGACTGCTGAATATGCGGTAGTTCGTGAACACGCCGCGACACCAATGGACCTTCTTGTTGTTCTCGGCCTGTGTAGAGATGGTGAGAGGGATGAGCCGAGGGACCTCATCCGTTCGCCGGAGCCAACCGTAGGTCACGATAGACTGGTAGTCTCTCCACTTGCCGGAAAGTTCGAGATGCTCGGAGATGCGGAAAATATTGATGTCCTCGTCGGTCCAGACCTCGCCGTAGCAGGGGACGGTAACGATCTTGTTGACCGCGAAGAATCCGAAGTCGAGGACGGATTTGAAGATACAAACGCCATCCTCGGGGTCGGCCTGATACTGAAAGACCTTAATCCGGTGGTCGTTGACAACCACGTCGGCGGCTTGACGAATTTTCAACCGGAGTTCTGTTCCTACCATCTGAGGTAGTTCGGACCACTCGCCACCGGGGACTATTACGTTGTTCACGGGAGGGAAAGGCACGTCTTGTAACTCTTTCTTGCCAACGGGATACTCGCGGAATCGTTGAAGGCCGTCGATAACCCGGACTTCATACTCTGCCTGAGCAGCGGGCTCCTTGTCTCCCGAGCCCCAGGCAAAACTCTGCACAGCGATAAAGTTGCGCATACTATCTGCCAGAAGTTGAGCTTTTTTTCGTAGCACCTTGACTTCATAGGGTTCTTCGGGTCGGTGCTGTAACCCATCACCAAGGCCTGGTACGAATTTTGGATAGAGGTCTGCCGAGACTGGTGAGACATCCTTGGTGGTGGGGAATATTCTCTGTGCTAGGAAGGGCTGTACTTTGCTCACGAAGTCGCCCAGGGTTTGAATCGGCACAGCCAGCGCCGTCGCTTCAGTGGTCTCGCTCAGAATACCTACAATCTTTTCGGTTTTCCTATCAACGACGATGCCGCCGCTTGCCCCCCTTATGCGAATTGGTTTATCGCCGGACAACTGGTAGTCAAAGGCGAGGAGGCCTGATGTCGTCGGGGCTTTGAATGTGGCGGGAAGTCGGGTCAGTTTGCGAATAGGATTGATAATTCCGTTGGGGTAACCGTAGATGTCTACTTCCTGGCCAAGTTGCAGCTCATCGAGACTGAAAGTAAGACCATGATGATGGGGCAGCGAGCGCCGTAACTCAAAGATGGCAAGGTCCCGTTCCTTGGCATATGGAAGCACGCCCACATTGGGGAGGTAGTTCGCGGTAGCGCCTTCGTCGTGCGGACCCGTGGCAAAATATCGTTGGATAATTTTTTCTCGTTTGATCTTATCAGCCCGCGTGGTCATAGCTACGTGATAGTTGGTTGCGATGAAACGACACGCGGCGTCCAGGCAAAAGCCCGTACCGAAGTTAGCATCTAGGTCGAGCTTAGGGCCAAGTTTCCCCGAGATACCAAGCTTTACCGAGGGAATTATTTTCACCGAGGTAATAGGAACGACGATCTCGTTAAAATCCTGAGTTTGTTCCACCGTGGAAGAAGGCGGGATCGTCGAGGGACTCGGGAAGACTTTTTGGGCCGTCGCGATGGCTGACAGGCAGGAACATGCGATTAAGATCGGCACGATTTCGCGCAAAATCATCAGATGTCGCCCGACTCTGAATCCAGTCGGCTCTG
>Ga0209648_10003749_pt1 | contig 12821 bp, 14 predicted proteins | sample GraSoi2013_115cm_FD_185830 | JGI IMG/M metagenome (GOLD analysis project Ga0209648, IMG submission 185830) | Grasslands soil microbial communities from the Angelo Coastal Reserve, California, USA - Sample 9_17_2013_115cm (SPAdes) (version 2) | ecosystem: Environmental > Terrestrial > Soil >...
CGAACATCGACCGGCTCACCGTCGACAGCCTTACGGTTCAGCCAATCGACCATGCGGGACCTGGGTGGGAGGTGACGAAGTCCGAGGTTCTGTGTCCGGCGAGCCCCTGCGTCGTGCATTTCAGCGGCCCGGCAAGCTGGGAGGTGAACATGCGGGCGGTCTCGATCTACTCCAGCCCGATTGAGAACAGCACCTATGACGTGCCCACCTGGCCGGTGAACTTGCAGCAGGGCAGCATTGCGCTCGACCCGTCGAAGTTCACGCTGAACCAGCCCATCTCGGGCCTAGATGTGAGCAGCGTCAGCCTTCACATCGAGGCGCGCACCGGCACCACCAGCAGGTCGGTGGCGCTGGTCGATTCCGCCCCCGTTCATCCGCCGCCGCCCGGATACCACGTGACCGGGGTGGTGATCGCCCCCGTGACGGTGATCCTGACGGGACCGGCCGACAAGCTCTCCCTCGTCCAGTACCTGTCGCTGCCGGCTGTCGACCTGAGCAGCTCGACCGCGAACGCCACCTTCACCGTCCAGATCCCTTTCCCAAGCGGGATGTCAGGGTCGGTGGCGGTCGCCAAGATCACCTACCTCATCGCGGCCAACCCGAACGCGAGCCCCTCCCCCTAAACCCAGGAGTAACCTGACCCCGCTTCCCGCCGTTCAACCCACCAACGGTCGAATCCTTAACGCCTTCCAGGAGTTCTAGTAAAGAAATGTGCGGAATCATCGGCTACCTGGGCGATCGCGAAGCCACCCCGATCCTGATGGAGAGCCTCAAGCGGCTCGAGTACCGAGGCTATGACTCGGCTGGCGTGGCGGTCCTGGAGCTCCCCAAGCCCGGCCAGGTGGCCCACACCAGCCTGACCAAGTCTGAGCACAAGGTCGACACCCTGATCGAGAAGCTCCAGGCCGACATGCCCACGGGCCACCTTGGGATCGGCCACACACGCTGGGCGACCCACGGCAAGCCGACCTACATCAACGCCCACCCGCACACGGACTGCCACGGCAAGATCTTCGTCGTCCACAACGGGATCATCGAAAACTTCGCCGAGCTCAAAACGGAGCTGCAAGCGCAAGGCCACGAGTTCACCTCGGACACCGACACCGAGGTCGTGCCGCACCTGATCGAGGCCAACTACAAGGGCGACTTCCTGGCGGCCGTGCGCGCCGCCCTGAAGCGCATCCACGGCGCCTACGCCCTGGCGATGTTCTCCACCGACGACCCCGAGCTGCTGATCGGCGCCCGCCTCAACGCACCGCTGGTCGTGGGCCTTGGCGAGCACGAGTACTACATCGCCTCGGACATCACCGCGATCATCCCGTACACCAAGCGCGTCCTCGTGCTCGGCGAGGGTGAGGTCGCAGCCATCACGCCGCTCGGCGCGGAAGTCTCGAGCCTCGATGGCATCACTGTGCAGCCCAAGCTCATCCAGGTCGACTGGGACGTGAGCCAGGCCCAGAAGGGCGGCTTTGCGCACTTCATGCTCAAAGAGATCCACGAGACCCCCGAAGCCGTCGCCAACGCGATGCGCGGCCGGCTCACAGACGACGGTGCCGTCTCGTTCCGCGAGTTCGACGTCAACGACGAGCATCTGAAGTCCTACGAAGAGGTCCTACTCCTCGGCATGGGAACGTCGCGTCACGCGGCGATGGTGGGCGAATACCTGATCGAGGATTGGGCCGGCATCCAGGCCCGCTCCCAGGACGCCTCCGAGTTTCGCTACCGGCGGCCGACGTTCGGTCCGAAGACGCTCGCCGTGGTGCTGACCCAGTCAGGCGAGACGGCTGACACGCTGGTCGGTTTGCATCGCGCCAAGGAGCGCGGCGCGCTGACGGTTGCGGTCACGAACGTCTTCGCGAGCTCGGCGGCGCGCGACGCCGACGGCGCCATTTATTTGCATTCCGGACCCGAGATCTCCGTCGCGTCGACGAAGACGCTCGCGGCGCACATGGTCAGCCTGTCCCTGCTCGCGCTGCGACTGGCGACCGTCAAAGGCCGCGTGTCGCTCGAGAGACGGCGCGAGCTCGTGGCGTCACTCAGAACGCTGCCGGACCAGGTCGAAGAGCTGGTGGGCCGAGAGAAGGAGATCGCGGAGCTCGCGAAGCGCTACAGCCGCTACAGCAACTTCATGTACTTCGGTCGCGGCCTCGGCTACCCGGTGGCCCTCGAAGGGGCGCTGAAGTTGAAGGAGATCTCGTACCTCCACGCCGAGGGCACGACCGGCGGCGAGCTGAAGCACGGCCCGATCGCCCTCCTCAGCGAGGAATTTCCGGTGGTCGCCATATGCACGGCCAGCGCGACCAGGGAAAAGATGGTCAGCAACGTCCACGAGATCGCGGCGCGCAACGCGCCCGTGCTCGCGCTCGTGACCAGGGGCGACCACTCGCTCGACGGCGTGGCGGCCGACGTGTTCGAAATGCCGGAGGCGGAAGAATCAATGGCGGCGATCCTGAACACGGTGATGCTGCAACTGTTCGCCTACCACGTAGCAGTAGAGCTGGGCCAGGACGTAGACCAACCAAGAAACCTGGCGAAATCAGTCACTGTCGAGTAGTCCGATTCCGCACGCCTGGCGCCAAACACGCGAATTGAACCCGCGCGGTACGCACGTTTGGCGCCAACCGTTCCTTTCAGCCTCCTAATCGCATCCCCCACGCCGTCTTCCCAGTCCGTCCCGCGCGTGCAATCACTGCTGAGCGTCGCAGACCCACAATAGGTTGATGCAACGAATCGGGGTTGACGCCGTTTCAGTCGACCGGGTCGAGCTCGCCGTCCGCCGCTCCGGCCCCGGCTTCCTCAACAAGGTCTACACGCCCGCCGAGCAGGCCTACTGCGCCGGCAACCCCGACCGCCTCGCCGGCCGCTGGGCCGCCAAGGAAGCCGTCATCAAATGCTTCGACGGCACAGGCATCTGCTTCCCGCGCCGCCGCATCGAGGTCCTGCCCGGGCCCAACGGGGCCCCTCGCGCCCGGCTCCTCGGCGACCACCGCGGCGCCCGCCTCGAGGTCAGCATCACCCACCACAGCCGCCTCGCCGTCGCCACCGCGCACCTCGAGATGCCCGACGTGGTGGACGACCTCCTGCCCGCCCCCGACGCTGTCCTGCTCCCCGACCGCCCGCGCGATGCCCACAAAGGCACGTTCGGCACCGCGGTCGTGCTGGCGGGCAGCCTCGGCTTCACCGGCGCGGCCTATCTGGCTTCGACAGCGGCGGCCCGCACCGGCGCGGGGCTCGTCAAGCTGCTCGTCGCCAGCACGATCTATCCCATCCTCGCAGCGAAGTGCACGGAGGTCATGGCGACGCCGGTGCAGGAGGTCGCGCCGGGCGCGGTCGGCCACGCCGCCTACGGCTCGATCCTGGGCCAGCTGGCGGCTGCTGAGGTCGGCGTGATCGGTCCCGGCCTGGGCCGTGACAGCTCGACCTGGCGGCTCGTGCTCGACCTCGCGCTCCACGCGAAATGCCCCCTCGTGATCGACGCCGACGGCCTCAACGCCCTGGCCGACTCGCCCCGCTCCAAGGGCAAGCTGGCGAAGCACCGCGTGCTCACGCCGCACCTCGGCGAGCTGGCGAGGCTCACGGGCAAAACCGCCGAAGCGCTCGAGGCGGATCGCCACGCGTCGGCTCGCAAGGCCGCCAAGGAGTGGGGTGCCGTGGTCGTGCTGAAGGGCGCCCACACCGTTGTCGCGCACCCGGACGGGAGGATCAGCGAGGACCCGCACGAGGTCCCGGCGCTCGCGACCGGCGGGACGGGCGACGTGCTCGCGGGCATCATCGGCGGCCTGATCGCGCAGGGCTCGGATGCGTTCTCGGCGGCCGTCACGGGCGTCTACATCCACGCCGCGGCGGGCAGGCGAATCTCGCAGCGCCTCGGCGACTCGGGCCTCCTGGCCGGCGACCTGCTGATGGAGATCCCGCTCGTCATGAACGTGCTTCGACAGGGCGGCCTCTGACGACTTCTCTTGCGCTGCGGTGGGCCGACATCGACCTCGGCGCGCTCGGCGCCAACTGCGCGCGCATCCTCGCGCACCTTCCGAAAGGCGCGCGCCTCATTTCGGTCGTCAAGGCCGGCGGCTACGGCCACGGCGCGCTTCCCGCCGCGAAGGCAGCCCTGAGCAGCGGCGCAACCGGCCTTGCGGTCGCCACCATCGAGGAGGCCCGCGAGCTTGGCGCCCTCGTGCCCCCTGACGGCATCCTCGTGATGGGCGGTCTCACCGCCGAGCAGGCCCGCGCCGCGGCCTCCGGCGGCTGGTGCATCGGGGTCTCGACACGCGAGCTGGCGAGCGCGCTCGGCGACGCCGGCGAGATGGTGCCGGTGCACTTGAAGATCGACACCGGGATGGGACGCTTCGGGTGCCCGCCCGAGGGAGCGCTTGCCCTGGCTCGGTTCATCGATCAGACGCCGGGCTTGCGCCTCGCCGGCACCTGGACTCATTTCGCCTCCGCGGATAGCGACTACGCGATGACCCGCCGGCAGTTCGACCTCTTCACGCAGACGCTAGAGGGATTCGACGTCGACCCCGGGCTGCGCCACGCCTGCAACTCGATGGGTGCGTACAACCACCCGGACTTCGCTCTCGACGCCGTCCGCTGCGGCATCGCCACGTACGGCTGCGAGTGGCCGGGCACGGAACCCGTGCTGGCCCTGCGCGCGGTCGTGACGCACGTCAAGACAATCGATGCCGGCGCCACCGTCGGGTATGGCGCTACGTGGAAGGCAACCGGAAAAACTAGAGTGGCGACCGTCGCGATCGGGTACGCGGACGGCGTGCACCGCTCCCGCTCCAACCGCGGCCAGGTGCTCGTGCGGGGCCGCCGCGCTCCGCTCATCGGAGTCGTCAGCATGGACGCCATCACCCTCGATGTGAGCGACGTGCCGGGCGTGCAGGTGGGCGACGTCGCCACCCTCATCGGAGCCGATGGTGACGAGCGGATCACCGCTGAAGAGGTGGCGGAGTGGTCCGGCACCATCTCGTACGAGGTGCTGACCAGCATCGGTCCTCGCGTCGAGAGGCGGTATTCGGAATAGCCGCCACCCCCTTGCGATTCCAGATGGGGCAAGGCAGGTGACCCTAAACTGGCACTACTGATGGCGGAAAGTCCCGCACAAACTGCCTTCGCGGAAGAGGCATTGACACATCTCGACACCCTGTACCGAGGCGCACTCCGGCTCACCCGTGACCCGGACCAGGCGCAGGACCTGGTGCAGGAGGCGTACCTGCGCGCCCTGCGCTACCAGCACAGCTACCAGCAGGGCACGAACATGAAGGCCTGGCTCTTCGCGATCATGCGCAACCTGTTCTGGGACCGCTTCAAAGGATCGCGCAAGGATGACGTGAGCCTGGACGACGTCGGCGAGTTCGTGCTCTACGAGAAGCTGCGCGACGAGGGCGCCCGGCCCGAGGCCGACGTGCTCGACAAGCTTGCCGCGTCAGAGGTCGTGAAGGCGGTCGAGACCCTCCCCCCGCTGCACCGTGAGGTCGTCCTCCTGGTCGACGTGGAAGGGTTTTCCTACAAGGACGCCGCGCAGGCGCTGGGCGTGCCGATCGGGACCGTGATGTCCCGCCTCCACCGGGCCCGCCAGCAGCTCCAAAAATCCCTCTATGACTATGCGGTCGAATCCGGTATCGTCCGCGGCAGCGACGGGCACCAGGTGCCGCAGTCGTGAAAGGAAAGGGAAGTCGATGAACTGCAAGGAGTGTGCGGACAAGCTGGATCGGTTCGTGGACCGCGAGTTGAACTCGACGGAGGTCCTCGAGCTGCAGCTGCACCTCGAAAGCTGCCCCGACTGCCAGGAGCACTATGAGTTCGAGGCGGAGCTCAAGCGCCTGGTGAGGCACTCGTGCGACTGCGACACGCCGCCCGCGTTTCGCGAAAAAATGCGCCAGCTCCTGACCTAGTAGCTCCTCTGCGCGCCGCTCATCTCTACGTCATCACAGCTGAGGCGCCGCCTTCGCGCGTCATCGAGGTCGCGGCTTCCGCCCTGCGGGGAGGCGCGGAGGTGCTGCAGCTTCGGCACAAGAGCCTGGCTCGCGGCGAGCTGCTGGCCCTCGGGCTGAAGCTCCGCGCGATCACCAAAGACTCAGGCGCTCTGTTCATCGTCAACGACCATGTCGACATCGCGATGCTCAGCCACGCGGACGGCGTTCACCTGGGCCCGAATGACCTGAGCATCGCTTCCGCCCGCCGCATCGCCGGCGACCACCTGCTCATCGGGGCGTCGGCGTCCAGCCCCGACGCGGCACGCGCGGCGATTGCGCAAGGCGCCGATTACCTGGGCAGCGGGCCCGCCTTCGCCACGCCCATCAAGACCGAGAAGCAAGTCATCGGACCCAAAGGCGTGGCCGCCATCGCGGCAGCGGTCGGGCCGGGCGTGCCTGTGTTCGCGATCGGCGGCATCGACGAAACGAACGTCGCTCAGCTGATCGCGGAAGGATTGCGGCGCGTCTGCGTCATCCGCGCGGTCTCCGATGCCCCTGACCCGGAGCAGGCCGCTCGCCGCCTCCGTGCCATGCTCAATGACTGAATGAGGGTCGAGGGACTTGGGGAGTTCGGGCTGCTCGAACGCATCAAGCCGTACCTGTCGGCGCACGCGGGACTGGACGACGCTGCGGTGCTCGAGGATGCGGCCGGTTTCGTCGTGGCGAGCTGCGACATGTTCGTCGAGGGCGTGCATTTCGACCTCGAATGGATGCCCGCGGAAGACGCCGGATGGCGCTCCCTCGCGCTGGCGTTGGGCGACCTCGCGGCCAAAGGCGCGACTCCGTGGTGGGCCCTGACCTCGATCGCCCTCCCCAACGCCTGGGCCCTCGAGAGCCTGACCGGCCTCTACACCGGAATGGCAGAGCTCGCCCGGCAGACGAAGGTGCTCATCGCGGGCGGCGACATGAGCTCGACCGATGGAGCGGCGGTGCTCTCGATCACAGTCGTCGGGCGCACAGAAAAGCGACCGCTCGCACGGAGCGAGGCACAACCGGGCTGGGCGGTGGCGGTGACCGGCCCGCTCGGCGCCTCCGCTACCGCGCTGCGCGAACGGCGTTCGATCCGGCTTGTTCCGTTGCTGGAGGAGGGCCGCCGGCTTAATGAGGCGGGCCTCTGTTGCGGTGACATCTCCGACGGCCTCCTGCGCGAGATGGACAAGTTCGTCGCCTTTTCGGGCTGCGGCTGCGTCATCCGCGCGGACGAGGTTCCCGTCGCCGGGGGAGCCACCCTGGAGGAGGCTTTGACGAGCGGCGAGGAAGCGGCGCTGGTCTGCGCCGGACCTGAAGCGCTGGTGCTGCAGGCGGGTCTGCGGCCGTTCGGCTTCCTCACCGACGACGAATCCGTGCAGGTGCTGGGCGCCGGCGGCAAGCCGATGCAGCTCGAGCAAACCGGCTACGACCACTTTGCCTGACATCGTCACCAACTCCGCTGCGGAGACGGAGACCGTCGGCGAGCACCTGGGCAAGCGCCTGGTGACCGGCGACGTGGTCCTGCTGACCGGCGAGCTGGGAGCGGGGAAGACCACCTTCGTGAGAGGAGTCACGCGAGGCGCCGGGTCGGCCGCGCCGGTCGCGAGCCCAACCTTCCAGCTGGTCCGCGTCTACCCGGGTCGAGTGCAGCTGGCGCACGTCGACCTGTACCGGGTCGAGGAGCTCTCAGAGCTGGCGGACCTCGGCCTCGAGGAGCTCGCCGAGCAGGGCGCGGTGGTCATCGAATGGGGCGACCGTTTGGAGGTGGGCAGCGCCGCTTTGATCGAGATCGAGCATCTCGGCGGCGACCGCCGCCTGATCAGGACGAAGCGTGATCTTAGTCATTGATACGTCGTCGACCATCGCCTCGATCGCGACGATCGATGAGGCGGGGTGGTCGGAAGAGTTCATTCCATCTCGTGATCCCCAGCTCATCGCGTATCTACGCCTTACCGCCCAGCTCAACAAGATCACCAAGGTGGCGGTCGCCACCGGCCCAGGATCTTTCACAGGCTTGCGCAAAGGCGTTTCCTTTGGACTGGGTCTCGCCATCGGGCTGCGGATCCCGATTGTTCCCTTGCCCACGCTGCAGCTGCAGGCCGCTCGGAGCGACCAGCCGATCACCGCGATCTCGGAGGCGGGACGGGGTCGGTTCTATTACCTCGTCCCCGGCAGCCAGGTTGCCCTCGGAGAACCCTCCGAAATCCCAGCCGGTCACGACCTGGTCGGGAGGGTCGTGGCCGCTTCAGAGGCATCCCTCCAAAGGGCGGGACACAGGTTCAAGCCCGAGAGCGAGCTGCAGCCATTTCCCGAGGCGGCGGCAAACCTGCTGAAGACGGCTCGCGAAGTGCCCTACGACAGTCTTAAACTCGAATACATGCAGACATTTTCTGCGAGCAAGTGATGGTTCAGCTCCGCCAGCAGCTGGCGATCGAGTTGATGCGTGAGGCCGACGTGGCGACGGTCCAGGAGATCGAGCGCGAGATCTTCGCGACCCCGTGGCCGCGCAACGCCTACTACCGAGAGCTTGCCTCGCGGGCGAGCGCTCACTACATCGTCCTCCGCCGGGATGGCCTCTTCGAGGCCCCGCCCGGCGTCAAGACGCCCGATTTCGACCCGACGATCGTCGGTTACGGCGGCATGTGGCGGATGTACGACGAAGCGCACGTGACGACGATCGGCGTCCGTCACGACCTGCAGCACCAGGGCTTCGGGCGCATCGTGTTCGCGGGCCTCGTTCAGGCCGCCTACGACATGGGCGCGAAGTGGATCACCCTCGAGGTGCGCACGACCAACGAGAACGCGATGAAGATGTACGAGGGCTTCAGCTTCAAGGTCATCGGACGCCGGAAGGGCTACTACACGGACAACGGCGAGGACGCGATCGTGATGTGGTCGGACAGCATCCACTCCCCGCGCTTCCGCCGCGCCTACGAATCTAACCTGGAACGCATAGAAGCGGACGTAAGAGGCCTCCGCCGAGACCTGATCACCAAGGGGGAGTAATCCCCCTCCCCCGCGTTAGCGGGGGAGGGTCGGGGTGGGGGTCGAGAAAGAACACACATGGCACTGACCCTGGGCATCGAAACCAGCTGCGACGAAACGTCCGTCGCCGTCGTGGAGGACGGCCGCCGCATCCTCTCCAACGTCATCCACTCGCAGGTCGACCTGCACAGGGAATTCGGCGGCGTGGTACCGGAGCTCGCGGCCCGCGATCACCTCGAGCGCCTGCCCCATCTCCTCGACCTGGCCCTCGAGCGGGCAGGCGCGAGACCACAGGACATCGACCTCATCGCGGCGACGCGCGGTCCCGGCCTGGCCGGCTGCCTACTGGTGGGGGTCGGCGTGGGGGAGGGGCTATCAGCCGCGTGGTCGAAACCGCTCACCGGCGTCAACCACCTCTGGGGCCACATCTATGCGGCCATGCTGGCGCGGCCGGGCCTGGAGCCCCCGCTGCTCGGCCTCGTGGTCAGCGGCGCCCACTCCGACCTGGTCCGCATGCCGGAGCACGGCCGTTTCGAGGTCATCGGCCGGACCAGGGACGACGCTGCGGGCGAGGCCTTCGACAAGGCGGCCCGGATGCTCGGCCTCGGCTACCCCGGCGGACCGGCGCTGGACCGGCTCGCGCGGACGGGCGATGCACGACGCCGGCGCCTCCCGAAGCCCTCGCTCCCAGGCCTCGAATACAGCTTCAGCGGCCTGAAGACGGCGCTCCTGTACCGCCTACGCGACCTGGGCGAAACCGTGACCGACCAGGACAAGGCCGACCTTGCCGCAAGTTTCGAACACTCAGTCGTGGAGTCGCTGCTGGAGAAGCTGGACACAGCCCTCAGCGATCATCCCTACCCGGAAGTGGTCGTGTCCGGCGGGGTGGCGGCGAATACACTCCTGCGCAAGCGAGCCGCCGAGGTGGTTGGCCACCGAGCAAGGCTGACCATGCCACCGCTCGAGCTGTGCACCGACAACGCAGCCATGATCGCGGCCGCCGGATTTTTCACCTCCCCGCTACCTCCCCGCTCGCCGGGGAGGTCGCCGGCAAAGCCGGCGGGTGGGGGCGTGCCGCCCGCAATAGCAATCGACCCCTCGCTAGGCTGGTAGCTGTGGCAGTCAAGGGCTGGTCCGTGGTCTTCCGGGGCGAGCGCATCCAGGCCGACCTGGTGGCGGCCGTCCTCCAGGCCGACGGCCTGCGGGTAGAGGTCTTCGGCGACCACGCCTACGGTGTGGGCGTGAACCTGACCGACGCGCGGGTCATGGTCCCCGACGAGCAGGCGAAGACCGCGCGGGAGATCATCCGCCAGGCCGAGCAGACGCCGGCCGAACCCGACGTTTAGCGGCCCCAACCCGTCGGGTAGTACAATTGGCAGTCGACCCCCCTGAGTGCTAAGCGCTTGGGCCGGGGGATTGCCAATCAAACCCATTTGCCGAGGAGAGCGCACATGAATCTGAGACCGTTAGGCGACCGCGTCGTGGTCAAGCCGGTCGAAAAGGAAGAGAAGACAAAGAGCGGGATCGTGCTTCCCGACACCGCCAAGGAGAAGCCCCAGGAGGGCATCGTCGAAGCAGTGGGCACGGGAAGGATCCTGGACAACGGCACCAAGGTGCCGATGGAGCTCAAGGTCGGCGACAAGGTGCTTTACGCCAAGTACGCCGGTAACGAATTCAAGCACGACGAGATCGAGTACTTGATCGTCTCGGAGAAGGACGTCCTCGCCGTAGTTTCGTCAAACGGCAAGAAGAAGTAACCCGGAAAAAGTAGAAGAGGGATATATATGGCAAAGACAGTCACATTCGACGTAGAGGCGAGGCAGGCCCTCAAGAAGGGCATTGACATCGTCGCCTCATCGGTACGCATCACGCTCGGCCCCAAGGGCCGCAACGTCGTCCTCGAGAAGAAGTTCGGCGCCCCGACCGTCACCAACGACGGCGTGACGATCGTGCGCGAGATCGAGCTCAAGGACGCTATGGAGAACACCGGCGCGCAGCTGCTGCGCGAAGTCGCGACCAAGACCAACGACGTGGCCGGTGACGGCACCACCACGGCGACGATCCTGGCCCAGACGATGATCTCCGAAGGCTTCCGCAACGTCGCCGCGGGCGCCAACCCGATGCAGCTCAAGCTCGGAATCGAGAAGGCCGTGTTGGCCATCGTCGACGAGATCAAGAGGTTGTCCGTGCCGGTCAAGGGCCACGAGGACGTCGCTCACGTCGCGGCGATCTCCAGCCAGGACGCACAGATCGGCAACCTCATCGCCGACGCGATGGACAAGGTCGGCAAGGACGGCGTGATCACCGTCGAAGACAACCAGGCCATGGCGACCGAGCTCGAAGTGGTCGAGGGCATGCAGTTCGACCGCGGCTACGTGGCCGCCTACATGGTCACCAACCCGGACCGGATGGAAGCGGTGCTCGAGGACCCTTACGTCCTGATCACCGACCGCAAGATCTCCGCCATCCAGGACCTGCTCCCCGTTCTGGAGCGCGTCGTTCAGCACGGCAAGCCGCTGCTGATCGTCGCCGAGGACGTCGAGGGCGAGGCGCTCGCCACTCTCGTCGTCAACAAGCTGCGCGGCACGTTCACCGCCGTCGCCGTCAAGGCGCCGGGCTTTGGTGACCGCCGCAAGGCGATGCTCGAGGACATGGCCATCCTCACCGGCGGTCAGGTCATCTCCGAGGACATGGGGCTCAAGCTCGACCAGACGAAGATCGAGCAGCTCGGCCACGCACGCCGCGTGACCGTGACCAAGGACGACACGACGATCGTGGAGGGCGCGGGCAAGCCCGAGGCCATCCAGGCTCGCATCAAGGCGATCAAGAACCAGGTCGAGGAGACCACCTCCGACTTCGACAAGGAGAAGCTGCAGGAGCGGCTCGCGAAGCTCGCCGGCGGCGTCGCCGTGATCAAGGTTGGAGCTCCCACCGAAGTGGAGCAGAAAGAGAAGAAGCACCGCATCGAGGACGCGCTGAGCGCGACCAAGGCCGCGGTTGAGGAAGGCATCGTGGCGGGCGGCGGCACCGTGCTGCTGAACGCCCAGAAGAAGCTCGACGGCGCGCTCGGACTCAAGGACGACCAGGCGACCGGTGTCAACATCGTGCGCAAGTCGCTCGAGGAGCCGGTTCGGCAGATCTGCCTGAACGCCGGCAAAGAGGGCTCCGTCATCATCGAAGAGATCCGCAAGGGCAAGCCGGGCTTCGGCTACGACGCCCTCAACGACAAGTTCGTGAACATGTTCGAGGCGGGTATCGTCGACCCGGCCAAGGTGACTCGTTCGGCGCTTCAGAACGCCGCGTCGATCGCGGCGATGGTGCTCACCACCGAGGCGATGGTCACCGAGGTCCCCGAAGAGAAGCGGGGCGGCGGCGGCGGCATGGGCGGCATGTCCCCGGACATGATGTAAGGAAGAACCCTCCCTCTCCCGCGCTAGCGGGAGAGGGTCGGGGAGAGGTGGGAGCTAGTCCCCCTCTCCCCGCAGGGGAGAGGGTCGGGGAGAGGTGGGAGCTAGTCCCCCTCTCCCCGCAGGGGAGAGGGTCGGGGAGAGGGTCGAGAAAGAAAGACCCCTTAAGTTCTGCGGCCCATAGGAGCCCTTCGCTTCGGCGAGGGGCTCTTCTCTTTTCCAGCCGGCTCGTCCACCGGGATGATCCCGCCCAGGCCCGCCATCCTCCGTGCCGCGAACGTGACCGCGAACGGGAGCAGGATCATGAAGCTGGCCACGAAGACCGAGAGCACGTCTGGAAGTCGCTTGGGGTCACGCAGACCGAGGTACGTCAGATATCCGCCTCCCGCGGCGGTCAGCAGGACGATCATCGTCGCGGCGCCCATGGCGTACCAGCGGTACTCGCGGTAGAGGGGAGGCGCGGTCCGGCTCGCCAGGCGCA
>Ga0209648_10003750_pt1 | contig 12817 bp, 14 predicted proteins | sample GraSoi2013_115cm_FD_185830 | JGI IMG/M metagenome (GOLD analysis project Ga0209648, IMG submission 185830) | Grasslands soil microbial communities from the Angelo Coastal Reserve, California, USA - Sample 9_17_2013_115cm (SPAdes) (version 2) | ecosystem: Environmental > Terrestrial > Soil >...
CTTCTCCGTCAGGTCTGTGTTGATCGTGATCGAGGCCGACTGCCTTTCATCGTGCAGCACGACATATCCGGGTGAGGCTCGGCTTTCATCCTCGGTCCAGCTGCCGCGAAGACAGGATTTGACTTCGTCGAAAACCTTTCCATGCGCGGCATTGCCCTCCTCTGCGGTTTTGAACCCCTGAGAATCGCAAGTGTAGGTCGCCGTTCCATAGAACGAGCAGTCTCCCCCAACCGGGCAGGGCGATTTTCGAATCCCGGAAGTTACCCTCGCGTGGAGCTCCGATGACGCTGGCAAACTTGTCTCTTGCCAGCGCCAAGGCAGCGACTTGCTTGAGTTCTGCGCAATACGAAGGAACCTCCGCAGCCTGCACGATCGATCCGACGTTGATCAACACCACTGTCGTCAGAACGCACAGGCCTGCCCGGGCTTGCCGCGGTGCACGCATGCTCGCGGACATCTCGTCGTCCCTCACTCGCTCGCCACCACCGTGAAATCCTCGAAATGCATGTAGCTGTCTGCCTTTGACCACAGGCCGACCTTTCCGGAGACGGGCGCTGGCAGCGTGTGCTGAAGATAGAGCTTGCCGTCGAGATACCCTTCAACCTTGTTGCCGGCGATGCGAACTTTCAAGTCGTGCCACTGGCGGGTTGCCGTCGGCGTGTTGCGAACCCATTCCACCGATGAACGCCGGCCCTTTTCAAACTTCCACAGCACGAGATTGCTTTCCAGGCAATTGGCCCGGATGGTCAGGTAGTCGCCGTTCGGCTTGAGATTGAACAGGATACCGGCGCCCTGATCGATGCGACCGGACAGGCCTTCGAACCGTACCGTGATCTCCCCGTTCTTGAAGTCTTCGACGTCCTTGGCCACGACATAAGGGTAATAGGCATAAGCCTGGACGCGATCGAGAAATTCCGCGTAACGTTCGCCATAGAGCGCACGCGCTTTGTCGGCAATGCCGGCAGAGGATTGTCCCTCTTTCCATTGCCGGCCATCAACGGCCAGCAGCTTCTTGCCACCGTCATTTTCGATGCGCCACACGCCGACCACGGGGAGGAGTCCCTTTGGCTCAGCGCCTGCCGTTTCATTGGTCAGGTCCACCTTGATCGGCGCCGCAAACGCCGGCAGGAGCACCGCAACCACACTCACGGCGATGATCAGTAGGTTTTTGTGCTGCTGTTCATGACGACCTCCTTGAGGAACATTTGGTTGTTGGACGGTAAACGGCGACTGCGCCACCATGCGAGAATGATCAAGATGGGCAATATCGCGAGAAACCACAGAAGGGCGAACGCGCCGTCCATGACGAGCGGATAGCCTGGAAATTCGGCGGAAGGGATTGGCGCGGGGGGCGGCACGCCTGCGAGCCCGTAGATCAGCGGAAGAATCTCGCGGGGACTTGTTGATCGGCTTTTATCAGATCGAGCACCATAACGATATTCGATCTCACCGTAGGCGTCATCGCCGGTCGACGATGCGAAGCTCTGTCGCGCGGTGGCCAAACGAATAGAAACACGCCGCATCACCCGTTCGAGCTTTGCCAGCACGTTCCGTTGCAGATCAATGTAGCGAGGGTCCTCGGGCGTAAGGTGGACCGTAATGGCCAGCGGCTCGGCAAGGCCTGCGAGCTGTTTGGCGTCGGCGAGAGCAAAGGAATTGCGGCGATCCTCGGTGACGTCAGCCGATGCCTTGATTTGGGCCACCACAAGAAGCGCGACCGCTGCGGCGCCAACACATACGGCCGAGCGCATCAGCTTCTGCCGAACAGCGATGCCGGGCGGCAGCCAGACGGCTGCCAGGGCCGCAAAGCCGCAGATCGCAACGACCACGCCACCAACGAGGCTCGCCGAAAGAAGCCCTTGCTCGAAGGTGCGAATGACCTGAGTCAGCGACAAACGGGCGAACCATTCGAGCCAGCCGGGTCGACCTGCGATGGTGAAATCGAGGACCCAGGATCCGATGGTGAACGCCAGCGTCACAATTGCGGCCGTGGCGCTGCTTTCGGTGATCGACGCAGCGAAAAGCGCGACGGCGCCGATCAGCAGGCCGTAGAGCAGGTGACCTAAGAAAAGCGTGACGATCTCAGCCGCAGACAAATGTCCGCCCGCCATCCACCAGATGAGGACGGATGAAAGCACAGGAATTGCGCATAACACCCAGGCGACAAACACCGCGGCGAGTTTGACAGAGACGATCGTGACGGTGCGGTACGGCAGCTGGACCAGGAGCCGCAACGCGCCGGACTGCTTCTCTTCACCAAGCACCCGAATGGCGACGAAGGGAAACAGAAGTGTGACGGCAACGTAGAGCGACCCGAAGGTGGGGACCAAGATTCCGTCCAGGGGCGAAAGACCGGTAGCGAGCACCGGCGAGTTCGCCGCCGCGGCACTCGCCTCGCCGTACAACGATGTCGCTTGGAAAAAGCTGTAGCCGACGAGCGGGCACGCGAGCAGCAACAGCGTCCACAGTGCGCGACCGCTGACGATTTCGCGCAGTTCCTTCGCGAATAAGGGCCGAACCGGAGCGCCGCGCGCCAGCGATGTCTCAGGTGAGAACAAGAAAGATGTCCTCCAGGTTTGCGCCGGGACGATTGGCTCGGTCACGCAGCTCTTCGAGAGTACCGACGCCTCGGATTCTGCCATCCGCCAGCAGGACGAGACGATCACAGACCTGTTCGGCATCGCGGAGCTGATGGATCGATAAGAGCAGCGTGCGGCCACCCGCCGCTACGCCCCGCAGCACAGCCATCATGTCGCGCGTTTGTCTGAGATCGAAGCCGTCGAACGGCTCGTCCGTCAGCAGAATCGGGTGTCGCGCGGGAAATCCGAGCGCGATGATCAGGCGGCGGTTATAGCCTTTGGACAGGGCGTGGATGCGCTTAGCGAGCACGGGGCGGAGACCGATCATAGAAATGATCTCGGATGCCTCAGCCGTCGAGCGAACGCCATCCGGCAGGCAGAAGATCACTTCGCGCCGCCGCCGTAACGGCAGGAGCTGATCGCGGAAACGAATCTCGCCTGAATCGACCGGGAGAAGACCGGCAATTGCTTCGAGTAGCGTCGTCTTGCCAGCGCCGTTCGGTCCAATCAAGCCCAGAACCTCGCCTGCCTGCACCGAAAAGCCTATGCCTTCGAGTGCACGTTGCTCGCCGTAATATTTACTCAGCGAAGTGATCCGCAACACGGTCATGCCCTTGTTGTCGCTGAACGACGAGGTGCGGGATCTATCGAGCACCTAAGGTCATCATGCATCGTCATCGATCTCCCAGTCTCGTACACTTGCGCTCACGATGGCAGGATGGCGAGCGCACATCCAGCCGCCACGAGCAGAATTAAGAGGACTTTCCGGATCTCGGCTCCATCGACCTGATCTCGAACCCTCTTTCCGAGCCAAGTTCCGATCAGCACCGCCGGTAAGCTGAGCGCAAATAGGGATATAGTGTTGCCATTGACCGCACCTCGAGCTCCCAGACAAAAGGCGCCGATGACGAAAACAAAAAGTCCAACGTACTGAAATACAGACTGCTGAATTTCTTTCGGCCATGTGCGCAGCCTGCACCACATGTCGCTGACAAGGCCCGTAAATCCGGCCGCGCCACTGAGGAGGCCATTGAGAAGGCCAGCTCCGGCATCTGCAATCGGTCCGCCTGATTTGATCGCCTCAATTGCAGGCAGCATCAAACCGCCCACGCCATAAACAATGAGGAGGCCCCCGATCACAGCGCGCATGATCGTGGGATCCGACGAACCGAGAATCGTGACGCCAACAGGCACGCCGATTGTTGCACCGGCAAGGAATGGCCACAGCACGCTCCATTTAGGCGTCGGGCGCAATACCCACCTGGCAACGCCTTGCACAAGCGGGCCAAATGCAATTGTCAGAGTGACGGTTTGGATTGGGGTCAGCAGCTGCAGCCACACTGCGGTTGCGACGAGGCCATAGGCAAAGCCGGTGACCTGCGATGCCAATGCGGCCACGAACGACGCGCTGACAAAAACCAACAAATCAAGGACGTTGACGTCCATTGGAACCCTGCCGTGGGTGGCCCGAAGATGAATCGCGGCGGGCGACGCATCTTCGGACCGGGCGCCGAAATTAACTCCTGGCGCTTGCGGTTTTGTCGAGGGCGGCGCGCAGGCCTCTAACAAGCTTCAGGGCGTCGTCATTGGCCCAGAAGTGAAGGAAGATGATTCGCGGTTCTTCGGTCAGCATGTGGCTGTGAATAGCCGTCACATCGATGCCGTTAGCGCGCAGCGTCTTCACCACCTCAGCGACCTCCGACCCGATGAGCGCATAGTCGCCAGTGATTGCCGCTTTGCCGCCGCCGGTCGGTTGGAAATTGATGGCGGTCGCACCGCCCATGATCGGCGCTCCCACCGCCATTCCCTGCTCGGTGATAGGATCGCGGCGAGGTATGTTGACAGCATAGACCCCGCCATTGTTGGCACCCTTTGCGCCGAGAATCTGATCGATCTGGGCGGTGTCGAGATCGATGGCAGGAGGCTGCGCGGGAGGTGGGGGAGGCGTGAGTGGCGTTTTGCTGACGGCAAGTGCGTCACGGATGGTCTCGGCCATCTTCACCGGATCACCGTGCCCGCCGACGTGCATGTAGAACGTCAACGGTTCGGCGCGCAGCAGGTGATTGTGCACCGCGGTGACTTCCACGCCCCCTTCGATCAGCTTGGCCATAACGGGGTTGACCTCGCTCTGAAGCAGCACGAGGTCTCCCATCGCCATCGCCGTGTTCCCCATCGGCTGGAACGCGATCCAGCCGCCGAGCGCTAGTGTCGGCCGGATTGTGATGCCGTCGAGCGTGACCTGCAGGTCAGACCGCGGAAAGCCCCAGCGATGAACCGCGCCGCCGACCGCTCCGGTTCTGCCGAAGATGCCGTCGATCTTGGTCCAGTCGATGGCTTGCGCATGGGCGCTGGCTGCCGTTGACAGAACAACGCCGCAAGCGGCGAGGAGTTTAATAATACGCATGACATTGGTCCTCCGTGATTTCAGGCACGAGTGCCTATGTTGCTGCCTTTCGCTATCGAACCGGCTGGTTCTAACGGTCCTGCAAAAACCAAGGCCCGTTACCGTTTGCTACCGGCCGGTGTTCGGATACGCGTCGAATTGTGCAAGTCCTTTGACACCAGATGATGCGCCAATCATTTGCGGCTGCTCGAACGCATGCGCGAGACAATGATCGAAGTCATCATCTTTATGTAAGAGCCCTCCTCGGTTCGTTGTTGTTGACACAGCATCCAATCGCGCTGAGGTTTCTACACGCCGCGCCTCCCCTTGATTTCCGGCAAGGAGAAGCCGAACGTCATTCCGGCGCGAAACTCTTCAACTGGATGTCCATTCACGACGGCGTGGCGAAAGCCGACGTCGAAGCTGAGATTGTCCTGCACCTGCCAAATGGCACCAATCAGGCCGGAGACGGTTCGCGACTGACCGATTTCCTCTTCGTAGAAGAATTCGGCGACCGGCCGTACCTTCCACTTCGAGGGCCCCTCGATAATGCTGCCGAGAAAGAAGTCAGCGTGATTGTCGCGCGTGAGTTCTGTGACGACGTTGGCGTGTACGGTTCCCCAGTCCCATCGCTGAGAAGCGATCGTGCCGAAGCTCGCACCGAAACCGCTGTCGGCGCGCACGCCCGGCAGCAGCGGCCCGAATTCGATTGCAATGCTCGGCCCGCTGGCGTCCTGGAGGCTCCCCTCCCTCAACACGTGCTTGAGAAATGCCCCGACGCCGTTGATGCTCGCGCTTTCATCGGAATTCGCCAGCGGAAATTGTCCCTGGCCCTGAAATACGAATTCCCAGTTCTTTGCGTAGCCGTAATTGAAGATCATGAACGGCGCGATCAGCGACGTCTGCGCGTTCTGGCGTAGTATCCCGGCCGGCTCCAACTCGATTTCCACCTCCTGCGGATCGGCCACCGCGGCATCGGTGCCGTCGAACGGCCGATACGCGAATGACGCCGTCGGGCCCACCATCGCTACGCCGATAATCACTACGCACGTGAGCGATGATGAAGACCCGATCTTCGAAATCCGATGCCTCATTCGCACGCCACTCCTTTGAAGCCCATTCAAGGCACCGGACGGTACACCCACACGGCGGCCGGATCTAACGATGCCGCCCGCACCGCGAGAAACAGCCGGTCCACTGACGGAACAAAATAGGAAGTGCGCACGCCTCGGACTGTGGGCACTCTAACGAGACGACGATAGTCGCCCGCGCGTGCGTCGAAGACGTCGATGAAACCTTCACCGCAGCTGACGTAGACGCGTCCGCGCTTTGCGTCGACGAAAAGATCGTCGGCATCGCCGCACAGTTCAACACTCGCAACACTCTCTCCATCGCGGGCGGAAAACGCTGCGAGTCTTCCCGGGGCCCGGAAGGCGACCAGGACACGCTGGGCATCCTCATCGAGGGCCATCGCAAAATTCGCACCGCTCTCTTTCACGCGCCACAGTGCATTCGGTTGGCCACTGCCACTATCGAGCACCGCGATTGCCCTTGCACGCGGTACGTTCACAATGATCTGGTTGTTGCTGCGGTCGAGCTGGAAACCCTCCGGATGCACCGGCAACGGGAAATCGGCGATCTTGGTTCGCGTGGCTGGATCGATCGTCGCGATGCCGCCGCTTCCGTAGCCGATCAAAACACGCTTAGTGGATGGATCGACGCGCACATTGTCTGCATCATCGCCTAAATCGATACGACCTGTTTCCGCATAGTCTGCACCGCGATACAGGCGAACCGACCCATCACCGCCATTGGCCACGTACAGCGTATCGCTCGATGGCTCATAGCCGACGCCTTGCGGTTCCGTCAGTCCCGCGATGACGTGAATTACCTTGCGCGCCATGAGATCGACCACCGCGACGGAGTTGCTTTCAAGTTCCGCAACGAACAGCCTGCTCCGCAGCGGATCAAGAGCCATGTGATCGATCCGCCCCCTCACTTCGCCGAGCGCAATCTTGCCTTCCAGATTGAGAAGGGGTGTCTCAGGAATCTGGGCCGCCGATGGCGTCGCGAGGAGCGGCAGCACCATGGCGGCCGTGAAAAGAAGGAGAGTGATACGCGATTTCATCGTCTGCCTCGCTGCACCTGCAAAGGAGTGCGATCGTAAATCGGCGGTGTCGATTTTTGATTGTTTCAGTTCTTCATCGGATCGCATTGCCGGGTGTTCGTACCCCAAAAGTCGATGCAGTCGTCATACGTTGCGGGCCCGCGTCCGACCGCTTTGGCGAATAGATATTTGACGACGGCATCGACCTCGCGTTGCGACAAGAAATCGTTGCCAGCTGGGGGCATGTCCTTGCCCATTTCTTCGCGCGTGTGTCCGAAGCAACGCTTATCTGTGTATGCGAAGCGGTCATGGTAGGGCATGCCGGTGCCCGGCCGGCCGCATTTCACCACTTCGGTGAGCTGCTCGGGTGTGAGATGCGTTGCGCGCAGCGAAAGGGCATTGCCGCCATAACCTTGGTCGCCCGACGCATCCCATTTATGGCAATACTGGCACACCGCCTTGCTCTTGAAGATTTCCTTGCCGAACTCGACCAAGCGAGCTTCTTCCGCGGTCGGCGCCGCCTGAGCGACGGCTGGCCGCATATCATCCGCAAACCAGAGGAAGCAAGCTGCGGCAGCAATCAGCGCCGCGCAGCCGCCTGCGCGCTCTCCTGCCGCTTTCAGGACGGTGCCGATCATTCCAAGACTCCCGATATGGCCTGCGCAAGCTTTGCTTTTGAAGCGCGACTGCAGATGTCCAGCGAAATATCGGTCCGGCGTACTGGCCCGGACCTTAAATGCCTATTTCCAACTCGCCCGGCGTCGTTTCATAGGCCGGTCGCCGGTTCGCCGGTGATCAGGTCATAGAAGGTGGTCTTGGCCGAACTACCTTGGGCGGTCATCACCTCGAAAACGGGCTTTCCGTTCCGGATCTTCTCTTTCACGGAGAAGACAGTGCCCTGCGCCGATGCTTTCTGGATGATTGCTGGGATTGTCATCTTCGTCATCGAAAGCAGCGTGTGGTACTGCGCCGACCGAGCGATGTGCTTGAGATCAGCGAACACCTCCTTGTCGGGAGTCCAGGCCGCTGCGGTCGCATCACCGCCGTACTCGTTGAAGGAGTTGTCCTCGGCGGGGGTGTCGAAGCCCTTCGCAGAGGTGTAGACCGTCAGGGCAAGCTTGCCCTTGTCCATTTCGTACTTGGCTTCGGTTGGCACCTCGGTTCCCTTGGCTACCTGCGCGATGCCTTGCACCAGGGTGATCTTCGCACCTGCCAGGGCTTTAATGAGCACTTCATCTGCGTTCTCCGCCGCTTGAGCCGCAATGGTACCCGCTAGGGTCACGAGCGCGGCCGTTATGGCCAACTTCCAATTTCCACTCATTTTGGTCTCCCCGGTGTGCGTCACTGTTTCGCTTAGCTGTCGACGTTTACAGTCAAGTCGGGTCGGATAGTCGGAATTTGCCTAAGGGAGGCTGATCGGACGTGTCGCGCCCGGCAATGTCGTTAGCTCTCCGGACGCGCGTCCGCGCGGTCCGCTCACCAATCAGACGGGCGAGTTGTTCGTGGAAAAGAGTCCCTATCGACGACATCGCGCGTCCTTACACCTGCTGCGAGCGCAGATTTAACTGTTGGACGCGATGCTTCGGCTGTCGCCTCGTGGGGAGATCGCTTCCCCATGGATCCATTAGCGTGGAACGTCTGTACGCTGTCAAGGATCAAAGCATTTCGTCGCAATCACGGCGGGGACGCTACATGGCTTTGTTTAAGGTAGTTTTATGCGCTTGGGGCAAGATTGTGGGAGAATGCGTGGGGTGGTAATTCCGCGCCCGACATCCAGTTCCAAGCAACAAGGACCGGTCATTCATTTCGGTGCAGTCTCTCGCGCACAGGCTTTGCGATTGTGGCGGTGAGTGTCCCGCGCAATCTCGATAGACCGAGTCGAGAGAATGGTATCTGCGGCATTACTTCGAAGGTGGATGTGATTCAGCTGAAATACATTTCAAATAGCAGGGCAAAGGTGATATTTGTTAGCTCGCTGCTGTGGGCGGGTCGACACCTGGAGTTGCAACACACGCCTCAGAACTGCAAACCACAGTGGACGCGAAGAGTCGAGGCTAGGATGCGTCTATTGATCGTGGAAGATGAGACGCGGATTGCTGAGCTCGTTCAGGAAGCGCTGGCGCGTGCCGGTTTCGCGGTTGATGCGGTAGCGTTATGCGCCGATGCCCGGGCGGCGCTCGCAGTCACGTCTTATGACGCGGCGATTGTCGATCTCGGGTTGCCTGACGGTGACGGGCTGAGCTTGCTCGGAGAGCTGCGAGCGAAAAATAATCCCACTCCCGTACTGGTATTGACGGCCCGCGATGCTGTCGAGGATCGTGTTCTCGGTCTCGACACCGGCGCCGATGACTACCTGGTCAAACCATTTGCGATGACCGAACTCATCGCACGAACAAAGGCGCTGTTACGTCGTCCGGGTGGCGCGCTTGGAATGACTTTGAAAGCCGGCAACATCAGCTTCGATACTGTGGAGCGGGATGTCAGGATTGGGGGCGCCTCATTGGTCTTGCCACGACGCGAGAGTGCAATCTTGGAACACTTGATGCGGCGTCTTGGTCGCGTTGTGCCAAAGCCGGTTTTCGAAGAGAAGCTGTACGGGCTCAATGACGAGCATGGGTCAAATACAATTCCCGTTCATGTCCACCACCTGAGGCGTAAGCTGCTGGATGCAGGCGCAACTGCCGAGATCCACACGGTACGCGGCGTCGGCTACATCCTGACTGAAAGCAGCACATGAGGACCGTTCGGCTCCGGTCGCTGCAGGCAAGGTTGGCGCTGCGCCTTGCCGCACTGTATGTGGCCGCGACCGCAATGGCGGTCGGCATCCTGATTTATCAAGCCTATGAAACGGCCGACACCCTCAATGATCGCGAACTCAGTCTGCGGGCCGCCGATCTTGCGCACTACGTTGTGGTGGATTCCAGTGGGGCCGCCCGCCTTGAGCTGCCGGCGGAGCTTGCCGCACGCTATCAGGCCGCCGGCAACGGCGATATCTTTGCAGTTCGCCGCGGCTCCGATGCCGTCCTTGCCGCCTCGCCGCCGAACTTCGGTGAAGTTGCAGCGAGATGGCCAGCGGGAACGGACGACCCGAGCTATTTCCATCTCAAGGACTTCGGCGGCGAGGGGCGCGAGTACTACGGTTTGACTGTCGTGCAAACCAGTGCGGCCGGCCCTCTTTCCGTCTCAGTCGCACGCGCTGCTGATGCTGACATACTGGTTCACTCCCTGTTGCGGGAATTTGTGCTGGATTTGGGGTGGATCATTCCATTGCTGGTCATCGCCACCCTGGTTGTTGGCGCAGTGGCAATACGAAGCGCCTTCAAGCCTGTCGCAGATGTATCGCAAATGGCTGCGGCCATTGGTCCGGGCGCGACCTCGATCCGCCTGCCGGAAACAAATCTACCAAGTGAGATCACACCCCTGGTCACCGCGGTCAATCGTGCGCTGGACCGCCTCGAGCAGGGCTTCCACCTTCAGCGTCGGTTCACAGGGAATGCCGCCCACGAGCTGCGCACGCCGCTTGCCATTGTAACCGCCGCGCTCGATGTCATCGAGGAGAACGGCGAGATAGCCAAGATCAAAGCCGATGTAGCGCGGATGAACCGGCTTGTGGATCAGCTTCTGCGCGTTGCCCGGCTGGACGCCGTCGCGCTGGACGTTTCAGAACCTGTTGATCTCAATGATGTCGCGTCCGAAATCGTGGCCGCGATGGCGCCCTGGTCGCTCGCTCGGAAAAGGTTGATCGCGTTGCATGCCAACGGCGAACCTGTGATGGTTAAGGGGAACCGCTACGCAATCGGTGATGCCGTCAGAAATCTTGTCGAGAACGCCGTTGCTCACGCACCCCCGTCGAGCGAGGTGACAGTGAGCACATCAGCAAACGGCACTGTCAGCGTGGCCGATCGCGGCCCGGGAATTGCAGCCGAGCAGCGCAAACATATTTTCGAGCGATTCTGGCGTGGGAGCGGCAAAGAAGGCTCGGGGGCAGGGCTGGGACTCGCCATCGTGATGGAAATCATGAAGGCTCATCAAGGCAGCATCAGCATTGATGATAATCCTGGTGGTGGCATAATCTTCACACTGTGCTTTGGCCACCTTATGAGTCAGCGCAATAAAAAAAGCCCCGCCACGGCGGCGGGGCCGAGTGAATGAATCGAGCAAACTCGATTCATTCCCACAAATACCCGGCTGAGGGAGGGTAAGATGCATGGCCGGGCATTCGGGCTCGGTAACCCAGGCGACTGTTTTGAGCGACCACAGTCCCTTCATCCATCGCTCGAAAACGGACAAGCACCGGATCAAACTTTGTATGAATTATGCGTCGCTCGGCACCTGCCATAAAGACGTGAGCCCTGTCGCTTCGCCGACCTAAAGTGCGCCCTTCCTGCGCGCTGCAGCGAGTTCCTGTATCTTGGCGCGGATCGGATCGAACGGACCGTGTCTGTGTTGTTCGGGTGGAAAATCGTCCGCGTAGGGCCCGTAAGGTGTATCAACGGGTTTCTGCAGCCTGTCAGGAAAATCGTTGTCGAGATTAGGTCTGACCGGACGCTGAAGGCTGTTTATGTACGCTGCGACGTCATAGGCGTCTGCATCGGACAGCACCGGCGTGTCAAACGTGGTACCGAACGGCATGTTGTGACGCACGAAGGATGCGGCGGTCAGCACCCGTGTCATGCCGGCACCGTTGTTGTAGCTGTCCGGTCCTGCCAGCGGCGGAAACTGGTAACCGGGGCCCTTCTCGGCGCCCTGACCTAGTCCGTCCTTACCATGGCAGGAGGCGCAGGCGTCGGCGAATACTTTCGCACCGTTGTCGAGATCAGCCGCACGGCCGGGTTCCTTGATGCTCTTCAGACCGGCGCCAATGAGCTTGGCGCCGTCGGGAATTCCGGTCGACAGCCATTTCATATAGGCGAGATACGCCTTCATCTCGGTCCCATCGAGCGGCATGACGTGGCCGTTCATGCTGCGCTCCAAGCAACCGTTGATGCGCTCTTCCAGCGTGCCAATCTCCCCTTCGCGCCCGCGATACTGCGGAAACTGGCCCCATACGCCCGTCAGAGGCACCGCGTAGGTCTGAGTGCCGGCCTTAAGGTGACAGTTTTGGCAGGTAAGGCTACTGCGAGAGAAGCGCTTGGCCGGGTCGATCGCGGCCGGACCGATCTGGTTTGCGGTATCCGTAAAGAGGGCATAGCCGTATTTGACGAGTTTGCCGAAAGGGTCGTCTCCAACCGAGCCAATGCTCGGCGACGTCCATTCCGTGAGATCGATCTGCGGCACGTCCGCGGCTGGTGCATCGCGCGCCATCACGACTGCGGCAGCTGCGAGGGACATCATCGAAATCAAACAGATGCTATGTTTCATTTTCAAGCTCCTGATGAAAGACGGTTGCCCGCACGCGCGGTTTTCGACGGTGTCATCAAGCGTCCAGATTAGCGAGTCATGTTTAAGGCAGTTTTATCCGAACGCAGCCCACTCGCTCCGAGCGCGGCAAATCCTGCACGCGCACTTATTATGACTAGATGTTGTGACGGTCGGCTCAGTCGCTATCGAGCACTCATGGAGGCGACTACCTCCTCAAGATGCCGGACGATTGCACTTCGAGCGCGGACATAGTCCTCAGCGGCTGGCGGTACATCGGACCAATAGGTGACCTCAGCATGCCTTTCAAGTTGGTCGGCACTTCGTCAAAGGCGAAAATCTTCGTTGCAGCGTCTGCCGGTTTCGATGTGAGGCCGACAGGGACGTCAG
>Ga0209648_10003753_pt1 | contig 12813 bp, 13 predicted proteins | sample GraSoi2013_115cm_FD_185830 | JGI IMG/M metagenome (GOLD analysis project Ga0209648, IMG submission 185830) | Grasslands soil microbial communities from the Angelo Coastal Reserve, California, USA - Sample 9_17_2013_115cm (SPAdes) (version 2) | ecosystem: Environmental > Terrestrial > Soil >...
GGTGAGCGGGCCGGCGAGATCGGCATAATCACAGGCTCTCGAGGAAGGCGAGCAGAGTGTCAGGCGGGCGGTAGCGGCCGGGGCGGACGCTGGCTGGCGTGGTGAGGGCGAGAGCTCGTTCTTTGATGGTCATGTCCGCGTGGAGGTAGACGCTCGTCGCGCGGATGTCGGCGTGGCCGAGCCACAGGGCGATCACCGAGGTGTCGACGCCTGCGTGGAGCAATGACATGGCGGCGCTGTGGCGAAGGACGTGGGGGCTGACCCGTTTCCCGTGCAGGGACGGCTGTTGGCGGGCGGCAACGGCCGTGTGCGTGCTCACGCGCCGTTCGACGGCGTCTCTGCTTAGCCGTCGGCCTGTGCGGGTGGGGAACAGCGGGTCCTCGGCTCGTCCGCCGCGTTCGCGTGTCCATTCGCGCAGCACCGCCTGGGTGGGGCCGGTGAGGGGCACGGCTCGTTGTTTGCGGCCTTTGCCCTCACAGCGGACGTGGGCTCCGGCGCCCAGGCAGACGTCGCCGCGGTTGAGGCCGACGATCTCGGAGACTCGCAGCCCGGTCTGGGCGCCGAGGAGGATTAGCGCCCGGTCTCGTCTGCCCTCCCATGTTGTCAGGTCGGGGGCGGCGAGCAGCGCCTCAAGCTCGGCCGGGGTGAGGAACGAGACGGTGGCCTTCGCGAAGCGTTTCTGGGGGATGGCAAGCACCTGAGCGATGAGCTCGGCGTGCTCGGGGTGGCGCAGCGCGGCGTAGCGGAACAGGGAACGAATGGCGCCAAGTCGCGCATTGCGGGTTCTCGGTGTGTTGTGACGCTCGGTTTCCAGGTGGTCGAGGAAGGCGCTGATGACACTGGTGTTGAGATCCTCGATGCCGAGCGCGGACGGCGCCTTGCCGGTCTCGCGCTCGACGAAACTGACCAGCAGCCGGAAGGTGTCCCGGTAGGAGGCGACCGTTCGCGGGCTGGCCTGGCGTTGCCGGGCCAGCCGTTCGGTGAAGAAGGACTGCAGGGTCGGGGCGAGCGCGCTCATGGCCGGAGGCCCTGGGCGTCGAGCCTGGCGGCGGCCAGCGATAGCAGCTCCGGCGCGGCCGACAAGTACCAGTAGGTGGATACCGGGTTCTGGTGCCCGAGGACAGCGGACAGGCGCGGCAGGCGGGCCTGCACGTCGTGGCCGTCGCGATACCACTTGACCAGCGTTGTCACGGCGAAGGTGTGGCGGATGTCGTGGATCCTGGGGCGGCGCGGCGACCCGATCCCGGTCGCATTGACGAGCTTGCGGAACGTGTGGCAGACGTCGCAGTACAACAGGGCGGTGCCGGCGGTCGAGACAAAGAACGCGGGGCATTTCGGCCATGGCTGGAGCCGGTCGCGTTGCCCGGCGTAGGCGGCCAGCGCGGCCACGGCGCTGGCGTGGAGGGGAACGAGCCGGGATTTGCCGAATTTCGAGTCGCGCACGACGATCACCGCTTCGGCCCACAGCAGGTCAGGCCGCTCGAGGCGGATCGCCTCACCCACCCGCATGCCTGTCGCGGCGAGCAGCCCGATCAGCGTCTCCACCGTCACGGCTCGCAGCGGGGTCGGGATCGACCGCCGGGCGTGGGCCATCAGCGCCGCGATGTCGGCGCCGGAGTAGATGAACGGCTGGCGGCGGCGCTGCCGGAACGTCACCAGGCCCGGCGGCGGGACCTCAGTTCCCGGATCGACGCCGGCCATGTGGCGGGCGAAGCCGCGGGTCACGGTCATCCGGCGCATCCACACCGAGCTCGCCGGATCCGCGTCGGGGCGGCGAGCCCACGCCAGGGCCGCTTCGACGGTCACCGTCTCGGCGCCGATGGAGTCGAGGTAGGCGACGAAGCGCGGCAGCAGGCGGTGGGCGTCGTCCAGCTTGTGGCCCAGGGCGCGGCGCAGGCGCAGGTAGTCGCCTGCATGGCCGGACAGGTCGCTCATCGCTCTGCCCCCGGCCAGCACGGGGCGACAGTGCGCAGGGCGGCGAGGTCCACCTTGGCGTATACCGCCGTGCTGGCCAGATCCCGGTGGCGGAGCACCTGGCCGATCTCGGGCAGGGCCGCCCCGCGGCGCAGCATGTCGACTGCGAGCGCATGGCGCAGCCGATGGGGCCCCACCGGGCGCTGGCCTGTCCGCTCGCAGCCGCGGGCCACGGCGCTGCCGACCGAGCAGGGGCGGATGGGGCGCACGGGCGCCAGCAGGGTCAGGAACACCGCGCGGGACTCCGCCCGCGGGCGCCCGTCGCGCAGGTACGCGGCGATCGCTTCACCGACGTCAGCCGGCAGCGGCAGGCATGCCTCGCCGCCGCCCTTGCCGCGTACCCGCAGCAGGCCCGCCCGCCAGTCAAGATCGCCGAGTTCCAGGCGGGCCACCTCGCACGAGCGCAGACCGAGGCGGGCCAGCAACAGCAAGATCGCGTGGTCACGCAGCCCGGCGGGCTGCGACCGATCGCAGCTCGCCACCAGGGCAGAGATGTCGAGCCCGGCCGGCACAGACGGCAGCTTCGTGTCCTTCCATCCGGCCACCGGCGGCACCGCGGCGGCTAGATCGCTGGCCACCACGCCCTCACGGCGCAAGAAACGCAGCACCGACCGCAGGCCAGTGACCCGGTTCTTCGCGGACCCGGCCGCGAGCCGCTCACACTCCCGCAACAAGAACGCGGTGACCACGCCTCCGCACAGGCCAGCGACGCCGGTCTCATCTCCCGCGGCCGCCGCGCGCCCGGACAAGAACCGCCGGGCGACTGCGACATAGCCCACCACCGTCGAAGTGGCGAGCCCCCTGTCTTCCGCAAGGAAGCGCTCATAGCGCTCGAGCAGATCCCCCAGCGGCGTCGCCGGGCCGGCCGACGGCGGGCCCACGACCCCGGCCGCATGCAAATGCGCGAGCAGGGGACCTAGCACCCGGGCCGTCGGAACCCTCCTCTGCCCGCCAGCCCGGCGGCTGTCAAGAAACTCCTCGAGCCGAGCAGGGGTCAGATCCTCGACCGCGACCCTGGCCCCGGCCATCCAGCGGCTCAGCTGGCCCATCAAAACCACGTGCGTCACGACGGAGTTCGCCGTGAAGCCGCGGCATACCAGCTCGTCCCGATAGCCATCAGCGAACTCCGCCAACGGCCCGCCGCGCTGCACCCACGAAACCATGCTGATCGCCTCCTCCTTGCCGCGACGCCATGTCGCAGTCAGAAGGAGACTTCAACTTCAGCCTGCTGTGATTATGCCGATCTCGCCGGCCCGCTCACCACCGGCGCGCCCGCCCCGCACGGGCCTCAGACCTCACGGGCACCGCGTGTCCGCATAATCGCCAGGTCGGCATAAGTCGCAGATCACGTGGACCGCCAGGGCGGGGTCGGTCTGGCGGTCGATCTGGTCGAGGAAGTCGCGGAAGTCCACCGCGCGGTGCTGGGCGGACAGCTTGCTGATCACCTTGCCGGTGGCGATGTTCAGCGCGGCGAACAGGTCGATCGTGCCGTGGCGGACGTAGTCGAAGCTGCGCCGCTCGGGCACCCCGGGCATCATCGGCAATACCGGGGCGGTCCGCTCCAGAGCCTGGTTATCCGGGGTTAGCGATCTTGATCATGGTGTTTGTCCTGGTAGAACGCTTGCAGTCGCGTCCGTAAAAGAGGCGCTTCGCTGGGAGGCCCGGTCTGGCGGCGGCTATTTTCGTGGAGCATCGGAGTCTGGTGAGTGGGCCCAGCGCTGCCAGCACGCGGCAACTTCGTCGCTGACGGGCAGGGTTGTTTCGCTGATCATGAGCACCTCCGCCTGGCCGACCCGCTGCGGGCCTTCGTATGCGTGGATTTGCTCGCCGGCTTCGAGCCACTGCCAGGCCTCGATAAAGAGCGGCATTAGGACCGCCCGCGCTGTCTGGCCGGGGTGCAGCTGGTCAGCGCCAAGACACAGCAGAGGCCCTCCGCTCTGCTCGCGGGGATGATCTGTTCCGGGCAGGCCCCAGTTGGGCCGGTAACCGAACCGGGCACTGGTGATCGGGGCCCGGCGTCCTCCCTCCTCGGTGTGGAGCAGTCGCAGCCTCACCGCGACCAGCAGGCCGCGCACGTCAGCCATCACCGTGGCGAGCCTGGTCCGAGAGGCGCAGCGATACCCGCAGCTGCCCGTTGGGTGTCCGCACCAGCACGATCCCGTGCACCCGGGTACCGACAGCGGGCCACTGGTCCGGGTTGCACTCGATCGGGTCATCGCCGACGTGTCTTAGGTCAACGGTGGCGGTCTCGTCCCACTGGTCAAGAGCTACCTCCAGGCCCCATTTGCGGTGCGCGGCCACTACCCCGGTGACTGGCTGGCCGGGCGCTGCCCGCGCGCCGCTGCGCAACGCACGCGATGCGGCGTCATTGGCCCGCCGATATGCCTGGACTTTCGCCTCCCAGTTTGGGTCGGCGGCGGTGAGCGCGCGGTCCATGACCGGGGCCGGGGTGTTCAAGGTGACGAGGAAGAAGAACACATCGGCCGCGTCCGCGAACGGTCTCGGTGGGTCGTAGTAGTCCTGCCCGCCGAACGTGTGGCAGGTTCCGTCGTCGAGGCGGAGCCGGACCGCGAGGTCACCGGCACCGCGCTCGATGACTTCGGCGTCGGTGATCGGCCGGGGCAGTCCCACCCGGACATGCTCTCGCGTTCCGCGGGTGCCTGGCGCGGCAGTTTTTTCAGCCCTGTTGCGTTACCGTTCGCTGCGCGAGACGGCGCCGCAGTTCGAGGTTCTCGCCATGGGCGGCCTCCAATGCCTGGTTGAGGTCGTGCACTTCGTCGCGGTGGCGTCGTTTGAGGTCGGCGAGCTGGGTGGTGAGGGTGCGGATGACGCTGCTGGGCTCGTCAGGGTCGGGCCGCTCGGGTGGCGCGGGTGGCGTGATCTGCTGCTGGGCTCGTAGTTGCTCGACGCGGCGGCGGATATCGGGGGTGTGGTAGAGGAAGTCCAGTGAAACGCCCGCGGCCTGGGCAAGCCCACGGAAGGTGATTGGGTCGCCACGGCGGATCATGTCCCGCAGGCCGGTCTCGGCGCGGGCCTGCGCGGCTGCGCTCTTGGCCGCGGCGGCCCGGCGCAGGTTGCCGGGGTTACCGCGCATCGTGCTGCCCCGTCTGGCGGCTGCGGGCGATGGCGTCGGTGCGGGCGGAGGCGCCGGCTCCGCGCAGGGCCTGGATGCTGCCATCAGCGAGCCGGGTCTGCTCGAGCTTGACGATGATCCGGCCGAGAGCGTCCTGTTCCTGGCGGCGCCCGGCGAGCCAGACGTTGTCCTCGCTCATCTGCTGCCCGGTGCGGGCGGTGAACGCCTGGCGGCGCTGGCTGATGAGCTGCTCGGTGCTGGCCAGCTGGGTGGTCAGCTCAGGCAGGAACGAGGCATCGGTGGCGAACTTGTCGCAGGTCAGGCAGGCGTTGCCCTTGCTGCAGTGCTGGCGGGGCGGGAGCAGGCACCAGCCGTTGGGCAAGACCCGGTCGGCCCGCTTGTCCAGCTGGAGCATGTCGTAGAGGTCGCGCGGGTCGGTGTCGAGCTCGCGGGCATCGGCGGTGAGCTTGCGGTAGCGCAGGAACTCGGCCTCGTGGGTGGAGGCCAGGGTTTTCGCGTAGATCATGGTCATTTCCGGTGACAGGTGGCCAAGATAGCGTTGCACCACGTGCAGCGGCACGCCGGCGTTCAGCAGGCTGGTGGCCCTGGTATGCCGGAAACGGTGGGTGCGCTGGAAATCCACCAGGGCGCCGGCGGCGTCGCGGACGTCGAGCCGGCGGGCTAGCTCGCCGAGCAGGTCTCGCAGCCTTCCGTCTGAGTAGGGACGGTCGCCGTTGCGGTTCTTGCGCGCGGCGAGGAACAGGTACTTCGGCGCCGGCGCGGCCAGGAACCGGCTGGCCCACTCCTGCTGCGCACGGATGATTGCCACGATCTCCTGGTCGACCAGGATGGTGTCCGGCGCGCCTTCGATCTTGGTCTGCTGGTAGCGGAGCCGGGCCGTGAAGCCGCTGGCCTCGCCGGCGGTGCCGGCTGGCTGGTCGAGCGGCAGCAGCGGGTCGCGGTCGAGCAGGCAGATCTCGCTGACCCGCCGCCCGGTGCGGGCCAGCAGCATGAGGATCCGCATCGCCTGCTCGTCACCGAGGCCGCCTTCCGCGGCCGGGACGCCGAGCAGGCCGGCTCCGGCCATGATCTGGGTGAACGCGTCACTGTCGATGACATCGCGCCCGTGACCACGATGCCGGTCGCGGCGCGGTTTCTCGCCACGGCGGAAGAACATGGCGTGCTGCGGGCCCAGCCGCAGCCACCCCGGTTCTGCCAGCGCCACGGCTGCGGTGTCGCGGTGGTCGTGCATGAACGCGTAGAACTGCTCGGCGCTGGTGAGCAGCGTGGCCACCCGTGACTGCGACAGTGGCTGCCCCCGGGCGGGCCCGGGCCGCTGCACCCGCAGGCTCCGGACGTGGCCGAGGAAGTCGAGCATCAGCGCCCGGAGCTGGGCGGGCTCGCCGGCCAGCCACGGGCCGGGGACACCGCGGCCTGCCAGGAACGCGTCGAAGACGGTGATCGTGTCGGCCCGGAGCTGGACCGTCCCCCACGACAGCGCGCCGGTCTCCAGGCCCACCTTGCAGTGCCACTGCAGGCCGCGGCGCAGCCAGCCGATCGTGATCCGGCTGAAGTAGCACGCCTGGCGGCCGCGCGGCTCGTGGGCGCGCTGCGGAACACGCGGGTCGCAGGCCGGATCCCAGATCTCACGCAACCACCACGGCCGGGTGTCGTAGGCGACCGACAGGAACCGCCAGCAGCGGCTCAGCTGCTGGCGGATATCCCCGACCGAGCCCAGTGCGGGCAGCGCGCCGGTGCGGCGCTGCACCGCAAGCGCGATCTGCTGCTCCCAGTCCCGCAGCGCCAGCCCGGTAAGAGAAACCGGGCCCCCCGCGCCAAGGTCGCTGATCACCTCACCCAGCCGCCGCACCAGCGCCCTCATGTGGGTGACGTCGAGCTTCCCGCCCTGCTCGATGATGCGGAACATGCACCACGCCAGCTCCTGGCACATCGGCGCTGGCAACCCCGACAGGTCAACCCCCGCGGCTCGCCCCCGCTGGTAAGCCAGCCCGCCGCGGAATTCCTCCGGGACAGCACCTGCGCTGAAATACGTAAGGCGCATGCCGGGCGGCACCGTCTCCCACAGGCCCTGGAGGATCTCCGGCCGGTAACCGGCCACCAGGCTGCCGCGGCCAGGTGCCGGATCAGCCGGTGCGCCGCTCACGGGCACAGCCCGGTCTGCCCGGCCCGCGTCGCGGCAGCCGGCCACCCCGCGGTGAATGCCTTCCACTCTGCAACGGCCCGCATCTCCGCGTCGTCGGTGACATGGCCGTAGATGTTCAGCGTGGTCTGCACGTCTGCGTGGCCGAGCCTCCGGCTGACCACGTGCACCGGCACCCCGGCCAGCAGCAAGGCCGTGGCATGGCTGTGCCTGAACCAGTGCGGTGTCCAGCCCGCCGGCACGTGCCCGGCCAGCTGGGCGCGCAGCCGCCCGACCAGGTCATAGACCGACTCCGGCCGCCACGGCGCCAGCCGCGGCTCACGCGACAGGTTCACGAACACGAAAGCTTCGTCGAGGCCACCAGCGGCCAGATCAGCCCCGGCCTCGCACAGCTGCCACACATACTCGCCATAGAGGCGGTCAAGCCCGGCTGAGACATACAGCTTGCGGTAGCCGCCGCCTTTCACCCGCACCCCGTGCGGATGATCACGCGGCACCACCTCGATGAACGCCGTGTCGCCGCAGCCGGTGTGCCAATCGCGGTGCTGCAGCCCAAGCGCCTCACCCAGCCGCAGGCCTTCTCCACAGGTCCCCAGCTTGTTGCATGACGTTACGCTATCCAGGTCATGTGACGGGTTCTGCGGCGCGTCTCCCGGGGTGTGGCGCTCGTGGCTGGTAGATGTTCATGCAGCCCAGCACGAGATCGGAAGGATCACAAGATGCGGGCGTTCCCGGTGAGGTTGCCGTCCGGCGCGAGGTACTGGACGGTGCTCGATGAGGACCTGGTTGTCGTGCCGGTCGCCGATGGGTTCTTGCGGCAGGTGCGGTTCGGCCGCGACGGTGCGGAGTCCACGACGAAGAGCTATGCGCACTCGATCGCGTTGTTCCTGCGCTGGTGTGCCCGCACAGGCCGGACCTGGCAGGCGGGCGCTGGGCAGCTCGGGTTGTTTATGACCTGGCTCGCGCACGCCGGGCCGGCTGCTTCGGGGGCCGGCGCGTCCTTGTCCGGGCTGGTGCTGGCGGGGCCGGGGGCTATCCCGGCGCGGGGGGCCCGGCGGGTCAACGGGGTGCTGACGGCGGTGCGCGGGATGGTGGTGCACGCGGTCGCGGCCGGGCAGGCGAGCGGGGATCTGGTGGCGCTGTTGTATGAGGTCGCTGATGACCGGGATCTGCCCGGGGCGGCGCGCGGCGAGGACGGGCGGATGGGCTGGCGGATGCGGGCCCGGCACCGGCTGCACGAGCCTGAGACGCCGGTGGACCGGGCTTCGGACGCCGAGATCGTCGCGCTGCTCGGGGCGTGCTTGTCTGCGCGGGACCGGCTGATCGTGCTGCTGATGGCCCGGGCCGGGCTGCGCCGCGGCGAGGTATGCGCCCTGCGCCGCTCGGATGTGCACCTGCTGGCCGACTCCCGGCCGCTGGGGTGCGAGGTCGCCCGCGCGCACCTGCATGTGGTCCGCCGCGACGACAACCCGAACGGGGCCTGGGCCAAGTCACGCCGGCAGCGCGCCGTGCCGCTGGACTTCCTGGTGGTGCAGGCGTTCGACACTTACGCGCTGGAGCGGATGACCATCCCCCGCGCCGTCGGCAGCGACTTCGTGCTGGTGAACCTGTTCCGCGGCCCGGTCGGCGCGCCGATGCGCCCGCGGACGATCGGCGATCTGCTTGCCGCTGCCTCCCGCCGGGCGGGCCTGGCAACAGCCGTCACGCCGCATCAGCTGCGGCATGCCTTCGGGAGCAGCGCTGCCGATGCCGGGTGCGGCATCGACGTGGTCGCTGACCTGCTCGGCCATGCCTCGGTGTCATCGTCACAGGTGTATGTGCACCCGGACCCGGGCCGGCTTCGGGCGGCCGTCGATGCGGTGCCCAGCCCTCGCGAGCAGGCGGGGGTGACCCGGTGACCGGCGCTGTGGCCGTGCTGGCGGCATCACCGGCCGCGGATTCCGGTAGCGAGTTCCCCGGCGTGCTGGACGGGGTCCTGCTCGAGGGACCGGCCGCCTGCCTGGCCGCGATGCTGGATCAGGCGTTCCTGGCGGGGGCGGGGTGGGATCCTGGCAGCCGGGTGCTGTCCCTGCCCGCCGGGCATCCGCTGCTGGGCCGGGTGGTATGCCGGACGGGCGGCTGCGATGCCACCGCGCATGGCACCAGGGCCGGCGGGCTGTGCTGGCGGTGCTTCGCCCGGCTCACCCGGGCGGGCATGAGCGCTGGGGAGATCACCTCATCGCCGGAGCTGCCGCCGCTGCGGGACCGGCCGCCCGGGTGCGCGGTTCCCGGGTGCCTGCGGATGTCGCCGGGCGGAAGGCAGGGGCAGCGGACCGGTCTGTGCCAGGCTCATTCGCGCCGGTTCCGCCGGGTCCCCGGGATGACGATGGAACGGTTCCTGGCCGACCCGCGGGTGCGGCCGCTGCCCGCCCTGGGCCCGTGCAACGTGGCGGCCTGCGCCAGGCGCGCCGAAAGCGAGCACGGCTACTGCCCCACCCATTACGTGCGGTGGCGGCAGGCGGTCACGACCTGTCCCGGGGCAGACCAGCGGCACTGGCAGCTGACCGAGCCGGCGGTCTCGGAGGGCGGCCGGGTGAGCCTGCGGGGACTGCCGCCGCTGGTGGTGACCGAGGTGCTGTTCGGGGTCCGGCAGCGCATCCGGGACGGGGCGAAGATCACCGACGTGAACCTGCGGGCAGTCTGCGACGCGCTGCGCCGCCAGCAGGCCGGCTCGATCGGGGCATGCGCGCCTGAGCGCGTTCCTGGCAAGCCGGCCAGGAACCTGCTGGCCGCGATGGCCCGTCAGGTCCGCCGGGCACTCGCCGATCCCGGCAGCGAGCAAGCCAGGGACACCTGGGACCTTGCGATCTTCGGCCACGCCGGGCGGCTGTCATTCACCGGCCTCACCCAGCCGTGGCTGCGTGAGGCCGCCAAGAGCTGGGCGCGCGCGGAACTGCCCCGCCACCGCGGCGCAGGCGCCAGCAACGTCCAGTCGAAGGTCAATGGCCTGGCGCGGCTGTCGGAGAGCCTGCGCTCCCGCGGCGACCGCGGACTCGCGCCCGCCGCGCTCGGCCGGCCCGACATCGAGAACTTCCTCAGCCGGCTCGGCTACCTCGAGTCAGCCGGGACGATCAGCCGCTATCACCGCAACGTCATCTGCCGGGGCGTCCGCGCCGCACTGGCCGGGATCCGCGGCCTGGGCCTGACCCGGGCCGGGCAGCCCGCCGCCGGGCTGGCCGGCGACTTCGCGCTCGGGCTCGGCGACATCCCCGCCGAGCCCGCACGCGGGGAACCCGGGCGGGACCTCCCCCCGGAGATCATGACCGTGCTGTGCGCCAGCCTGGACGCCCTCGGGCCCGCCGACGTCAAGGCCGCCACCCAGATCGCCATCGACACCGGGCGGCGTCCCGAAGACATCCTCGGCCTGCCGCTGCACTGCCTGGCCCGCGACGCCGACGGCGCGCCGGTACTGGTCTACGACAACGCCAAGGCGCACCGGCTGGGCCGCCGCCTGCCGGTCAGCCAGGCCACCGCCACCGTGATCACCGGCCAGCAGGCCCGTGTCCGGGCCCGGTTCCCCGCCACCCCGCCCGGCGAGCTCAAGCTGCTGCCCGCCGCGCGGCGCAACCCCGACGGCCGCAGGCCCATGAGCATCTCCATGCTGGAAGACCGGCACCGCGACTGGGTCACCGGGCTCGGAACCCTGCGCACCCGCGACGGCACCGAGTTCGACAAGGCCAGGGCCGTGCCGTATGCCTACCGGCACACCTACGCCCAGCGGCACGCCGACGCCGGGGTGCCCATCGACGTGCTGGCCGAGCTTCTCGATCACCGCAACCTGAACGTCACCCGCTGCTACTACCGGGTCGGCGAAGACCGCCGCCGCGAGGCGGTCGACAAGGTGACCGCGCTCAGCTTCGACCGGCACGGCAACCGGATCTGGCGCGACGCCGCCACTTTGCTGGAATCCGCGCACGCCCGTTATACGGTCGGCGAGGTCGCCGTCCCCTATGGCCGCTGCACCGAGCCGTCGAACGTGCAGGCCGGCGGAGGCGCCTGCCCGATCCGGTTCCGCTGCGCCGGCTGCGACCACTTCCGCACCGACGTCTCCTACCTCCCCGACCTGACCGCCTACCTCGATGACCTGCTGCGCACCCGGGAACGGCTCGCCGCCGCCATCGCCGGCGTCGATGAGTGGGCCCGCGCCGACGCCACCCCCGCCGAGGAGGAGATCACCCGGATCCGGCGGCTCATCGGCCGGATCAACGGCGACATCACCCAGCTCACCGGCGCCGAGCGCGCCCAGGTGGACGAGGCTGTCACCGTGATCCGCAAGCACCGCGCCGTGTCCCTGGGCATGCCGTCCGTCCACGTCACCACACCCTCACCCGCAAGCGAGGCCCTCGCATGACCAGCACCACCGCGCCCGCCCCGCCCGGGGCGGCGAGCACGCGCACCGAGGCGATGAGGAAAGGCCGGCAAGCCGACTCCGCACGTCGCCGGCAGCGCGTCATCGCCGCACTCAACCACGCCCTCGGCGACGGCGCCGAGATCACCGTGTCGGGCATCGCCCGCGCTGCCGCCGTGGACCGGGCCTTCCTCTACCGGCACCGCGACCTGCTCGGCAAGATCCACGCTCTCGAAGCTGCCCTGCCCCCCGCCAGCGGCACCGCCGGCCCGGCCGTCACCTGCGCCTCGCTGCAAGCCGACCTGCTCGCCGCCCATGAACGCTCAGTGCGGCTTGCCGCCCGCGTCCGGCAGCTCGAAAAGCGCCTGTCAGAGGCGCTCGGCGAGCATGCCTGGCGCGAATCCGGGCTTGGCACGCCCGCTGACATCGATGCCCTCAGCCAGAAGGTCACCCATCTCGAGCAGCAGGCCATTGACCTGCGCCTGCAACTCGAGGAACGCGAGCAGGACCTGGCCGCGGCGCGCGCCGCCAACCGTGAGCTCATGGCCCAGCTCAACGCCACGGCACGACACCGATGACACGCCGCATCCGGTGCTTGCACCACACCTGCCGCGCACGCTAGCGTCTTTCTATCAGCCTCTGAGCTGCGCAAACGTGGAGATCGACTTGCGCCGCAGCGGGTGACCCGCGGAGAAGATGCCGCTGGCAGCCAGCAGGCTGATCACCGCCTGGCAGGATGCGGCGTGCAGGGGCCGGGCCAGCGTGCCGGCCGCATGGACCAGGGCGCAGATCTCGTCCTCGGAGTAGATGTAGGGGGTGGCGCGGGAATTGCGCACCGGCAGCAGATCAGCGGGCGGGACCTGGCAGGCAGGATCGTAGGCGCTCAGGTGCCGGGCGAAGCAGCGCACCACCGACAGGCGGCGGCTGTGCCAGGCCGGCGAGGTGCCGGAGGGCCGGATCGCCCAGCTGACCGCGTTGGCGATGGTGACCGTGACCTGCCCGGTGTCTTCCAGGTGGCTGATGTAGTCCATCAGCAGCCGGCCCTGGCCGGTCATCTGGTAGCCCAGGGACCGGCGCATCGCCAGGTAGCCGGCGGCGATCTGCCGCAGCGCCGTCATGACGGCTCTCCCGGCAGGCAGGGACGTGCCAGCCCGCGCAGGGCCTGCACGTCGGCCTTGGCGTAGATCGCGGTGGCGCGCTGGCTGTGATGCCGCAGCA
>Ga0209648_10003754_pt1 | contig 12812 bp, 6 predicted proteins | sample GraSoi2013_115cm_FD_185830 | JGI IMG/M metagenome (GOLD analysis project Ga0209648, IMG submission 185830) | Grasslands soil microbial communities from the Angelo Coastal Reserve, California, USA - Sample 9_17_2013_115cm (SPAdes) (version 2) | ecosystem: Environmental > Terrestrial > Soil >...
CCGCCTGATCTGTGAAACGGTCAATGCGCAGTTGCAAGAGCAATTGCACCTGTCCAAACACTATGCCAAAAGTGCCTGGGGATTAGTGACCAGGATCGCTGCTAAGCTCACTGCTCATAGCCTCGGTGTGATGGTCAATGCCCTTTGCGGGCGACCTTTGCTCAGGTTAGCCGGTCTCGCCGTCTAAATAACTAGCACAAAGCGTAAGTAGCTCTCAATATCGGGATTGTATCCGATGCCAGCAGGGTCAGGTAAAGGGACGCTTATCCAGGCTTGAGAGTTTTGAAAGAAGTACGTTAGTGCTGATGGATGATAGGTTATGGTATATCCCTCCATAACTCTCATGCACAGGCATTCGAGATGAAATGACCGGAAGGAGCTACCATTTTTCTTGTTCCAGCCTTTCAGCATCTTGATAAAGGGCTTTAGATCCCGCTGTGTGATTTGTTTGCTTGAGTCCATATATCGATATGCTTTTTGGGGTCGGTTGGTTGTAAATGCAAACTTTATCCTGGTGGGAAAGCTGTCTCAGCAGCTCGATTCATTTAGGATTGACCAGGATAGTTGTTGTAAAACGACCAGTTTAAAGTTCGCATTTACATCTTGTGAAACACGAAAAAACCAAGCCTTCGCATTTAGCGTCTCGATCTGCAAGCCAACCACGCGCAAGGGATTGATCTCCAGTGACTCCAATCCAGGGTAGTGTCTCTACGCCTTGCGTACGCAACTTCTCATATCCATGATAGTGCGCGTCTCTCCAGACACTTCCGATTACATTTCAGCTTCATTTATCGCCTTCGGCAGGTCGATGGCCGACACGAGATCATCCCTCCCGCTGCCATCCTGCTACAGTCCAGCAGCTTCGCGCAGTGCTCTGCTCCAGGGCAGCCAGCGGTCATCGGGACCACGGGTGTAGTCCCACAGCATGTTGTTGCACACATACCCGACGGCGATGCCGCTTTCAGGATGCACAAATCCCAGTCGGCCGCCTGCACCCGCATGGCCGAAGGAGCCGGTACCAAGCATCGGCGAGCCGGTACGACTCAGCTCATAGCCCAGCGCGAAGCGCAGCGGATACGGCCCAGGCTCGATCTCAGGCAGCCCGTCGGTCTGTGGCTTACGCGCCCGTTCGACGGTATCGCGGCTCAGCAACCGCACACCATCCACCTCGCCGATGATCGCTGCATACATCTTTGCCAGTGAGCGTGCGTTTCCGATACCATTGAGAGAGGGCATCTCCGCAACGTGGGTGTCACGCCTATTCAGAAACTGGCCCATCGCTGCGCTCACCGGGTCAAGTGGTGCGCTGCTGAAAACCGGTGCCACGCGATGCTCTTCGTGTTCCGGCAAGCCGATCCACAGGTCCAGGTTCAAAGGCCCTGCGACCTCTTCGGCGAAGAACCGACCAACGGTCTTGCCGCTGATGCGGCGGATGACCTCGCCGACCAGGTAGCCATAGGTGAACTGGTGATACCTGAACGCCGTTCCTGGCGTCCAAAGCGGTTTCATCGAAGTGAGCGCCGTCACACAGCGGTTCCAGTCGAGCATTTCGTTCAGAGCGATGCCGCTTTCCGGTGGGAAACTCGGCAACCCGGCTCGATGGGACAGCAGATAGGAGACCGGCATGTTCGCTTTCCCGTTGGCCGCGAACTCTGGCCAATAGTGCGCCACTGGAGCATCTAGGTCCAGCAGGCCACGCTCGACCAGCAGGTGCGCACACGTTGCCGTCACCCCCTTGCCACAAGACATGATGATGCTGATCGTGTCGGTGGTGTAGGGTCGATCATTCACCTTATCGCGCCCCGTCCAGAGATCCACCACCCTTTTCCCATGACGATAGATGCAGAGCTGCGCACCACCTTCATCCTGCACTTGCGCCTCGGCAAAGGCGTCGCGTATCGTCTCGAAGCCATCTTCTACCATTCCATCTACTTTGCTCATGTCAACTCCTCTCAAGAACAAGAAACATGCGTGTGTTCATGCGAAAGCAACGCAATGAGCATCTTCTCCGCAAGTTTCGGTGAAGCCCGGCCAGTTGGACCGGACTGAAATCCCTTCTTCTCTGATGCGAGCCATGAAGCGCATCATTCTCCGCGCTCGACCGCTTCAAAAAGGAGGGAAGAATGCAGCGGCTCATCTTCCCAGAAGACCTGGTTCAAATACCGCCTTTTCATTCACTGCTGGAAGCAATCCGTCTCTTGACATCCCACGCAGCGTGATCTGGAGGGAAGGAAACGCTCGTGAGCTGCTCCGAGACTTGCCAGAGCCGCTGGGCGGTCTGCTCATTGCATGCTCTGCGAGGAATCCGGGCAACGGCGGGCATGCCCGTCAGTTCCGCAAAGCCGCCAGGACCGTAGTAGCCGCCACCAACAGCGAGCGGGCTGGTCGCCGCATACAGGGTGGGCAGAGCCCCTTGCGCGATCTCTTGCCAAAAACCGGGGATCATCCTGGTGACCTGCATCCCGAAGCGTTCGAGGAGGGAGGAGGAGCCTCTGCCAAGTGTCGGTCCGGTTGTTTGGAGATTGGTCAGCGTTGCTCCAGGGTGAGCAGCGTTACTGCGTATTCCCCAGCCAGAGCGCAGGCTTCGGCGGTTCAGCTCCATCGCGAACATCAGGGTCGCCAGTTTGGACTGCCCATAGGCGCGCTGTGGGCGGTATCTGTGCTCACTTTGCAGATCATCAAAATTGATGGTGGCGATGCGATTCGTCAAACTGCTCAGGGTCACCACCCGCGAAGAACCCGCTTTGCGCAGCAGCGGCAGGAGTCTGCCGGTGAGCGCGAAATGTCCGAGGTAGTTGGTGCCCAATTGCAGTTCGAACCCATCGGTGGTGAGATGGCGGGTAGGCGGTGTCATAATGCCCGCATTGTTGATGAACGTGTTGATCGGCTGATCCCGTGTCAGCAGTCTGTCGGCGAACGCTTCAATCGAGGCCAGACTGGCGAGATCGAGCTGTTCGACCACCACCTGTGCATCGGGAGAGGCGGCGCGCATGGCTTGTGCGGCTTGGTTGCCCTTGTCTGTGTTGCGAACAGCAAGGATCACCATCGCCCCAGCAGCAGCCAGTCGCTGGCTGACCCCAAAGCCGATGCCACTGTTGGCGCCGGTGACGACGGCAAGCGTCCCGGTCTGATCGGAAATAGCAATATCGTTGGTGGTGGTTCTCATGTGTCATCCTCTCTTTTTCTTCCGAACTCGTTGGTAACTTCCTGTTTCATGAGAGCGCTCTTTGCTCTTGCTGCTGCTCGTGTGCGGCGATCTCGTGGCCTATCCCGCGAGCAGATCCCTTCATTCGCGTCACCGCATCGACTCCTCTCTGCGTGCGATTCTGATCTGGCTGTTCAAGAAGTCCACGACGATCTTCCGAGTCCGCATCGCCTCTGGAAGATCAGGCTCCCAGTTGAAGCCGTGCCACATGCCTTCTGACACGAGCAGCTCGACTGGGACGTTGATCTCTTTTAATTTCCAATAGAGGCGAACGCCGTTGCTCAGCATGATGTCTCGTGTCCCAGTCGTGATAATAGTGGGAGGGAAATTGGTGTCAAAGGTGTCATTGAGGGGCGATATGCCGGGATCCCTAGGATTCATATCACCGACATAGTTTTGTCTCACTATCGCAAGAGCCATGTCTGCCGACTGGACGTCTCGACGGTTATTCGATACCGCTGAATCCCCAACACCACTGATTTCGCCAGCGGGTGTGAACATCCCAAGTGCCTTGATCATTGGGAGTTTCAATTTTTGTGCCTTCAACACGACTGCAAGCATCAGGGCACCGCCAGATGAACTGCTCACACCCACGACCTGCTTTGGGTCGAAGTGGGTGACTAACTCCTCGTAGACCGCAAGACATTGATTGAGAGCAAGAGGGTATTTTGCTTCCGGTGCCAGGGTGTAGTCAATCGAGTAGACGGTGATCCCGATCTCGGCCGCCATCAGCAGCGCGGTTCTTTCCCGAGCGGTGCCCATCACAAATCCGCCGCCGTGAATGTTCAGCAGGAGCGCATTCTCATTGCCCGGTGTGATGGTCTTGGGTCGGATGATGAGTACAGGCACATCTTTGATCGTGGTCTTTTCAAGGGTCAGGCTGTATCGAGCAATCAGCGCTTCTTCGATCACATCTTCGCCAGCTTGAAATGCCTTTCGAAAGCGAGGGATCTGGCGGGGGCCGGTGAGGGTTGGGAGAAGGAAGCCAGGAATCCATGGATGGGGTACCGCAGCCAGGTACTTGACCGCTTCCGGACTCATTGTTGCTGCTTGCTTCCTGGTATTAGGTATTGCCATGATGCACTCCTTATTACTAACTAGTTGGTAATTTGCTGTGATTCCCAATAAAGAAGGTTGGGCTGCCCTTTTTGGGACAGCTTTCCTGTTTGGTTCGGCACATGCCAGACACTCCGCGACCTGTTTGGCTGCACCTCGTTCTCTCTGCCACTAGTATATTGAGCAAGCGTGATGAAAACGTAATGAGTACCGTTATGAACCTCTGCGATGAGCACTGGTTTTGCTCTTCTCTCTGGTTGCGGGTGCGTGGGGTGAAGACCAGAGCATGAGGAGAGCCGACGCGCACGCGTGATGGAAGCGTAAGAACATCGTCATGAACGAGAAGCACTTCCACATCAGGTCTTCTGTCTGCTAACGGAAGATCGGTTGTGCAGGACATACGTGTGTTGACCTCTCACGACCCTGTGTGGTAGGATACCTCTACAGGAGACAGTACCAGGGGAACAACACCTTTTTCGTGCGCTCAGCACATCCGTTGTCTTCTACGACGAGAACATGCCATGAGCCTGTTACGACTGGCCGTGCTCGGCCCACCAGAGGTATTTCTTGATGGCAGACGCCTCACCTTTCACTTGCGCAAGGCGCAGGCCTTGCTGCTTTACCTGGCGGTTGAAGGCGGTATGCACCCCCGCAGCAAGCTGGCCGCCTTCCTGTGGCCCGACAGCGGGCCCGAGGCGGGACGCACCGCCTTGCGCAACGCCCTCGTGCCGCTGCGCAGACTCCTCATCGCCCGCGACGCCTCCGCTTCTCAGCCCAGCCATCTGCTCAGTGAGCAGGATACCCTCGGCCTGAACCCACGAGCTCCATTGGACCTGGATCTGGACGTGGTGCAACACGCTTGGCAACAAGCGCAGCTGCATTCTGCACTCCCCTCTGAGGAGCAGCACGCCGCTCTGATCACACTCGTCCAGCAGGCCATTGCTTTAGTGCGTGGTCCCTTCCTCGATGGCTTCTGGCTGGGGGAGGACGCACCCTTTGACGCGTGGCGCGAGCAGCAACAGCGCCAGTGGCAGGTGCGCCTGCTCCTGCTGCTGGATCGGCTCTCCTTCTGGCAAGATGCTGCTGGGGAGCAGGCTCAGGCCCAGGCTACCTTGCTGCGCTGGCTGGCGCTCGATAGGCTTTCGGAGGAGGCCTATCAGCGCCTTATGCGTGTGCACCTGGCGCGTGGCGATGCGAGCGCCGCCTTGCAGGTCTATGCCACCTGCCGGGCGCGCCTGGCCGAGGAGTTGCAGGTCAAACCCTCAGCGGAAACCGTTGCCCTGGCCGAGCACATTCGCACCATTGCTGCGAACCGTAGCGGCTCCACTGCCCGTCCCACCACCACGGCTGAAAATCATCCGCCAAGCGCGCTGGTGGCCCCGCTCGTCGGTCGGCAAGCCTCTTTCACCCAACTCGTCGACCGCTACCAGCAGGCACGGCAGGGGCATCCGCAGATCGTGCTGCTGCTGGGCGAGGCGGGCATCGGCAAAACGCGGCTGGCTAGCGAGTTTGTCGCCTGGGCTCGGGCACAAGGGGCGGGGGTGCTCTCTGGGCAAGCCTTCGAGATGGGGGGAAGACTGCCCTATCAGCCACTGGTGGAGGCCCTGCGGCCGCGGCTGGAGGCGGAAAACGCGCCGGAGGACCTGCTGGAGGACTTGTGGTTGGCCGAACTGGGACGCATCCTGCCGGAGCTGCGGGTGCGCTACCCCGATCTGCCAGCCCCCACCGAGGATGAGCTGCTGGCCAAGATGCGGTTGTTTGAAGCGGTGGCGCGGCTGTTGGACGCCCTGGCAAAGCCTGCGCCACTTGTGCTGCTGTTGGATGATCTGCACTGGGTGGATAGCGCCTCCCTCGACCTGCTGCGCTACCTGGCACGGTCCTGGAAAGGACATGGCACGCGCATGCTGCTGCTAGGCACCATGCGCCATGAGGGGCTGGAGCTGAGGTCAGCACTGGCGGCCGAGCTGGCCAACCTGGGACGCGACCTACCGGTCACGCAGCTGCCGTTGCAGATGCTGAGCCAGGCGGAGACCATCCAGCTTATTCAGGCTATTGCCGGGGAGGGGAAGCATGGGACGAGGAGTGGAGGGAAGTTGCGTGAGCACGGCCCTGCTCGGCCCGCCCCATCAGAGGCATTGCCTTCGCCGGAGCGGGAGAAGCCGCTGGTCGCGCTGGGCGACGTCCTGTTTGCACAGACGAGGGGGCAGCCGTTGTACCTGCTGGAGACGCTCAAGCTGTTGCGGGAGCGAGAATGGCTGGTGCCACGGCTGGCTGCGGATGGCACCTGGAAGCTAGAGCTGGCTGTAGAGCTGGCGACCGTCGTTGCGCAGGAGCAGTTCCAGCGAGAGCTGTTGCCGCCCTCAGTGCGTGCCATGATCATGGCGCGCCTCTGGAAGCTCACCCAGCCTGCGCGCCAGCTGGTGATGGCCAGTGCGGTGCTGGGAACCCAGGCGAGCGCGAAGCTGCTGTGGCAGGTAGCCGAGGTAGAGGTGCAGACAGGCGTCGAGGCCCTGGAGGAGGCCATCGGCAGTGGTATGCTGCGCGAGGAGGAAGCAGGAGGACCAGGACTGGGCAACCTGGGCAGCTATGGCTTCTCCCATGACCTGATGCGCGATGTGGTCTACACCGAGCTGGGTGCAGCGCGGCGGCAGGTCTTGCACCAACGCGCTTTGGTGTACTTGCAGACAGCGGGAACAGCCGCCGCCGAACTGGCGTACCATGCGAGGGCTTCGGGAGAGACCGAGGCCGCCTATGGCTACAGCGTGCAGGCCGGGATGGAGGCGGTGGCCGTCTTCGCCGTCGCCGACGCCATCGGGTACTACGAACAGGCGCGCGCTTTGCTCAAGGCGCACAAGTCTTTGCAGACCGAGCTTGCAGCCTCGGAGGTCGAGCGCCTCTATACTCATCTGGGGCAGGCCTATGTCTTCCAGAACGACTGGGAGCAGGCCCAGGACGTGTATGAAGAGCTGCTCGCCTATGCGAAGCAGCACCAGCTGGCCGTGCTGGCCAGCATGACCCTCAACCGCCTGGCGATCCTGGCGATCCAACAGTCCAACGACAAGCCAATGGTGCGAGCGCTCCTGGACGAAGCCTGGCACATAGCCGAGGGGAGTCATGATCAGAAGGCGCTAGCGGAAACGGCGTGGAACCTGGCCCAGATCACAGCCATCCTGAGGGAGGACCTCACGAACTCCTTACGGCATGGCCAGCAGGCGCTCTCCCTGGCACGAGCACGACACGACCAGGAACTGGAGGGAAGATGTCTCTTCATCCTTGGAGTGATCCATCTTCTCAGAGGAGACTTTGAGGAGACCATGCACTGTGCGCAAGCGTCCCTGGCGCTCTATGCAGCCTCGGGCAACGAACCGACCGCGTCTGGGGAGCTCTCACTTCCCTCCTTTCTCAGTGGCGCTCCGCTCACCCAACCCTTGACGCATCGCGCGACAGAAGCCTTGTGCTGGGCGCTGCTGGCTCTGGCGCAAGTGTATGCTGGGCAGGTGCTGGGCAGCATGCGCAGTAGCCGCCGGGCGCTCGCCCTCGCACAGGAGAGCAAGAGCGCCTGGGTCCAAGTTAGCAGTACGACCTACCTCGCGTATGGATTGCTGGATGTGGGGGCCTATGAAGAGGCGCTCGAGCTCATACAACACACCATGGCGCTGGCGCGGACCCTTCCTCCGACGATCAGCTTCCAGAGCCTTCTCAGGGCCCTGGGGCGTACCTATCAAGCCGTGCAGCAGTGGGAAGAGGCGCGTAGCACGCTCGAAGAGGCTCTAGCCGTGGCAGAGACGTTAGACCTCCGACGAATTCGCGTGCCCACCCTTTCGCAGTTGTGCATGAACTGTGCCCTGACAGGAGAGTGGGAACAGGCCTACCACTATGCCGTGAAGGCGACCGCTTTACGCAAGAGCTCTGATGTGGCATTGATCTATCTGGATCTCTACCCTCAGTATGAAACGGAAGCCTTACTGCGTGGTGGGGATGAGCACCAAGCGAAAGAAGAAGTGCAGCGACTGGGGGAACGTCTGGGACGCTACCGGCGCTTCCGCATTCCCTACCTGCAGTCGGAGGCTTTGCTTTCAGCGTGGGATGGAGAGAGCGAGCAGGCCATCGGCCACTTGCACGAGGCAGCAGGGCTGGCAGCAGACCAGGGGTTGCCGGGCGAACGCTGGCAGATCCAGGCGGCGTTGGGGAGGGTGTATGAGGCAGCGGGCGATCCAGTGCAAGCGCGCACGGCCTTTGGTGAGGCAGCGACCATCATCGGGGGGCTGGCAGAAGGCATCAAGGATGAGACCCTGCGTGCGCGCTTTCTGGCTGGGCCACCGATCCAGCAGGTATTGCAGCAAGCCCAACGTCTCGCCAACCAGGTCCCGCAAGACCAGGCGGAGCCGGGCGGGTCTTGAGGCGTCTGGTACTGCAGGCTGATGAGCCATGGGAGGCCTCGTGAGCCTACAGGGTGCACAAAGGACGTCCGGTATGACGATCCACCTCGTCCTCTTGTCATCCCACCAGAGAACGCATCAGGACATGAACACTCAAGCAGGGTTTCACGTCACGCTGAAGACCGACGCAGCTCCAAGGGGAAGGCCAGCCACGGAACTGGCGTGACCCCCTGAACAAGCCGGTGGATGGATGGCCGGTTCTCCTTGAGTTGGTCTTGTTCCACCTCGTTGACTGGGAGGGGTGTGGGAGGACCTCCTTCTCACGCAGACTCAGGTCGCCATTAGCAAGCCAGCGGTGCCACGTTCACTGCCCACCTTTCTCCAACCTCATCTGGTGGCGTTTGTTCACGGCTCTCTTTTACCTTTCAAGCTCCGGCTGGAACGCATTTACGGTAGCCTGTACTAAGTGCAATTACCCCGGCATCCGGCCTCGCTCCCCACGACAAATCGTGCGTGATATACCTACGTGTACGGAGCAGTGGCTCCCGAAGAGGGGCAAATTCACAAATGGTGCTAGCACGTGATTTCGAGTGAGTCACCGTCACTTGCTTACTCGTTCGCTTCTTCTAGAAAAGAGGCATTCTGGTAGACATCGGCAACAGGGAAGCGAAGACCGAGGCTGCTCAGTTCGATGGTATCGCCTGGCCCAAGTGTATACAGTGACCAGAACCCCTGTTTCTCACGCCTGAAGACTTCAACAAGAGGAAACTCAGAACTGATCAGCAGGTATTCTTGAATGCTGGGGCAGGAACGGTACTGCAAGGACTTCTGGCCGCGATCTCGCGCTTCGGTGGTGGGAGAGAGGACTTCAGCCACCAGAGAGGGATAGCGGATGACTTCTTGCGCTCCTCGATCGCGTGGATCGCAACTCACCGTGGCATCAGGGCAGGCACGGTAATGGTCAGATAATTGCACATAGACATCTGAATTGTACACAATACAGCGACGACCGCGCAGGAATGCTTGCAGCAGGCCATTCAGGTTGGAGCCGATGATGGAATGATCAGGACTGCCACCCGTCATCATGTAGACGCGGCCATCCAGATATTCATAGGCGTGTTCGGGGTCTTGCTCAACAAGAGCAAGGTATTCTTCTAGGCTCATTCGTTCATAGTGTGCGCTATGTTCTACTGCCATCGATCATTGCTTTCCGGTCTTGCATGGTGATACATACGCCTGTCGTTTTATCGGTTTCATTATACCATACCTGGACTCCTGCTCCATTGGTAAGGAGGTATATGTGCTATCGGAAGGAGTTCAGAGGCTGTGTGTAAAGTGGTTGGAAAGACACTGGCAAACGTGACCTTAAGGCATGGTTCAAAGGAACTTGACAGTTCCTCACCACCAGCAAGATCCAGCCCTGTCATGCTGAGCGCAGCGAAGCATCTCACTGCCGATAGCGACAGACCCTTCGCGGAGTTTCCCCTGAGCGAAGCGAATGGGCTCAGGGTGACACGGGGTGCCTGTTCAAACGGGCAAGTACTTTTCTTCAAAGTGAACCTTGCCTAACGGGAACAAATCCCATTGAGAAAACGTCTTTCACGATAAATGAGTTTTAACAACCAAGATCGGTAACACCCCGTAGGCGCACAATTTATTGGCGCATCGCCGATTTATCGGCCTGGGGGGGGCATCGACGGGCTATTGGCCGATAAATCGACACCTACGAAATGGCCGGTTTTGGTCGTTACAGTTCAAAAATAAAAACGCTGTTCAGATGGATACCAGCAAGGAAGAGGCCATAAGATGAGCGACGCCTACACAATTAAAGTTAGCAAGGACCCACAACAATCCAACATCACCTCTATCTCAATGATCGTACTTATCCTCTCCCTCTTCATTCTCTCAAGTTGCGGCATTCAGCATAACACAGGCGGCCAATCCTCTACACTGGTAACGCCAGGCAGCCAACCGGCCACGAGTACGCTGACGGGTGACCTCACCGGGCTGCACATGGTCAATGCAACAGTTGGCTGGGCCGTAAGTTGGGATATTGCTGGAACGGGTAATAGCTATCATATTCTGAGGACAACGGATGCAGGCGTGCATTGGAAGGTCGTGTTACAATGTACTTCTACTCAGGGTGCAGGTAAGGGATTTATCGTGGGATGCGTAACTGACTTTCATTCAGCCTCTGTCGCCACAGTCCTGGCTCCTGAGTTTGATAGCGCAACGCAAGAATCCCAGTCGCGCATCTTTCATACCAGTGATGGCGGTCAGACCTGGCAGAGCTCGGTAGTTAAAGCTCGCTACATTGAAACACCCGCTGTCTTTGTCGATGCGCTGCATGGCTGGTTTTTAGCAACAGACCACTTCCCTGGATACGACCCGGGCAGTGCGTACATAGGCAAAGAAATCGCCCTTTATCGTACCGTTGATGGTGGAAAATCATGGCAGAGGGTTGCCAGCGGTCCGGCTACTTCACAGCTTCCTGCGACGAGCGATGATGCATATGGTATAGTACCTTTGACCGCAGCTACAAGAATGCAGTTTGTGACAGCAACAACTGGCTGGCTCGCAGGTACTTCATTTCATAAAGACCAATCCGAATTTTCCTGGCTTTATGTGACACACGATGCCGGTACCACCTGGCAACAGGTAGACATCTCTCTCCCCCCACAGTCTCTTCTCCTTTGGCCGCCGAGATTTTTCACGCAGCAAGATGGCCTTCTCTCAGCCCTCACAAGTGGTCCTGCTCCTCAATATGCGCCAGGAACACTCCTCTATACGACCCATGATGGCGGTCTGACCTGGACAGCTACAGCCGTCCCTTTTGATGTAACCAATGGTGAATTTCTGGATATGAACAATGCCTGGGCATCGGCGGTAAATGGGAATGACAAAGCGTTCTATACCACCAGTGATGGCTGGCAGCATTGGACAAAGGGGCATATGGACGTTACATTTAATATCATATCCGGTTTCAGCTTCGTCTCACCCGGTATCGGCTGGGCGCTTGCTTATAACAGAACGAGATCCCTCCCCGAACCAGGTGGCGGCCTGCGCAAAGGCGATATCATCGCTCTGCTCAAAACCACCGATGGTGGTCAAACATGGCAGGAGATTGCACATTCGGTCGTGTAAGGCGACCCTCTCTTACAACGGCCGTCGCCTCGTCCTCGGTATCAATAGCGCACCAATGATCATTCCGGCAACAAGGCCCCCGATGTGGTCCCAAATCCCAATACTACCGCTATTTGTAAAACCAAACACCAGGTTAAGCCCCAACCAGAAGAGCCAGTTGGTGATAGCTCCAGCTCCATACCTGCCAAGCGCCTGGCGGTTCGCCAGGTAGAACACGCCCAGCGCGCCAAACACCCCGAAGATAGCGCCCGAAGCGCCGGCTGCTAAAGTACCAGGCGGCATTACGAAGTAGGTCACAATACCCCCAGCGATACCAGAGAGCAGGTAGATCAGCAGGTAGCGCCATTTCCCATAAAAGATCTCGACTACCGCACCAATCAGGAACAGCGACAGCATGTTCAGCCCGATATGCAATAGATTGAAGTGCAGGAACATCGCCGTGAAAATGCGCCAGACTTGTCCCTGCGCGACTAATACATTATACTGGGCGCCAGCGGTAACGAGCACGTTTGGATCGGTGCCAAGCAACGGACCTATACCGCCTCCTATGGTCGCGCTCAGTATAAGCAGAACCACGTAGACCGCTACATTGATAGCGATGATAATATTGGTCACGAAGCGCGGATTCTGGCTCATCCAGAAGCGCGTGCGTACCATCCGTCGCTGCATATTGCTGGGCCGTGACCACGCGGGTACAGGCTCCTGCTCGACCCTGGATCCAGCTGCAGGAGCGTCTACGATTTGCCCGTTCGGCAGACCCGTGGCATTCGATGGGCTAGGCGTGGCCCTGTAGCCCGCTGGATACAAGGGATCGACAGGCGGAAAGACATTCTCAAAGCGGCCCCCATACGAGAGGCGAGCTGCGCGTGCCCGTGCCAGACCCGCGTCGTAGTCTTGCCCATTGATGCGCAGTAAGTAAGCTCGCAATGCATGCGCGTAGGCATTGCTGGGGTCCTCGCTGGTAACTGTGTCAGCGTTCTGCAGGGCACGATCATAACGGCGATCCAGCAGGTCAAGCAGCGCCTGCG
>Ga0209648_10003756_pt1 | contig 12810 bp, 11 predicted proteins | sample GraSoi2013_115cm_FD_185830 | JGI IMG/M metagenome (GOLD analysis project Ga0209648, IMG submission 185830) | Grasslands soil microbial communities from the Angelo Coastal Reserve, California, USA - Sample 9_17_2013_115cm (SPAdes) (version 2) | ecosystem: Environmental > Terrestrial > Soil >...
CGATGCTCCCGGCGGTCTCGAACGTCTGCGGCTTCTCGCCGGGATTGGGCAGGCTTTGTGCCTGCGTGCCGGTGTTGATGATGGCTTGCCCCGGAGAGCCAGGCGTCTCGTCCAGCGTGAAGACCAGATAGGTAGCGGCGGCCACGCCCGGCTGCAGGTTGTACTTAACCAGCCGTGCCAGTTCCAGCAGCGAGGCGCGTTCTGTTGCGGTGCGCTTGTACGACTCGTTGGCGATGCGTTCCTGGTAGAAGGTCAGCACGTCGCCGGCCATCGCCCACGCGTCGAGCAGGGCGATGGTGAAGTCGTCACCCTGGCGCGTTCGCAGGACTTGCAGACCGGGCAGGTCGCTATCGCTCAGGCGCGTCTGCATGCTCGCCTTGAATTGTGTGTACGTGCCGGTGCGGTACGCGATGGCGGGCAGCCCCGGTATGTTGGTGATCCGCACCGGCGTTTCTACCGTGACACCTGTGCAGCAGTCGCAGCCGCTCTGATCAACTTCGTACATACTGCACCTCGCTCTCTGTTAGCGTCAGCCGGAAGAGGCCGCGTTCAGGGTAGCGCGGGTTGTTTTCCAGCATGGCTATCTCCAGCCAGTCCATCGGCAGCACGCCGTCCTTGAGACCTGTGCCGGGAATGTCCTGGCGTTGAAACGTTGTGATGTCCACCCTCTCTATCCCCGGCACGGCGCTGGCCGCAACATAAAGTTCGTTCAAGTAAACTGGCTGCCCGAAGCCGAAGTTGTCGGGATAGAAGAAACCGCGCTCCACATTGGGCCACTGCTGGTTGCTGAACACCTTGAGCAGCGCCGCTTCCACGTCCCCCGGCAGATAGCCCTGCTTGTAGTATGCAGTCATGGTGATTTCCAGGGGAACGTAGACAGGGCTGACAATGACGAGATCGGTACCCGCCATGCGGTACTGTTCCAGGCGCTGGCGCAGCGATTGTTCGAAGGCATCGTCAACCGGCAGCCTGTTCTCGCGCTCAACCACCAGGAAGACCGTGTACCAACTGCCCGTCCAACGCAGGAGCGCGTTGGCCCGGTGTATCTGCGGGTCTTGTGTCGCGAGCGTGATGTAGTCCTGTGGGGTGACGCCACGTGCCTGTTCGGTCAACGAACCTGCGGCGTGCTGGCGGATCTGCTCGACGCTATCCGGCTCGCACCCTCCGCTAGCTGGCATGGGGTTGGTAATTGCCTTGACTGCTGCTAGTAATGTAGCATCATTCGTCACAATGTGGTAGAGCGCATCGCGCCCGATGTTGCCTGCGATGCCATTACCCACGCGATACGTCGCGATGAATCGCGTTCCTGGATCGGGGCGCAGGCCATGCCGGTCATCACCGAAGCGCAGGTACGTCGTGCCATCTGCTTCGATCTCGACCACGAAATGCCGATCAGTCGCGCCACTATCCAGCAGGTCGGGCTCTGGGTCCCAGGTGGGAGGGTTCGTATCGAACACGACACTATCGCTGCTTCGCAGCGTGATCGATGGGATGGCATCACGTGCATCGAAGCTCATCAACGCGGTCGCCGATAGAGTCGGATCATCGACCTCGCCCGGTATCACAAAGGTGAGCGGCGCATATTTGAGGCGCGGATAAAAACGCGGCGGCACCGGCTCTAACTGCTGCTCCGCGCAGTGCTGGCTGGACGAAACAGCCCAGTTCATGGCACTCTTCGGTACGACATTGGGAATGAGGATGTGATCCTGCTGTTGCCCGTTTTCCGTAACCGTCATGCCGCAGTCGGCCAGCACGATATTACCGAGCGCGACGCTCACACCCTCGATGTACTGATGCCTGTGATCGTAGTCAGTGGTGGCCGAGATGCAGAGCGAGAACGGCAGCGCGTCCTCGTAGCCCCACTCGATCCTGGTGATCGGCTGCGAGTAGTCCGGTTCTCTGATGATGCGGTACGTATGCACCACGCGCGTACGCTTTTCCCGTATTTTCTCTTCTTCTTCCTCGCCGCCTTTTGTTGTTTCGCGTTCCTCCTCGGTGAATGCCTCTTTCTGCGTCTCTGAGCCCTCTAATTCCGCTCTTTCCGCTGCGGACTTTGCAAGCGATGATAGCTCTATGGTGTCGATATCGACGATGTCTATATCAGTGGTGTCGAGCGGGGGCAATCTCTTTTGCGTCGGCTGCCTGTTCACCTCTTCGGAGTCAACGTCCTCCGGTTCGGCGTTATCGGCTTGCTGTGGCGGTTCTTGTTCCTGCACTGTTTCGGTGAGCTGTTCTTCCTCGCTCTCAGCCTCTTCAATCTCCTCACGGCGCTGCTCTTCCTGCACGGCATGGCCTGACTCCGATACACGCACCTCAACGTGGCGGTCATCCCGCCTGATACGCACCTCGACGGTGATCAGCGTCTTGTCCGGTCTCTCGATCACGTAGCGCTGCACAATGGTCTGTGTGTCTTCCTCGACATGCTCGTCCTGCTTCTCGACGCGGTGGCCTTCCCGAGTGCTGATCAGGTCGGCTTCGTCCACCCGCAGGCCATCATCTTCGACGATGCGGTATTCCGCGATTACCTTGCCCAGGCCCGCCGGGTCGTCTTGCTGGCCGGAGTGATCATTGGGCCAGGTGCCGAGCGGATCGCTGCCGGTCAGTACGCTGGTGAGCCGCACGGCGTGGCGATGCGTTGGCTCGGCGTCCACATCCTGTCCGGTGTGTGGGTCAACCAGTTCTTTGAAGACCAGCACATCACCCGGTTCCAGGTTCTGCAACGCGCCGAGCAGCGTGGCGCTGGTTGAGCCTTTGGGCAGGCAACATTCGCGTGCGCCCCAGGTGTAAAAAGAGAGGGTGTTATGCGCCGCGTATAGGGCAGTAACGTTGGTGATGGGTTCAAAGACGGTTGGCTGCGCCTGCATAGCATGGTCACTTGCTGCTGTGTTCGGCACAATGACGACCTGGTCAAGCCCCATCACCTGCGTGAGAAATCTCGTCCCTTTGGGCAGGACGGATGGGACACCTGCGCCCGCGACTACATCCTGGCACACCTGTACCTGCACCCAGGCGCGAGCGGTGCAGCCATCGTTGACCACGTAATCGAGCAGTCGCGCGTGGCGGCGGGCCGAGATGCGCAGGCGAGCGGTGCTGAGGTAGCTTTCTGTTGCGATGGCATCTTGCTGGTAGCTCAGATAGTCTGCCACATATGCCAGCAATTCGACCAGCATCACGCCCACATCGGCCGGGCTTCGCTCTGTCCACTGCGGCATGGTCGCGCTCATGCGATCCAGCATCAACTGGCGAAAACTGGTGTAGTCCTTCGCCATGTAGTCGATGTCGGGAATGACCTGCGCTTCAGGGACGCATAGCTCTTCTTGCTGGCAATCGATAGTATTCGCGGGTAGCTGAAAGGTGAAATCTATTGTTGAGAGGAGCGGATCGAGCACGAGCCGCCTGGGGTCCGCCGTCAGGCTCAGGGTATATGTCGAGTAATCCCCCGGCTGGTTCACTGTCACCTTGAGCATGTTCGAGTGATGGTCCCCTTCCTCACCCGTGTCCTTCGCTGCCTCGCGCTTCTCGACGCTCTCACCTTCCTGCCTTGTCACGTTCACTACTGCCACATTGCGGATGCGCTCTCCTCCTGCAATCTGCACGTTCTCTTTGCCCAGCGCACCCGGCTTCAGGGGATGGATGAAGTGCAGCAGCAGGGTGGTGCTATCGAGCACTTCCAGGTAATCGAGGCCGTTGAAATCGACGCCTTTGATCGTCAGTTGCGCTCGCACGGCATCGCGCCTACGGTCATCGCAGCAGAGGTAGGTGTTCATCACTGACCTCCCTGCACGAACTGGTCGAGGCGTTGTTGCTGCGTGAGCCGGATCGTGTACTGTACCAGGATAATCAACGATGAGTCCACATTTTGCACGTTCACATCTTCGATCTCGATCAATTCATCCAGCCATTCTTGCAGCGACCCTTGCACCTCCATCTGGGTGGCTGCCGCCAGCGCATCGCTGTTGGGCGCGAAGATCAATTGCGGGATGCCGCAGCCGAAGTCGGGGCGGTTGACGCGCTCGCCGGGCGAAGTGAACAGAATCTCCTCGATCATATCGCGAATATGATCTTCCAGGCTGGTCTCTGCCGTGTGCCCGCGATTGTCGAAATGGTAGGGATAATCGATCTGTATCATGTTCCCTTCACCCGTACTTGTGTTTCAATGACCTCTAAGCCTGTGCCAGGCAACACGCATACGGCCTGGCTATCCTGGAGCAGCACCGGCACACCACTCGCCATGACGCGCTCTGCGCCAGTGATCCACATACCAACCGTACATGGCCCCGTGCCGAAAGGGGGAGGCGGATCGACGCAGCCAGCGATAGTGTAGGGATACGGCTGCGTCGTGATGGGCTGGCTGCTTACCATCACTCGCTGATTTGGCACTATTGGCTGCGCCATACCGCCATGCGAGCATATCACGGTTGCTCCCTCGTGTAACAAGTAACCCGACATCAGATCACCTCCAACGCATCGTCATTGACGCCGACTTTCGGCCCATCGAGTTCAACAGTTGCTCCTGCCCCATCATTCAGGGCGATTTTTGCCGTACTCAGTTCCACTGTTACCCCGTTCCCGAAATCGATGGTGATACTTTGATCGTTCAGCACGATTTTCTGCCCTCCTGACGTCTGGATGGTGATCGCATTCGGGGCGGGATCGTCCAGGATGAGTATCTGCCCACCTTGCGTTTTGATCAACACCCGGCCATCCGGTGCGGAGCTGGCTTCATCCGGCATCTCATCTTTTGACCCCCACCAGCAGCCCGACCAGATCGGATAATCTGGATCGCCCTGCTCGAACTCTATCCACACCCGCGATCCAACGATGGGCAGCGCGACGAAGCCCATCTTGTTACCCGCAAAAGGGGCGCTGGGCAGCGCCCAGCCGCTTTCATCCGTACCTAATACGTCCGGCACAGTTGCCTGTATACGCGCCATGCCAAGTGGGTCTTTGTTGCTGGTGACAACACCGCGATATTTGCCGTAGAATGTTTGTTTCTGCATACGCGTTCACCGTACCTTGTTGCGTGTCGCGCCCAACCCTTCACGGTTCAGAGTGAAACGCTGGATATATTTGTCTCGCTCGATCACGTGTACCACCTGGCTGACGTAGTAATCGCCGTTGTAGAGAGCGCCCGCGCCGCGCAAGCCTACCAGTTCGCCCGCCCGTAAAATGTGCCCGTAGCGCACAGTATCCACTTCGCCCGTGGCGCTCACGGCATTGAACCGGCCTTTCATCAGTTCCGATGCCCGCTCATCCGCCCGCTTCGTCGTGTACTTGGCGATGTCGCGCATCAGCACGATCCGGTCACCGAACGATGTGACCGTTTTCGCCAGGTCGTTCACGTCGAAGCGCGACGGTGGCGGCACGTCCTCCTCGCTGCGATTGTCATCGTCCACCTGCATCCGGCTTCCCTGCGACGTAAAAGCGGAGCGCGTGTCCTGTGTGAAATTAAGCTGCGTTACATTCGTAGACGGTCCCATGTTCATCGTGAGCGGGGGTTGGCGCTTGCCCTTGCGGTTCTCAGGCCCCCAGTAGACGCGCACATCGCCATTGGGCAGCGGGTCGCTGTAGAACACGTAACCGTTGCGTGCCGCCAACTGCTGGATGTGTGCCAGGTCGGTCGCGTACTGGCGCGGGATGATGTGGTTATCGTCTGGTTGATCCAGGCCTTGCGCTTCACTTGCCACGTCCAGGTTCAGCCCATACCTTGCATACTTGTCGACCAGTCCCTGGACAATGGTTGTATCCGACTGCTGGTCATATTTGGCGTTGCGCTCCTTCAGGCCAAGCATCACATCGATCCCTTCGCCGGTCACGGTGAACGAGGACATCCCGGCATCGTTGCTCGGATTCAGTTGGAAGTGGGTGATTACGCCGGACATGAGCGGTTCCACCTTCGCGCCGATCGTGAGTGAGATACCAACCCGCGTATATGGCTCGAACAGCCCGGTACTCAGTATCCCGTAATCCTTCGGCTTGCGTTTGCCTGCCGTGAAGCTCATCTGGAACGTGTCGCGCTCCACAGCATTGTCGGTTACTTCGATACGTGTGAGGGCCATAATGACGTCATATGGGACGCCCTTTGGCTGGTTTTGACCCATTTTGAGAACGAGACGGACCCCGCGCAGGCTCTTGAGCATAGCAACCCCCTACGTTTGTGGCATGACAATCGTGATCACGCGCCCGATAGTATCGGTCAGGTCGGTAGGGCGCAGGACAATGTTCGCGTCGCAGATCATCCAGAACGCGGTTGGATCATCCAGGTAGAGCGCGGCGATGTTATCGAGCCGGTCGCCTTCAGTCACAGTATGCTCGCTCACGATGAGCGACGTGTCAGGCGGCGGTATGATGCGCCGCTGCACGTAGCGCACGGTGCGAGTCGTGCCATCCCCAACAGGCAGCTCGATGTTCGCCGTATTCAGTTGGGCGTAGCGGCTGTTTGAATCGAACATTGCAATCTCCTATCCACCGGATTTCTTCGGCAGCTTTTTCGCCATACTCTCTTTGTGTTTATGGTAGGTCATGTACGCCTTCCCTCCCCTGGTTTTCAGGCCGAGATCGTTATAGTTCAGCGCCGTCAGATCGAGGCTGACCTTTGCGCGGGTGGGGTTCAGGTGCGGGTCAAACTCCTCCTCGGTAATGCTGAAGCTGTTCAAACGCACAGGCACGACGCGGTTGGTACCCCACGAGAACAGCGTCAGGGGCACTTCCGGCGGCACGATCTCCAGGACGCCCTGTCGCGCCAGCCGGTCGTTCGTGCTGATACGTAGTGATGGAGGGAACGCCAGCAGTTCCAGCACGGCCAGCCAGGGATGGATGCCCATCTGCTGCGTATTATCGTCTGCTGCTTCCAGCAGGTCGGTGGCATCGATCTCGATCTCGAGCGAGAACGTCTCCTCCGGCGGCCCCTTGATGCGGAACGCTTCAGCCCGGTCGAAGTCCCCCGTCGTCGTCTGGGCCGTCAGCCTGCGCGTCAGCGTCTCCGGGTTATACTGGAACGGTATCTCCGTGCGAATCCCTGTCGCCTGGTTCACCGCGATGATGCTGCCCTTTTGCAACTTTGGCGATATAGGCGGAATGCCGGTGGTCATGCTAATACCTCTTCTTTCTTGTATTGATGAGTGCTCTATGTGTCCTAGAACGGTGTTGTACTACGTTCGAGACGCCTGCCCTGAATTCGATCATATATCTGCCTTAGTGCCCACAAAATCTTTGTCACTTCATATCCAACTTTTTGTTCAGCTTCTCTCCTGCCTGGTATCCCACGGGCTGATTGTTGTCGTATATAAGGTGTAAGAGAGTTGAGTTGTCTTTTAGCATCTTCAAAATCTCTACGGTCAATTGAATTGCCTAAAGAGCCCTTACTCAATTCCTGTGCCATTTTAAGTGCTTCATCGAATCGATCAAAAACAGTTTTGGAGGGTTGCAATAATTCCTCGCCAAGACCATACTTGTCCCGGATAAGGTGAGGGAGAATTTCTGCCGCTGAATAGCGACATGTTCCCTCAGGCTCTCGCCCGCTTACTGGAGCAAGCACATCGAGGTGTGCGCTCATTCGATTAGTGCTGACTCCAATGTGTAGCCCTTCAGTGCCTGTTTGAACCACCTGACGCCAGGTCATTTCACCAGGGTGCTGGGATCCACCGACTTTAGTATCACGACAAAAGGATGGATTGGAACGCAACACACCCGCTAGGTCTCCGTTACGGGTGGCCTCGAACCCACGTACATTCCTCGAAATGACCTTATCTACGTGACTGACATATTCCCATAACCCTTCTGCAACTAGCTCACTGTAGACTGGAAGAAAGGCGCTTTGTTTTTCCCGATCTAGTTGCTGGTTGAAGTAGGTCTTATCGATTTTATTGCGAGCATCAACAGGTAAATTGTCCCACGGCGTAGCTCCCGAGGATACCGATCGGCGTTGAAGATAGTGAGACCCCCGAGCGGACTTCAGGTGGGCTCTCTCTTGTTGCACCACATGCGTCAACTCATGCGCCAGCAACCTCTTTCCCTCGCTCGTTCTTGGTCGATATTGTTCTGCTCCAAATACAATATCTTGACCCACAGTATAGGCCAGGGCATTAATCGCTCGTGCCGACTCGGCTGCTTGAGCATCAGTATGGATACGTACATGGCTAAAGTCGTAACCACTGTTGTGCTTTGGATCTTGCATTACCTGTTCTGCTGCTTGCTGTGCCTCTTGTTCTCCTTGATCGCCCGGATTGCTAATGGTTAGATCGGTCTTAGCCACAGAAGGCGTATTTATACCGGAATGCACTTGCACCTTACTAAAATCATGGCCGAAACGCCCCTCCATAAACTCTCGTGTCCCAGCGTCGAGTGGTTGCCCTGGCGAGCCTAACACCTCATGGACAATGGGTGGCACTGCCGGGGACGGCGCTGCAGGTTGGGTTGAGCTGCGCTGCAAGCTCAACCGCTTCTCACGGCACTCTTCGCACTCGCCATCGACGCCAGGCGCGCCGCCGCAGGCGCACTTTCGCTGCAAGAGTCCGGTCTGGACAGTTGCCAATGTTTGCGGTTCTACTTTTCTCTCTTGTACCGGCTTTCGATCTCTCATTTGCTTTGCCCTTCTTCATGCTGAAAGAAAGAATGCTTTCATTGGAAAAACTAGTAAGGTTCCGCTGCTGTATGGGTCATGGGCGGTGAAAGCAAACTGTGTGTGCTTAGGATCGATAACTGCAATTCGCCTGATACCTGAAAATCCGCCGTCGTTGGCTTACCGCCGGGTTGAGGCTGCCAGGCTATGGTTGCGTCGATGACCGCTGAGATACCGAACGGCCCGAGTTTCCCTAATTTGTATTCAGCCTCGCCGGTTACCTGGGGTGACAATGCTTTCGGGTCGATCCCCTTGCCAATGTCGCTAGCGCTTATCCCTGCTTGCAAACTCAACTCCAACTCGCGTTTCTTAACTTCGAACGACTCATGTAATAAATGAACCATTGCCTGCGCGTCGATGCTACCCGGTTTATCTCCGTAGAGATGATACTGTAAGGTAAAGTCGTACACGCTCAAGAATTTCAGATCTTCAATGCCGAATGGATCGGGGTTTGTCCATTCTCCCTTGATCGCTAGATAACCGAATCCTTGCTTCGGGTTGACAACGCTTTCTTGACCCCCTTTGCTTATCTGCAATTCAAACTCTGAATACGGTGCGGTAGGCGGCTTTTCCTCTCGCGGTTGAGGCTTCGGTATCAGCGGCGGCGTAGGAATATGTGGAGGCGGAAGAGGAGGTTTAGGTGTCTTTTCTGTTAAATCTACAGAAGGCTTCCTCAATTCCAGCTTGATCAAATGGATGTGTGAGTATGGCCCTCGCTCCAGATCCACCTTAGAGGGCGTAGTTTGGAATGATTTAGCTTTTCCTTGCTTTTCAGACTTTTTCGTAGACTTTGCTTTCGATTTCTGCATCGCGCGCTGTTCTAAGCGAGCCAGCACACCTGACAATTGATTGCGTTCTGAACTGCTGCTTGGATTGCGCATCAGCCACTGTCGTATCAGTTTGATCTCTTCGTCGAGTTGTTTTTCGGTTAACGAATCCGGGTTCAGGCTTTGAGTGAGGGAGCGTGGATTAACCTGGCGAGCTAGCCCTGGCTTACTGCCCCCAACAATTTGTATAGGACTGTTGCCCTGCGCCAGGACAGATGCCGCCTGGTGAGCTTCTTGTTCAAGCTGTGAGTCGGCTAGTGGAACGGGAGGTGTACTTCCCTGTCCTTGTTGCACCACATGCGTCAACTCGTGCGCCAGCAGTTGTTTCCCCTCGTTTGTCTCTGGGGCGTACTGTCCAGTTCCGAGTACTATATCACTGCCCACTGTATATGCCAGGGCATTCACGGCCTGAGCTGACTCTGCTGCTTTACCGTCAGCGTGTACTCGCACCTTGCTAAAATCGTGTCCAAAGCGCGATTCCATTAATGCTCGCGTCTCAGCATTGAGTGGCTGGCCCGGCTCCCCCAATACCTCACGCACTACCGGCGGTGCAGCCAGAGGTGATGCGTCAGGCTTACCAGAGTGGTGCTGTCGCAATCTGCTTTCCCCACCTGGAGAAGTGGTAGTGTCACCCGGTAATGCTTTTTTCTGTTTCTTTGCTCGCTCACCCATTATTCCAACCCTCCATAGATCGCGTGTGCCACCTGCGTGCCAATCGTGCCGGCTTTTGCACCCGGCTGCATGTGAAACGCGCCGCCGTCCACCTTTTCGGCCTCGTACCCACTGCCGAGCGAGGGATGCACGCCCTGCTCGGTAAACAACCGTGTTAGTTCGCGCTGCACTGCCGCGCCGATGGCGGCACGGTCACCAGGCGCGAAGCCATGCAGCACCAGTTCTTCGATATGCAGTTCGATGTTGTACGGCTTCATACCCAGCCTCCGATCTCGGCCTCGGTCAGCGCCTTTTCCAGTTTGGTGTACTCGCCGCGAGCCGCACGGAGCAGGTGTGCCATGCGTACCGGCTCACCCGCGTCAGCGGCGAGGAAGGCGGCGTTGAGCGCGATGTTGCGAATATTCCCGCCCGTGACGTTGAGACGGGCCAGGCGCGAGATGTCCAGCCCCTCCGTCGGCGTGCTGGCCGGGAAGATGCGCCGCCAGATCTCCGCACGCTGCGCCGCGTCCGGGAACGGGAATTGTACGATGAAGCGGATACGACGCAAGAAGGCACTATCCAGCGCGTTTTTCAGGTTCGTCGTCAGAACCGCCAGCCCGCGATACGCCTCCATGCGCTGCAAGAGGTAGCTCACCTCGATATTGGCGTAGCGGTCGTGGCTGTCCTTCACCTCGCTGCGTTTGCCGAAGAGCGCGTCGGCCTCGTCGAAGAGCAGGACCGCGCCGCCCTCTTCCGCCGCGTCAAACATCCGCCGCAGGTTTTTCTCCGTCTCGCCGATGTATTTGCTGACCACCTGGCTCAGGTCGATGCGGTAGAGATCGAGCCGCAGTTCGTTAGCGAGAACCTCGGCGGCCATCGTCTTGCCCGTGCCGCTCACTCCGGCGAATAGGGCGCTGATGCCCAGCCCGCGCCCGCTCCTGGCCGCGAAGCCCCACGTTTCATAGACCGTCGCACGCTGCCTGACATGAATCGCGATGTCGCGCAGTACCTCTCGCTGTGCTTCCGGCAGCACCAGGTCGTCCCAACTCGCTGCGGGGGTGATGCGCTGGGCGAGATCATCCAGGCGTGGGCGTGCCTGTACGCGACAGGTGTCCCACAGCAGCGCGTGCAGTTCGCTCGCACTGACCTCGTTGTTTTGAGCAAGCTGCCCCAGCACTTCAGCACTGGCCGAGGCGATAGTCACAGCGCTCAGGTCGAACTGAGAGGTCAGCGCCGCGATTTTGCCGTTCAGCATGGGCGAGGCAGCGCCTAGCGTGCTTCTCCAGGTGTCGCGCTGTTCGCTGGCTGTAGGCTTGCCCACGTCGAAGGAGATCACTGGTCGCTGCATAGTCCGCCGCCGCTCACGACTGCTCGCGATCACAATCCCATCCAGCACGTCGAGCAGGTGGGTGATGTAGCGATCGCGCACGGCATCACTCGCGTCGAGGTCGTCGGCATCCAGCAACAATGCGCTCCCGCTCAGCATCGCCTCGCGTTCCCACAGGCGGGTGAACGCCGCGACCTCGGCGGGATTGAGCGGCAGCGCGTAGGCAGAGAGCGCGAACAGGCGCAGCCCCACGGTGCGACAGGCCACCTGTGCAATAGCTCGCTTGCTTGCTGATTCGCTTCCGCACAGCTGCGCCACCGGCAGCCGCTCGCCCTCTACGGCGTGCGTCCACAGCCTGGCCAATCGTTCCGCCACCGCCTGGTGCGATGGCACAAGCTGGCTCTCACCCCGCACTGGCTCGACCAGGCCGGCCAGCCGCTCGTCCAGGTAGCTGATGCCGGTGAGGTAATGCAGAATGCGCTCGTCGATGCGCAGTGGGGCGGTCGTCAGCCCGGCGTTCGTGTTCATCTCGATCAGTCGCCAGTGACGCAGGGGAGCCTCCGGCGCGAGGGCGCTCCAATGTGGTTCCGGCAAGGCGGCCAGCGCCAGGCTAAAGGTCGGGTATGCTCGCGTTGCCTCGCCCTGTGCTTCCGCGCATAGCCCTGGGAACGCCGCGTCTAACTCCATGCCCGCGCACAAGAGCAAAATATCGCGCTCAAACGGCGAGAGTTGAAAGAGCGAGCAGAGCAACTCCAGCGCGGGCGGCGCTGGCATGGCGCTCACGCCGGGCGGCGTTGCCCCATTTTCGTGATCTGTGCCAGGCGTTGTCACCGGGATGCCAGTCTGCCGCGTGTGCTGCTCCAATGACAGGTGCACGGTGGCGAGCGCCGCCACGAGGTAGCGCTGGTTTGCCTCTTCCCATGTCATGGTTGTCGCCTGTTCCATCGTCTTCACGTCTTTCATTAGATCGTCACCTGCGGCTGGATGAAGCGGTTGGATGCATCTACCTGCAGCTCGCTCTCCGCGCCATCTACCTGGACGCGCAGCAGGTAGGTTCCCGCCGTCACACCGGTGAGCGCGAAGGTGATCGTGTCTGTGCTATCCGTGTCCGCAGCCTTCGTGGGGTCAGTGACGACCTGCCCTGCCGCGTTTTTCCAGGTCTGGTCTGCTGTTTTGGCAACAATGCTATACGTTCGCGCCGGTGGTGCTCCGGGCTGCCGTGCCGCCGCGCTGAACTCGTTCAGCAGCAGGACAACGCGCTGTATCCGGTTGACCACCGGCTCGAGCGTGACAGCGAGTGCGCCAGCGTTCACCGTCGGGTTGGAGATCACTGGCCGCAGGACAAACGCCGCCACGTTCGACTCGACGCCGCGATGCCAGTTGAG
>Ga0209648_10003757_pt1 | contig 12810 bp, 11 predicted proteins | sample GraSoi2013_115cm_FD_185830 | JGI IMG/M metagenome (GOLD analysis project Ga0209648, IMG submission 185830) | Grasslands soil microbial communities from the Angelo Coastal Reserve, California, USA - Sample 9_17_2013_115cm (SPAdes) (version 2) | ecosystem: Environmental > Terrestrial > Soil >...
ACATCGACACAGTCATCTACTACCTGTCCGACACTGCTGACTATGGCAGAGGATGGGGGCTGCACGCCGAAAGCTTCAATTTCCTCGAGCGATTGCGCCTTTTTTACCCAGACTTCTGGTTCGGCCTGGGAGACAAAGATCTGGCTACCCACGTATGGCGCTCTGAACTACTGCGTAACGGGTTGAGCCTCTCGGAGGTTACTACCAGGGAGACTCATCTGTGTGGTGTTCGATCTCGCATAATACCGGCAACCGATTCCTGGGTAAAAACACAAATCGAGACGGTATCACATAGTAGACTCCATTATGAAGAGTATTTTATACGGTTGAAATGTGAACCGCACGTCAGTCAAGTTTGCTATGAAGGAATAGAAGACGCCAGGCCAGCCTGTGGAGTGCTCGAGGCTATCGCGTCCTCAAGCACTATCATCATCGCACCAAGCAACCCTGTGGCTAGCATTCTCCCTATCATTTCAGTTCCCGGTGTCCGGGAAGCGCTGGTACGGAACAGGGAGAAGGTGTGGGCTATCTCACCGGTCATCGAGGGACTCGCGTTGCCTGCGGGAGAGCGGATGCGTGCCCGCAGTCGCGAAAGGCTTCTAGCCTCGCTTGGACTTCCTCATAGTCCCATATCTGTGGGCCAGTTATATCGCGATTTTTGTACTCACTTTGTTCTCGATGAGCGGGACTTCGAGTATGCTCCACAACTTGAGGAGATGGGGTACGACGTTTGCTTGCTGAAGACGGACGCGCTCACCTTCGAACGGCAAGGGGAGCTTGCCCGCGATCTTCTGCAATTAACAGGGGATCTCGACAGGGTAGACTTTGGACCGCTTTCAAGAGAACACATCACAAGGGGGTGATCTCGTTGCCTGAGTTCTTGTCTGGGATGGAGGGCATCATGCTCCAGCGGCGCGATGCACATCCCAATGAAACGTTTCTGAAGTGGAAAGATGACGAGATATCGTGGAGGGATTTTGTAGATCGTATCTACGCAGTAGCCGCAGGTATTTGGGATGCGGGAATACGTACCGGGGATAGGGCGGCCATGATGATGGGCAACTGCCCAGAATTTCTGTACGCATATTATGCAATGGTCTTCATGGGTGTAGGAGCAGTGCCATTAAACGTGGCGCAGCGAGGCGAGGCCCTTGCCTACATTCTTAATGACTCGGGTGCGTCTGCCATTGTCATAGACGATATGTTAGTGGAGCATTTCCTTGCTATCAAGGATCGTGTTCCCAATGTGCGCCTGATGATTATCCGGGGGACAGTGCCATCTATAGGAGGCACTGTCATTGCTATCGAGGAATGGCTTAAAGCTGGTCGTGGTCGACCCCCCATTGGCTCGCTTGCCAAAACCTCTGCTGATAACATCCTTTATACCTCTGGGACAACTGGCCCACCTAAAGGAGTTGTCAACAAAGGTATTAATCCCAGTAATATCATCAAGCTGTGGGAGCCGACTGGAGTACGCGCTGGCGAAACCATCTATACTCCATTGCCACTCTTCCACGGCAATGCTCTCGCTGTCTCAGCGCTGGGCGCGATCATGCTCGACTACAAACTAGCCATAGGCGAGCGCTTCTCAGCCTCAAAGCACTGGGACGATTGCAGGAAGTACAACGCAGTGGAATTCAATACGCTAGGCGCCATGATTCCCATCTTGCTCAAACAGCCGGAGCGACCAGACGACGGTGACAATCCCGTCCGCGTAGTGCTCTCTGCTGGCTGTCCTGCTTATGCCTGGCGTCCCTTGGAGGAGCGTTTCAAGCTTCGCCTCATCGAGTGGTTTGGCATGGTCGACTCGCCTGGTTTTTTGATGAATACAACTGGCAAGATAGGTTCAATGGGAAAGCCCCTGCCGGGATTTGATTTTCATGTTGTTGATGATGAAGACCGTGAAGTTCCGCCAGGAAAGGTAGGTGAACTCATCTTCCGCTCTGATGCTGGCAAAGCGGCGGCATTCTACTATGGCAAGGAGGATGCCACAAATGAGGCCTGGCATAACGACTGGTTTCACTCAGGCGACCTGGCCTGGATAGATGAAGAGGGCGATTTCTTCTACGCTGGTCGCAAGAAGGCCTCGATGAGACGGAGGGGCGAGAATATCTCTGCATGGGAGATTGAGTCCGTAGTAAACCAGCATCCAGCAGTATTGGAATCTGCTGCACACGCCGTTCCGTCAGAGCTTTCTGAAGACGAGATCAAACTGGTAGTTGTTCACAAACCAGGGCAGACGGCGACACCGGAAGAGATACTCGATTTTTGCCAGGGAAAGATGGCCTACTATGCCATCCCCAGATACGTCGAGTTTAGAGATTCACTGCCGAAGACTGGAACACATCGTATCGAGTACAGTATCTTAAAGCAAGAGGGGATTACCCCAGAAATGTGGGATCGCGAGGCGGCTGGGTATGCCGTCTCCAAAGATCGGTAACGATTAAGTGTCGACACCTATGTGTCTTGCCAACGTGGCTCTCGCGTCTGTTCCCAGGCAAGACGAAAGGAGAGGGAAAGTATGCAAAAGGTCAGGGTAGTAGGAGCAGGAATGACTCGCTTCGGTAAGTTTCTCGACCGCGGTTTGCGGGAGCTAGTCGAGGAAGCCGTCAACAACACCATAGAGGACGTCGGTGTTGACATCAAGGATATACAGGCCGCCTATGTTGCCAACTCGGTGGCTGGTTTGATCACTGGTCAGGAGACAATACGTGGCCAGGTAGTCTTGCGTCACACAGGGCTGATGGGTATTCCTATCGTCAATGTCGAAAATGCCTGCGCAAGTGCTTCGACGGCTTTTCACCTGGGTTGGATGTCCGTTGCATCTGGCATGTATGACTGTGTGCTGGCACTTGGAGTGGAAAAACTTTCTGACCCAGACAGAGCGAAATCTCTACGGGCGTTCAACTCTGCTGTAGATGTTTCTGAGCTGGCCGAAATAGAAAAGCGACTTGGAAGGAGCGGCGAGGGGGCTGCTACTAATAGAAGCCTGTTCATGGACCTCTACGTCTCGATGCTCAGCTCAGGTAAGCCTGCCGGTCAGTCGGTTGGGGGCGTGACACCTGACCAGATGGCACTGGTTTCCGTCAAGAATCATTACCACGGAAGTCTGAATCCCTATGCCCAGTATAGGGAAGAAGTAACACTCGAACAGGTTCTGCAAAGTAAGTCCGTAGTAGGCCCGCTGACGGTCCTCATGTGTTCCCCCTTAGGAGATGGCGCAGCAGCAGCACTCCTCGTGAGCGAGGAGTTTGCCCGCAATAAAGATCTCAAAGGTCCACGAGTGGATGCCTCTGTGCTGGTCTCAGGGAGAGGTGACGACCGCTCTATGGAACCTTCTACCAGGCGAGCGGCAACGAAAGCATATGAAATGGCGGGGATAGGTCCCGAGGATGTTGGTCTTGCCGAGGTCCATGATGCAGTTGCCCCGGCGGAGATTAGCATTTACGAAGACCTGAGATTCTGTGCTCGTGGTGACGGGCCGAAGCTGATCGAGGACCGCGTGACATGGTTAGGAGGAAAACTCCCAGTCAATACGTCCGGCGGACTGCTCTCTCGGGGACATCCAATTGGAGCTACGGGGCTGGGCCAGATTGTAGAGATTGTTTGGCAACTTCAAGGAAAAGGAGGTAAAAGACAAGTAGAGAACTGCAAGGTTGGCCTGACGCAAAACGGTGGTGGGCACATCGGTTTTGATGCAGCAGCCATGGCAGTGCACATCTTCTCTGTGTAATTTGTCTTCGTAGGGATATATCCTCGTAGTGATTTGTCGTTGTAGAGCGACGAAAGATCGCACTGTGAGAGTTTGTTGACAATCAATGGAGGAAGCCCAATGGAATTCAAGGAAGTAGTCGGTAACCGTAGGTCCATTCGTTATTTTCAACCATGGAGACCAGTCGAAAAAGAGAAGATTATGATCATGCTGGAAGCGGCGCGGCGTGCCTCGCGAGCAGTCAATGCCCCATTCTATAGGATTGTGGTCATGGAGCGTGATGAACTGACTCCCGAGCAAAGGGAGGGTCTGCGCACCCCGACAACCACTACCGATCTCGAACTTGCCCCGTTGTTCATGTTCTGGTTTATCGATCCGACAGCTCCCAATCGTGGGCCAAGGACACTCAAGCAACTGATCGATGTGGGCGCCCTCAACGCCAGTCATGGCTGGTCATATACCTACGTCGATGAAGTGGTCTTCCCGCTTGTCCTGCAGCCGCTGATGAAGAATGATTTGGCAGCTGCAATGTACGCGGCATGTGAGGCAGGCTTTGCAATGACCCAGGCTATGCTGGCAGCAATCGACGAGGGGCTGGGTGTCTGCCTGCACGCATTTAATCCAGAAGGGGTCAAGGATGCTATCAAGGCGCCTGAGTACCTGATCCCAATCTGGGTCTTAGAGGTAGGTTACCCGGCGGAGGACCCACTCACTGGCGGGCAGCGTCCCAGGGAGCCACTTGCGGAGACGTGCTTCTGGGGTTCCTTCGATAATCCCATCGAGAGCGACCCGAAGGTAGTAGAATACCTGCGGGAAAAGAAGATGATTCAAGCCGAAGCTCCGGCTCCCTGGCGCATGCAGGAAGTCGCAGCCCTTTCGCGCATGTTTGGACTACCTGAGTAAGCGGCGAGTAAGCCCTAGTGTTGAGCAGAGATGAATATAGAAACAGTAGAGCAGCTTGCTGAATATAGGACTGTGCAAAAATGGCTGAAAGGTGTTCACCATCAATCCCCAGCGAGCGCCACGACCGACGCGGACCGTCTCAGTACGCTGCTGAAGTTCTGCCATCTGGCAGAGAAAGACCCTGATACGATCATCGAGGAATGCTTCAGAGCACCGAAAGAGGGAGATGTGTGGAAGCGCATCAAATTCAAAACCCGGCGCACTTACTCAGCTCTGATCGATCAGGCTGAAGAGCAGCTATTCGGCGGCGGTACCACAGGCAGGCAGCGAGGAAGCATTATCAGGAGCTTTTTCATTCATAATGGAGTGTCCATGCAGGCCGAGCCCCTGCGTTAGTCTGTTTTTGTCCATGCGCCTGTGGCAAGTGGTCAGGTACAAGTTCACGTGTACATGAATGAACATGTGTCAATTCTAAACACTTGAGGAGGTGTGTTGTTATGGTTATTGCAAGGCCACAAATCTCAGCGGAGGCTCAACAGCAGTTGCGCCGATTTTTCGAAGAGACGCCCCCAGTTTCCAGGCTTCTCACGACGTTGCGCAGCCGCAGAGTAGCATTGGGCTATAAGATTGAAACCGGAGAAGAGGAGGCGCACCCAGTCACTGGACGAGTAATGAAGCAAGAGCGTGGGCCGCTTGCCTTTGCCTCTGCCGAACCTGTCATGCCGCTTTCGGAGACGGAGCAGGCGATCCTCTGCTGGGCTGGTATCGGACCCAACGGCATGGTCAACTGGGACATCGCTATTCACGGCGGGTTCCACGAACTTGCCTGGTTATCTGGACGAACGGCAGCCAGTCCAGGCAATTCCTTCGCGACGGACCTCATCGTGATCAACGACAATGGTGTGTCCCTATACAATCCAGGCAAGGAACGCGAGAAGCGCGTGGAGATTGAGGGGCCAGAGGATTATTGGAAGGTGATAAATTGGTTCGAGACGGGGACCCAGAAGATATCAGACTCCCGACCTGACATCGACTGGTCTGTCAGAGCACCAGGAGCACCACATGCTTCCCTATTTGGTCCATACCAGTACAACGTCAATAGGCCAGGTACTGCCTGGTTGATACCGATTACTGATATGGGCTGGCTCTATTTTAGCGTCCTGCTCAACTTGTTCGATGTCTGGCACCTGTTCCCGCTTGACGATGCCACGCAGCAGCCTGCCGGCGTGGGCCAGTGGGTCCGCGAGGGTCAACTGGAGATGCCTGTACCTATTAGCTCGCTGGAGAGATTCCTCTTCCAGGTTGAGACCTATCCTGCTGGCTCGATGGTCCAGAACATCCGCCTGACAGCAGAGGCGATGGGCCTGGGTGCATGGATATTCTGCGGGTTCTTTGACGATATCCTCATGGGTGCCTACCCCGATATCGCCAAGGGCTTCGGCTTTCAGTGTGAGCCACTCAACCCGAAGGCACCTGCAGCTATGGGGGCACTCAAGATATTCGGGCTTGAGGGCGTCAAGGAAGGAACCTATGTCCCTTCACCGCGCTACAAGAACGGCGCTGAGGTCATGAAGCAGATGTTAGAAGAGAAGTACGGGCATGGGGCAACGATGGCGAACGATGATTCCAACTGGGTTCTTACTCACGGCGGACCATTCAAGCCAGAAGTCATACGCGAGATCACCAAGGATCCTGCTGTGCATGTCTCGGACTGGGCGGTCGAGGCAACCATCGCCTATGTCGACTACTGCGTTGACCGATATGGGCAGTGTCCAGTCTATAACAACTCCCTGGAGTGCAACTTCGGAGTGGTTGTCCACCACCTGGATCCCGCTTTCTACGAAAAGTACTACAGTGACAGCGGCATCACGGCGCAGACCAGAGAGCACATGAAAAACTGGCATTAGCCAAGCGGGTCTATACGACCCGCTCGCCTTTTTTGCGTACTTTCCGTAACTAGCAGCACGAGGCCCATGAGTAGGGCATATTTACTCATGGGCCTCAAGTGGTTATGAGTTCAGATCCCTACCAGGAGGAAAACGTCCATGATGACATCTAAGAACACGCGACGCTACTGGGGATTAATCGGACCGGTAATACCGGCCGGCATGCTGGCTCAGTCAGCGAAGCAACTAGAAGATATGGGCCTGGAGGGGACCTTTGCGGCCCAGGTGTATGGACCGCCCTGGATTTCCCTGGCCGCCGCTGCAACTGCGACGAACCGATTAAAGCTTGCTTCAGGCGTTGCTTTGGCTTTCACTCGCAGCCCCTTCGAGACGGCCATGGCCGCTATGGACCTCGACCGCATCAGTGGGGGGCGCTTTATTCTCGGCCTGGGTCCCACTGTCCGCTCCTGGTGCCAGGGCATTTTTGGCATGCCCACGGCAGGCCTCTGGAACACTTGCGAGAGGCGGTTGAGGCGATCAGGCTCTTCATTGCCAAGAGCCATACAGGTGAACTGAAGAGTTTTAAGGGCAAGTACTACGAGATGGACTTTAGCGAGTTCCAGCCTCTTGCCCAGCCCATCCGTACAGACCTGCCTATCTGGCTGTCAGTGCTGCGTGGGCCGATTATCGAACTAGGCGCCGAGATCGCCGATGGTATCATCAGCCATCCTATCTGGTCGATCCATTGGGCGACCACCGCCCTGCCGAAGCACCTCAAGGCCGGGCTTGACCGCGCCGGGAAACAGCGCTCTGACGTCCACGTCAACTGCTGGTTCTGGGTGACCCCTAACACAGACGTAAAACAGTCCATCGAGGATGCCCGCGCCACCGTCGCCTTCTATGGCGGCGTCGAGCAATATGAGGAGTACTTCGCCGCCCACGGCTTCCGTGCCGAGGCGAAGAAGCTCCAGGAGGGCGTTAAGCGTGGAGACTATCGCAGTGTTGCCCACCTCGTTCCCGATGAGGTGGCCAAGAAGATCGAGCCGGTGTGGGAATACGCTGACTCAATGTGCCTGATCCTGCCGGTTCTCACCATCGAGCCCGAGAAGGCACTGGTATACTTCGCGACCATCGCACAGACGTTTTACATGTAATTGACGTTTAGTCCATCGAGGCTCTCGGTGTGATGGGTTTGATCTCTTTCACTCTGCTACGCGCAAAACGATTTTTCCTCGCGTCCGGTGCGTCTCGCTCAATTCATGGGCTTTACGCGCATTAGCAAGCGGTAGCACTGTATCAACCGTGTTATGCACTTTCCCTGCGTCAATCAGTCGAGCAATCTGGACTAGTTGTGCAGCATTGGGCTGCACAAGCATTCCTTGCACGTTGACGCCTGCCGCAGTCTGTTCTGCGGAGGGTCGGCCAAATACAATCGATACTAGCGTTCCACCCGGCTTTATCACACGCAACGAGCGTTCACGTGCTTCTCCTCCCACTGTATCGAAGACAACATCCACATTGTGGACTACGGTCTCTAATGGTGTCGTCGTGTAGTCAATGGCTTGATCTACACCAATACGGTGCAGAAATTCGATATTGCGAGTAGAAGCTGTCCCTAAGACATAGGCTCCTTGCGACTTGGCGAGTTGGACGGCAAGGTGACCGACCCCGCCCGCTGCCCCCAGGATGAGGACCGTCTGCCCGGCAGTTAGATGTGCTTTCTCGAATAGTGCCTGCCATGCTGTAAGTCCTGCCAGGGGTACGGCGGCAGCGTGAATATGGTCAATGGTTGCAGGCTTGTGGGCTAGATGGGCAACTGGTGCAGCCACATATTCTGCATATGTAGCTCCTGCCTGTGGAAAGCGTATCATGCCGTAGACGGCATCGCCTTCGTGGAACTCGGTCACCTCATGGCCAAGAGCTTCGACAGCGCCTGATACGTCCCAGCCGAGAATCATGGGGAGCATGGCTCCAGGTCTGGCTGGTCCACTACGGGTTTTCCAGTCTGCCGGGTTGACACCAGCCGCGTGAACGCGAATCAAGACCTCTCCTGCTGCTGCTTCGGGGCGTGCAACATCCTCGTATACCAGGACTTCTGGACCACCATAGGCATGGATCCGTACGGCCCTCATCGTATCCTTCTTTTCGTCGCTCATGCGATCTCCCTTTCTCTGTTCGCTTCACGAGCGGTTGCTTGACGTACACAAATTGCATGGCGGGTAGGCTCTACCCATGGAGTTGCAGTCGGTAAACACATTATACACTGCATAATGCCGGCTGGTGTTCTACCGACGTCAGCGGAAGGCGTACTATCTCGGCTTATCTGCTTGAGGGAGTGAAGAACCATGAAGAAATGGATACACACTGTTTCCCATGATGAAGCATTTCATCTATATAATCTTCTAGAAACGTCGAGAAATGGATTCTCTAAGATAGAGTGCGTGATGGGCAGACAAATTAGGCCACTCGTGCTTCTCCGATGAAAGGATGTTCATATCGTTGGAAAAGTGGAGTGACATCTTTCTATGGACTCAAGATCTAAAATCCCTGCACAAGCCATTCGCCGTCAGAGTGAGGGAGCGGTTGCCGAGTGGTGGGAGAACTTAGGCTATGTCAGACAGGGCGGATGGTACGGAAAAAATACAGATCCCGTGGTCGTGCAACACGCGCTCGATCTGTTGGAGAGAATTCATGTGTGGGCTACACAGATGGAAAAGTAAGGATCATCTCGAATAGCGGTGAGATACTCATCCACTTTCAGGTCAGAGTAAGCCAATCTGAGATTAGCCAACTTCTTCATCGCAGAGCCTTCAGCATCGGGACTAACTTGTACTTGCGTCCATGACGGCTCAGCAGTTCGCTGAGATATGCTTGCCATTCCTCTTCATGTCCCAGGCTATACAGGGCAGAACCCCTTGTGGTGGCTACTTGGGACATCCGTTCGGGAAATAGCGACCTTGACAAGTCTCCTTGCGGAGGAAGAGGTGGCGCGAGTAAAATCAGAAGGTATCACTCCGCTCTTACTCACTTGCAACTCGCACATTTTCATAAAGGAGAAATCTATTCTGTGTCTCGTCTTCTCATCTCCATCAGGCAACTGGTCTTCTTCTGCCTGCACATACTCCAACGATGCTTCCTGAGATGGACAAAACCACCGCAGGCCTCACTGCTACTCGGAATGGCCGTAGATCTTGCAAGAGGGAAATCCGAATTGGTTGCCGAAAACGCGCTTTTACGCCAACAACTCATTATCCTTCGTCGACTGGTCAAACGACCAGTATGCACAAGAACGGATCGCCTCCTCCTGGTACTGCTTGCACGAGCAGTTCGTACCTGGAGGCAAGCGCTCTTTCTCGTCCAGCCAGAGACGCTCCTGCGCTGGCACCGTCAAGGCTTTCGTCTCTTCTGGAAGTACAAATCAAAGGCACCTGCTCACCAACCAAGGACAGCGGCAGAGACCATCGCCTTGATCAAAGACATGGCCAAGAACAATCGACTGTGGGGAGCTGAACGCATTCGCGGTGAATTACTCAAGCTGAGCATACATGTGTGCAAGCGAACCATCCAGAAGTACATGCGGCAAGCTTGTCTCCCGCGACCAAGAGGACAAACCTGGTCGACCTTTCTGCGCAATCATGCGGAAAGTATTTGGGCTTGTGATTTCTTGCAGATCACCGATCTCTTCTTCCGTTCGCTCTTTGCCTTCTTCATCATCGAACTGAAGTCGCGGAAGATCATCCACGTGGGTGTGACACGATCTCCTACCGATAGCTGGGTGGCCCAACAGCTGCGAGAGGCGACTCCGTATGGGGAAAGACCCAGGTATCTGATTCGGGATAACGATAGCAAATTCGGGCCGAGTTTTGCACGTGTGGCAACAACCAGTAGCATCAAAGTGCTTCGAACGCCGTATCAGGCTCCACGAGCAAATGCCGTCTGTGAGCGCTTTCTGGGCAGCGTCAGGAGAGAATGCCTTGATCACTTCCTGATCCTGCATGAGAAGCAACTCCACCGTCTCCTCAACGCATATGTAGTGTACTTCAATCAAGCCCGACCACATCAAGGCATCCAGCAGCAACTTCCAGACCCGCCTGTGCCGTCTGCTCCCTCGCATGACCAAAGCGACAAGGTGATCTCGATTCCAGTTTTGGGTGGGTTACACCATGACTACCGAAAGGCAGTGTAAACGTAGAAAAGCGCGTTCAGCAGTGGTTGAATGAAGCAGGTTCGGCGTAACAGCGTGATGGTGCCAATGCCATAGCGTGTTTTTAAGTTACCAGTCCTCGTTTTCCCTCACGAACGAGACGAACACGGCGTGTTCCTGCTTGATTGCTGAGGTATCTTCATGCATGTTCACCGAGAATGGGAAGCCCTGTTCTCCAGTTCCCCAGTCATTGCATCTCTTCATAAAGGGAAAGTGAGAGAAGAGAGATATCATAACTGACGCAAACTGCTCATTTTGTGAACGGATGTGCCAAGTAGCCATTACAGGGGAAAACAACAGAATGTTCATCTATTTGATGGAGATACGTCTGCTTTTCGACAACAATTCCTGAGAGCACTTGGCATCACAGAGGGCCTCCCTACATCTTCTCTCAACGTCATGTAGGAAGGCCCCTCGTGGATACCCGCCGCTTATGGAATCAGGCCAACGAACTGCTTAGAACCCACCCGTGCCGTCCGGGGTGCCATTGCCGGTCGGGCCATCGTAGCCGACTTCACCCGTACATAGATACGAGCCACCGCAGCTGCCGTTGCTCCCGCTGGTCACATCGAACAAACTGCTGGTATGGCTGTACGAATACGATCCGTAGGTGACACTCCCTGCGTTGCCAGCCAGGGCATAGACGCTGGCGATGATCGGAGAGGAGACACTGGTGCCACCGAAGACCAGCCAACCGGTTTCATGATAGGTATCATAGACGGAGACCCCGGTGTTGGGATTGGCATCCGCAGCCACATCGGCTACTGTCCTTCTGCTACATCCCGTGTCCGTCTGCCAGGAGGGCTTGGAGATATAAGCACTACAGCCACTACCCGCGCCGCTCCAGACCGTCTCGCTCCAACCGCGTGAATTGCTGGCCCTGTTCAACGTCGTCCCACCGACAGCGGTCACATACCGGGACGCCGCTGGGAACTGCACACCGTAGCCGCTATCACCCGAACTCACCGTGATGGCGATGCCGGGGTGATTGTAGTGCGACTGGTCATTGACCTCGTTGCTATACTCGCTGCCGCCATAGCTATTGCTGATCTCGTTGGCACCCAGTTTGGCAGCTTCATCGACTGCCGTGGCCAGGTTAGAGAAGCTATTGGTGGTCGCCTCCACCAGCAGAATGTGGCAGTTCGGGCAGATGGCGCTCACCATATCCAGGTCGAGTGAGATTTCCTGGGCCCAGCTCCTGTTCCCTCTGGGGTATGTGGTGCCTCCGTTCTGATCGACCTTCCTGAAGCAGCCGTTCGCCGTCGTACAGGCTGACAGACCAAACTGCGAACGATACACGCCCAGGTCTGACTCCGCTTTGGGGTCGTCGTAGGCATCGACGATAGCAACGGTCTGCCCACTGCCTGCTGTTGAAGAGGGAAGCTTGTAGGCCGATTGCAGGTCAGCAGGGTTATAACCCGATGGACCCGTAGCCAGACCGACACCCACGCGGATGGCGTGGCAGCGTGCGTAGCCGACGATGACACCCGGACAGACGTGGGTGTATGTCACAGTAGACGCACGAGAGGGGGAAGCAAAGGTTTTTGTGGTTGCACCTACACCGACGAGAACAACGATGAGCAAGAGGCCGAGGATAGACGCAATTCGTTTCAACTCTTTCTCCAGCTTCTAGGCGAAGCTTCGCCTCTATGAGAGAAATAAAACCGAGTACATCTCAACAGGACTCTCCTGTCTTACCAGTGTATATACCATAGCGTGAATTTGTGTGTCAACTGAGTATGCACTGGCTGAGGAGTTCCGCCCAGAAGTACTATGTCAAGGAGTAAGCCTTTTTCAAAAATGCACATCTAGTTTCTGGTGCGAAATGGAGGCCTTAAACCCGCTCCAGGAGCCAATCGTCCTGCGGAATAGTTGACCGAGTGATTCGAGTGCCTTCCCAGGCGGATCGATATTGTTAAGCTTATATGCCGTAAATCGGCTTGTAGAGGGACTTCACGAATTTCGCACTGCAAACGAGTCCTAGTACTAGTTTGCGGTGCGAAATGGATAAGAGGGCCTGAGAAGCCGATAGAGGCTCAACAATTACTCGCTTAACTGCTGAGTTTCCCTCTTGCTGAGCTTTATTTGACAGTGGCCTGGGCGAG
>Ga0209648_10003759_pt1 | contig 12808 bp, 12 predicted proteins | sample GraSoi2013_115cm_FD_185830 | JGI IMG/M metagenome (GOLD analysis project Ga0209648, IMG submission 185830) | Grasslands soil microbial communities from the Angelo Coastal Reserve, California, USA - Sample 9_17_2013_115cm (SPAdes) (version 2) | ecosystem: Environmental > Terrestrial > Soil >...
ATTGGCCCCCCATACACGACCCAGGGATCATAGGCAGGCACGTACACCACCTGAGGGTTGCTCGGTTCGATGATGATCGTGTTGCCTTGCGTCTCTACCTTCTCGTGTTCGTCGCCATTCAGGTGGCCGGCTTTACGTGCCTCCTGACGCAACGTCTGCACCGCATCCGTGACATCCTGCGGCTGATTCACATAGGCCTCGCCCAGCGACGACGTCCAGGAAAGGTTCTTGTCCATGTTTTCAAGAACGGAAGGGAACTGCGTCATCGCCTTTACGCTCGGATCCCAGTTCTGTTTGTCGACTTCTTTGCCCAGATCCTCGCCCTTCAGATTGGAATGTCTTTGCATCCAGCGCTCCGCCTCGACAATCTGCGTCGGATACGTGGAAGCGGCCAGGACCTGCGCCACCAATGCGTCCGGATACAACGCGATCGGTGCAACAAGCTGCTGCAATTCCTGAGGCGACTGTTTCACGGGCGGAGCTGGTGCCTGGTTGCTGGCTTGGCCGCTGGATTGCCCGCCGCCTTGGCCGCTGGGGCCATAAGACTCTGCTTGCGCAGTGAACTGCACAAGTAAGCCGCAAAGAACTACGGTCGAAACCTGCTTGAACAACTTCGTAATCATGTTCATCGAAATTCTCCACTGCTGCATCCATTCCCTCTCAAATGACTTCTCGCCCGTGGCCCAAAGCCAGCTTAAGCGGGCGAGCGCCTACGCGGGCCACCAGTCTCCCTGTTTGCCCCCGCAGGCGTGCCGGTGCGTGTTCCTGAGCGACCGCGCCTGCTTGACTGATTCTTTTTTCGTAGCGCGACTCGACCACCTTGCTCCCCACTGGATTGCCTTCCTGAATCAACTCTGCGAGGAAGTAACGATCTCCGTATTTGTTGAAGACGACTTCGCTCTTGTTCGGTGCGGAATCGGCGTTTACGACCTGCACTTCAAAGAGAGCGGAAATAGAGTCGTCCGCGCTGCTGATTTCCATGACGGTCTGATCCGCGTCGTCGAGCGCGTGGATCAGGTACTTGCCCGCCGGAAGTTTGGTATTTCCCGCATGAAACTGGAACGGGATGTTGACTTCAAGTTCCCCAACGATTTGCGCTTGCGCCTTGCTCGGAAGAATCGCTAGGGCAAAAAACACAGCGATGAGCAGAAACAATAAACGATGTCGCCCTCGCCTTTTATCGCTCACGCAAAACTTGTCGATGGTTTCAAGCAACACGGTCATCCCTCTTGATCTCTGCCGACATCAAGCTCGTCGCCGCATTCAACGACGCCATTCAATTAGGCAAAACGTCTTCCAAACAGGTTGTTTGTAAGTGACTGAAAAATAAGGATGGTTAGAACGGGTCCCCTGCGTGCCGCTGCCATATTCTCGGACACCATGTCACGGAGCCGACCCCTGAGCAGGGCCCCGTTTCAATTGCGCATCGATCGCGAAGGGTCGCTATCTTCTGTGACGTCGCTTCCGAGTTTTTACTGGCTCGCTCTTTCCGCCGCCTCTAGAGTGTGTCCTCTTAAGCGAGCACGACGCCGCATCGCTGGTTGTGTTTCCTCAGCTGGCTTCACTGCGGACAATTTGCCGTCACGCCCGACCGCGATGCGGCCTGCCCAGAAACCGGCGGGATGAAGATCTGCCTCGCGATGCCGGTTTAAACGGTTGTGGTATTCCGCGCAATTCGCCATCTCTTCTCGTCCAAGCCTCGGTAACCGAGGCGGGCATAGGATGGACAGAATCCTCTCAGGCAGGCTCATTGCTTTTTACCACGCGGTATCTGGTGCCCGTTCAGGGCTTTTGCAGCGCCGGAACCGCATTCTTGTTGGAACGGGAAATTCCCAGCTTTTGCATCCGGAAGTAAAGCGTAGACCTCTTGATTCCCAAGCGTGCGGCGGCCCCGTTGGGACCAGCCACAACCCACCGCGTGTGCTCCAGGGTCTTGCGAATGTGCGCTCGCTCCGCCTCTTCCAAAGTGATTGCCTTCGCAGGTTCTGCGCTGACGTTACGCCTCAAGTCCACAAGAGGCGCCTGCAACACCTCTCCCGAGGTGAGGATTACGCTGCGTTCGATGAAGTTTTGCAGCTCGCGAATATTTCCCGGCCAGGAATGATTTACAAGCGCCCTCATCGCTTCGACGGGAACTTCATTAATCTGCTTGCCCATTTGCTCCGCAAATGTTTCCACGAAGTGCCGTACCAGCAGCGGTATGTCCTCCATACGCTCTCGCAGCGCGGGAACCGGTATCGGAAATACGTTGAGGCGGTAATAAAGATCGCTGCGAAACCCGTCCCTCGAAACCAACGCCGCCAGATCGCAATGGGTTGCGGCAATCAACCGTACGTTGACGCGCAAAGTTTGCGTGCTGCCCAGCCTCTCGAACTCTCCCTCTTGCAGAACGCGCAGGAGCTTCGGTTGCAGTTCTAGCGGAATATCTCCGATCTCATCCAGGAAGAGCGTACCCTCGTCGGCGCATTCGAACCGGCCAACCTTGCGTGCCACCGCGCCCGTGAAAGCTCCTCTCTCGTGGCCGAAGAGTTCGCTCTCCAATAATCCCAGCGGGATTGCGGCGCAATTCAATTTTACGAAGGAACGATCTCGCCGCGTGCTGTGCTCATGAATGGCGCGCGCGATGAGTTCCTTCCCGGTCCCGGTTTCGCCCTCGATGAGCGCGGTGGAATTAGTGGGCGCCACCGTTCGAACCAGTTCCAATACCTTTCGAATCGCCTCGCTTGCTCCGACGATCTCCCCAAAGCCATCGTCCGCGGCCCTGCATTTCTTTGCCTGACGCCCTTCAGACTTTAGGTCTGGCAACAGGCCCGCGCGCATGGAATCCGCCGCGTCTGTAAGCACGCCCGCTTCATAAGCGCGCCCTGACTGTGAGACTTCCGGCCAGGTTTCATCTTCAGGAAGAACCGAATTTACCAAACCCATGTTCGTCCCCCGATTCTTCATTCAGCTATTTGCGGTCCGAAATCTAAATGCTGTGGACCCCGGAACCGCCAGCCCTCGACGGTCGCTCGCCCCGAACCGAGCACGCGTTTTTCGCAGCAACCTCCGTCACCAAGTGCATGTGTCGTTCCATTAGAACGCCCTATATGTAGGTCACCGAGATTCTGCTGACCCGCTCAAAACGTGGGCCTTACCTGCCCATTTTCATGGTTCTATCGAAAACAAAGGTTTGTCCCCGCCCTTCGAACTCGGTTGCGCCGCAAGAAAAGCCTTATTAAACACGTTTGCCGTGGCACGGTAATGACGCGCGTCGATATGGTGACGCCGGATTCGCTGCAACTTTGTAACAATGACGCCTTTTTTTTTCGCGAGATTTCCCGTAGGTGCCACTCTGCGCTGCTCTTAGAATCCCTTTTCGTCCGCAAGAGAATTGGCATCATCCATGCACTGCTCGAAGGTGCGTCTCGCTCCGAGGCTGGATGCATGGAGAGAACAATGAGAGCCGCCGCCACAGTGCAATTGGATCCGACGATCCCAGGCAACGATACGCGTGACTTCCACGCCGCCATGCGCGCCAAGATCGTCGGCCAGGAAGAGGGCGTTCAAGCGCTCGTAGACCTCTATCAGGTCTTTTGCGCGGGATTGAACTCGCCGGGACGGCCCGTCGGCAACCTGCTGTTTTTGGGCCCGACCGGCTCGGGCAAAACGCGCATTGTCGAAGCGGCCGCGGAAATTCTCTTTGGCGATACGCGCGCGGTAATAAAAGTGGATTGCGCCGAATTCCAGCACTCTCACGAAATTGCCAAGCTGATTGGCTCGCCTCCGGGCTATTTGGGTCATCGCGAGACTCATCCCCTGATCACACAGGAAGCTTTGGCGCAGTGCCATACGGATAAGTTGAAACTCTCCTTTCTTCTGTTCGACGAGATTGAAAAAGCTTCCGATTCTTTGTGGCAACTTCTGCTCGGAATATTGGACAAGGCCACTTTGACTTTGGGCGACAACCGCCGCGTGGATTTGTCCCGCACGGTGATTTTCCTGACTTCCAATCTCGGCGGCAGTGAAATCGCGGAACTGATCGGCGGTGGAATGGGCTTCGTTCAGCCGAAGGATAAGCCGTCCACGGGATTGCACCAGAAGGTCGAGCGTACCGCCGTAGAAGCGGCGCGACGCAAATTTTCACCCGAATTTATGAACCGCCTGGACAAGCTGGTCGTCTTTCATCCTTTGCGCACCGATCAGTTGGAACAAGTTTTGGAAATCGAGCTGGCGCAAGTCCAGAAGCGCGTGCTGGAAACGGCTCGGGGCCAATTTCTTTTTCGCATAACAAAATCCGGCAAGGAATTTTTGCTTCAGGAAGGTACGGACCAGCGCTATGGCGCGCGCCATCTCAAGCGAGCCATTGAGCGTCATGTTGTCTATCCTCTGGCCAACCTGCTTGCCACGGATCAGGTACGTTTCGGCGATCTAATCTGTATGGATTGGGATCGCAGCCGAAACCACCTCACCTTCCTCCGCGAAGGCGAGGACCTGGCGATGCCCGCCCGCTGCCTCGAAGCGGCCGCAGCCGTGCGACGCGCCCCATTCCTGCGCGTCCTCGGAAGCATATAGAACGCTCACGCCGTCTTGAGCAAGCCGTGCCGGATGTCGCGTGCTTTGCGCGGACTCACTGCGACCCTCGCTGTGATCATTGCCATTTCCTGACTCGCCCGACACTCGGTCCTCCACCACACTAAACACCGGGCGGTGCTGGAAAGCATTGCGGAGAGCAAGTGTCTCTTGGCAACGCCTTCGCTCTTATCGGAGCCCACCCGCCAACTTGATTGGTACAGTGTGCCCCCCAAAAATTCGACCGAGACCTAACTCGCCAAATGCTCCTACTGGTACCGACGACCGTGCTTCACCTGAGCCTCGATGAGCGCGGTGCCGAGCAGCGCAAGAACAACCACTATGGAGGCAATCACCTTCAGCCAAACTGATTGGCCGCGCCACAAAACGAGAACAATATCCAAAAGGATTGCAACGGCGCACAAGGGCCGTCCGTGGAACGCGACGATAAACCAGCAAATGGCTAGGAAATTTTGAAATGCCGGCAGGTTAGGGAAGGCCGGAGGACGCGGGGCGGAAAGAACTTTGGCGACATTCCAGGACACCTAGGTCTGACGTCAGGGGTGCCCTACCCTTTCCGTGGAAAGGGTGGGGCTTCTGCTCTTTATAGCGCGTAAATGGAAACGCTAGTCAATCCAACTGCTGAAGCGGGGCGTGTCGCGAGCGAAGCGCCGAAGACGGAGGCGCGAGGCCATTCGCACGCGAATAAAGGCGGGAGGAGATCAGGCGGCTTGCGCGGTGGGGCGGGGGCGGCCCTGAACTTTCAAGACCTGGTCGCGCAGGTATTGCCAGTAGCAATCGCCGCGTCCACGATGGTGGAAGACGAGCGGCGGCTGAGTCGGGTCGGGATTTTTGAACCGGGCGAACAGCTCCCCCGTCTCAATCCTCTCGGCACATTGTTTGCACTGATTTAGTTCAGACATGGTTTTCTCGCTTCTAGAGGAGCGTGAACGCGGGCTTTGCTACGATGTTGATGTCCTCTTGCATCTGTGTAGGTCTTCTTCGGCTCGTTAGAGAATCGATCCCTCGTGTCGCGGAAATCTTCAGTTTGGAAAAAACGGTGTGAAGCACCAGCATGGACACGAGCATCACCAGCGAGGCGCGAAGAGCCAGGCGCAAATATCGAAGCCGCGACTGTAAAACTTGTGTCATCGGGTTTCCGCCAAAGAGGCTTCACTCATGGTCGAAGAAAGCTCGCTCAGTTGTTTGCTTACATCGAGCGTTTTGCCGGCCTGAGTGAACAACGATTGCGCCTTGACGAGGTCGCGAGAAACGCCGGTGCCCGACGCATACATTTGCGCGAGATCGAATTGGGCGTAAGCGTCTCCCTGGTCGGCGGCCCAACTCCACAACTTGACCGCTTCCTGCACATCCCGCTGGACTCCTTGGCCGTGAAATAACAGCGCCGCCAAACGTGTCGCGGAATGGGCGTCGCCTTGGTCGATCGCCCGGCGATACCATGCGACGGATTCTTGATAATCGATCTGGACGTTTTGGCCGAGTTCGTAGATTTCGCCCAGGACCGATTGCGCTTGCGTCGATCCATTTTCAGCGGCAAGGCGATAGTGCCGTAAAGCTTCCGCGGAGTCTTGCTTCATACCTTGGCCCTTCTCATACATCACGCCTAGTGCGTACTGCGCGCCGGCATTACCTGCCTCGGCCGCTTTCTTGAAGCACCTCGCGGCTTCGGGCAAATTTGTGGGAACGCCCAACCCTCGCGCGTAGAAGACGCCGAGAAGCGCTTGGGCTTCCGGGCTGTGCTTCTTGACCGCTTTGTGGACCAGCTTGACCGCCTTGTCCAGATCCTGAGGCACGTTTTGGCCGGTGGCGTATAGGGAGGCAAGAGCTGCCATGGCCGTGGGATATTCCGTCTCCGCGGCACGATTGATCCAATGCAAAGCATCTTCGGGGCTCTTTTTCACGCCTTCACCGCGGAGATAAAGAAGGCCGAGATTCACTTGAGCCGCGGGGTTCCCGTCCGAGGCAGCGCGCATGTACCACCTGGAGGCTTCGGTGAGGTCCCTGACTGCTTTCGGGCCGGTCTGGTAGATATAACCGAGGTTGTTCTGTGCCGCGGGGTCACCGTGGTTGGCCGCGACGCGATACCATTTAATCGCCTCGGCGATATCCTTATTGACGCCTTTTCCAAACTGGTAAGCAAGGCCCAGTTGGAATTGCGATTCGGTGCTCCCGGAGTCTGCCTTCTTGGTCAATCCCTTCAGATCGAGTGGGGATGATTTCTGCTCCGATGCCGAGGCCAAGGACTGAGCCGCTGCGAAATCGGTGTGCCCGATGGTGATAAGCAAAGCAATCAATAAAAGTTCCTTGCGCACGCTGCGTATCCTTCTGAGGAATGTCAAGCACGACATCCCAAGTCTTATTCCTAATTCACGCGAGGAACTCACCCAAGTTCTCCATCGAAAATCGCCTGAGGGATCAAGACGGTTACAGCCTGGATCGCGCTCCGGAAAAAACTGACGCTTTCTAAACGCCGGAAGCTGATCTGCCAAGCCGCACATTCTGTGCTGGCTGGCCTCACGCTTCTGGCATGAGGGAAGTGCAAGCGTGCTGCCATTGGGGGAAACAGATTCACGATGAGCGGATTGGACCGCAAGTCATTGAATCGAGGAGCGATGTGAAACGACGAAAGATCTCGTACGGTGAGAGCTGCAAAATGGGGCGGGTGATGGGCCGCGAAAATGTCGAACCCTTCGACAGATGACGTAGCGAGTGTCAAGGAGAATTGACACGACCGCGGCGGTTCAATGTGTGGGCTCAAACCGTGTCGGCTTACTTGGCAGTCATTCAAGGCAGGTGGGGAGAGTGACTGCTATCAGGTGGATTTGTTCAGGGGGGTACCGCGTAGCTCTTTCAGACGGCTGTACTACTTTGTTAGCCAATCCCAGCGCGGGTGTTCTCTGCCTAGCAAGTCCACGTCTTGTTGCTTCTGCACTGGTCGGGAGATTCCAAGCTTCTGCATTTTCGCAATCAGCGTGGTGCGCTTGAGGCCCAGCTTGGCGGCGGCGCCGTTGGGGCCGCCGATCACCCAACCTGCTGTCTCCAGCGTTTGCAGGATGAGATTGCGCTCGGAGTCGCTCAGAGTGGTTCGTGGCGGGGATGACGCCACTGCCTGGGTCTCTGCGGTTAGCAGAGGATTGGGAAGCACGCCATCATTCGAAAGGATCAAAGCACGCTCGATCAGGTTCTGCAGCTCGCGGATATTCCCCGGCCAGTGATATGAGGTCAGCGCCACCATCGTTTCCGGAGGAATGTGTTCGATTTGCTTATCCATGCGATGGCCAAAGATCTCGACAAAATGTGCGACCAGGTCCGGGATGTCTTCGCGGCGCGCGCGCAAGGGTGGCAGGAGGACAGGAAAAACGTTCAGGCGATAGTAGAGATCGCTCCGAAATGCGGATCGTTTTACCATGTCGGCCAGATCGCGATTCGTCGCGGCCACGAGCCGAACGTCCACATGGTGAGTGCGCGTGCTGCCCAGGCGCTCGAACTCCTGTTCCTGCAGCACCCGGAGAAGCTTGCATTGCAACCCCAAAGGGATATCGCCGACCTCGTCCAGGAAGAGTGTGCCTTTGTCGGCCAGTTCGAAGCGGCCGACCTTTTGCGAGATAGCGCCCGTAAAAGCGCCCTTTTCATGGCCGAAAAGTTCGCTTTCCAGTAGATCAAACGGGATGGCGGCGCAATTGAGCTTTATGAAGGGACGCCCGCACCGCGAGCTGATATTGTGAATCGCGCGAGCGATCAGTTCCTTGCCCGTGCCGGTTTCACCCTGAATGAGAACCGTGGAATTTGTAGGCGCGACGCGTTCGACTTGTTCGAGCACTGCTTCCAGGGCAGGGCTTTTGCCGATTACTTGTTCGAATCTGCGCTGATCACGGTCATGTTCAGCGGCGGATCCAAATCTTTCAAAAGCTCCCACGGAGGACCTCCTGGCGTAAGCGGGTGCCCGTTTCGGATGGTTATGAGTCTCAACTCTCCAGAGCCGCTCGAACACTCTCCAGCAGGGCTTCGTCGTCGAACGGTTTTGCGAGGAACTCCACGGCTCCTGCTCTTAACGCTTGCATCCGCATTTTTGCGTCGCCATGTGCGGTGATGAAGATGATCGGAATCCTGCAGCGTTCCGCGTTCAGCTGTGCCTGCAGTTCGAGGCCGGACATGCCGGGCATCCGGATGTCCGCGATCAAACATGCAATCTGCTGCCGTTGGCTGGACTTCAGAAATTCTTCCGCCGATGCATAGGTCTGTGCCGGTAAGCCAACTGCTTTAAGCAGGCCCTGGAGGGCACTCCGCACAGAATCGTCATCGTCGAGGACGGCTATGAACTTCGATTTGACTTGGGTGTTCATGAGCCGGAAATCTACTGCGGAGCTAGAGGGGGCGCAATTATGCTTTGGTATAGGAACCCTAATACGGAATAGAAGAGGGAAACGCTCCCAAAATCAAAGGATTTCTAGCTGGGGAGCGTCTCGTGTCAGAGCAGCGGTATTTAGGCTACTTCTTGTCGGACGGTAGCCCTAGCTTCGTGGCCATTCGTACCAAGTCCGCCAGTGATTCAGCCTGCATCTTGCGCATCACATGGCCGCGATGGATCTTCACGGTAATTTCGCTCGTCCCGAGTTCCGAAGCTATTTGTTTGTTAAGCATTCCAGACACAACCAGGGCCATAACTTCACGCTCGCGCACGGTGAGCGTCGCATAGCATTGCCGCACCTGCGCGAGGTCACTCTCGTGTTGGCGCGCCTGCCGGTCGCGATCCAATGCTTGATGAATGGCATCCAGCAAGTCTTGGTCGCGGAAGGGTTTCGTCAGAAACTCCACTGCGCCGGATTTCATAGCCTTCACGGTCATGGGAATATCCGCGTGCCCGGTGATGAAGATGATGGGAATTTGGACGCCTGCACTAGCCAGTTCATGCTGAAACTCCAGACCGTTGATGCCAGGAAGTCTGATGTCCAGAACCAGGCAACTTGGTCCATCTGGCCGCTTCCTGCGTAGGAACTCCTGGGCCGTTCCGAAAGCTTCTGATTTCAAACTCACCGATTTGAGCAGGCCCTGGATGGCCTCGCGTATCGCAGCATCGTCATCAATGACGAACACTGTGGGAGCGCCTGCGGGAATCGCAGAGATTGGTGTAGGCCTGCCCATAGTTACTGCTCTTCGTAAGTATAGTTGAGTGCATCAACTACAAACAATCGCCGCCCAACGCAACCCTCGGTACGTCCCCACGCTCTTCTTCGTGAAGGTAGATGAGACTCCAGCCGACGAGGTTCAAATGAATGGAGCAAAAATGCCGGGGAAAAGTTACACGCATAAACGAATAATAGCGTTTACCGCGTCCAGCCGAATAGACACAATGTCGACACCCTGACAGGTCGGCCTGAAACTCGACATTGCCGCGATGCGCGTCGACTGACGCATCCTCCGTTCTGCCAGAGACTTCCGAGTCATTTTCACGACACACCCGCCGTGGCACGGCTATTGCTCCATTCGGGGATGTCCTTTCTGTGACCAAAGTGGCGAGGGCGTGCGGAATCATGGAAACGTTTCGGGCCAGCGATGTAGAGACAGACAACGACTCCGACGCCGCTCTCGTGGCTGCGACAAAGTGCGGTGAGGCGCTTGCCTTCGAGAAATTGGTTCTACGTCACAAGCGGAGAGTTCTTGCCGTGGCACAACGGATAACGAACAACCGGGAGGATGCGGAAGATGTAATGCAGGAAAGTTTCCACAAGGCTTTTGCCCATCTGGACTCGTTCCAGGAAAAGTCGCAGTTCTCTACTTGGCTGACACGTATCGCCATGAATGAGTCGTTCATGTTGCTTCGCCGCAGGCGGGGAATTGTCGAAGTCTCGGCGGAGAGTTCGGAGGACTGCGTGCAGCCGCTTTCGATCGCACTCGTCGATCAGAAACCTGGTCCCGAGGAGTCCTGTTGGCTGCGTGAGCGCAGCGAACACCTGACGGAAGCGATCAATGGTTTGGGTCCAAAGATACGCAAGGCGATCCTGCTGTGCGTGGTCGAGGATCGCTCTCTCGAGGAAACAGCTCAGATTCTCGGCACCTCGATTGGGGCCGTCAAGTCGCGCCTTTTTCAAGGACGCCAGAAATTACGTGGAGCTGTGAATCACCGGTTGCTGTGGGGAGTCTACGCAGCGAGTCAGACCGCGGTGCAGCGGTGCTGATGAGTGAAGCAACGGATTTTGTGAATGTGAGTTTGGGGGTCGAGGAAGTTTCAAAAGTGTTTTCGAAGTTTTTTCGTTGGGTAAACATAAAAAACGTCTACTTAAGGAGAAAAGTAAACATGAAGTGCAGAGTGTTAGCAGGAGTAGTTTTCGGCATGCTTTTGTTGTCCGCCTCGGGCGCGAGGGCTGACGAAGAGAAAAAACAGGAGGTCAGCGCCGAGGGGTTCGGATTTTTTACAAAAAATTCAACCGGCCAAGGCCGCAGAGACACCTCGACCAACGGTGGCGGGTTCCTCCTTGGCTATCGTCATCATTTCAATCGTTGGATTGCTGCTGAAGTGAATTATGGCCGCACCCGCGATACGAACAAAACCCTTTCAACGCTCCCCATCCCGGTTATTTTGGGGCCAGGCCCCAGGCTTCTACCCACAACCTTTAGGGTTCAGACCAACGTCCACGAGACCACCGCCGCCTTCGTGGTAACGATTCCAAGCTTTGGGCGACTCCACCCTTATGTGCTGGGGGGAGGAGGAGCATTGACTTTTGTTCCCACCGGGAACCTGGGCGGGTTCTTCCCGGGAGCGGGTAACCAGTCGAAATCAGTGATCGTGTATGGAGGCGGCGCTGACTACGACTTCACCAGACACTTCGCATTCCGAGCGGAATACCGTGGGTTTGTTTACACCCGTCCTGACTTCGGCCAGGCCACGTTGTCGACGGGCGCAACAACCAATACGGCTCAGCCATCGGCCGGTTTCGTTTTCCGGTTCTAACTGACAAAAGCATAGCCCCCAACAAACCAGCGCCCGGCGTAGGACTGCCGTGGCGCTGGTTTCTTTTTGTGTTGCCGCTAGACATCCCTTCGCAGTAAAGACGAATCCTTCCCTTTGCTCTCATTTGAAACTAAAATGTGGCGACTGAGATTCGGTTGATGCCCGCGGGGTGCGGTGCGAACCGGTCCGCCCGGGCGGGCCAAAACCTGAGGATAGTAAGCAGGCCAAAGAGCAGACTGCGAAGGGTTTAGTCTCCAGTGCGAAACATTCTGCGGTGTATGAACGTATGTAGAGTAGCAGCGACGGGACGCAGGGCTTCGTGTAGCCGTTCGGATTATCCGATTCATAAGCAAAGAGGAATGCGATGAAGACGTGGCAGAAGGTGGGCATCGGGGTGGGCGCTGCGGTAGTGCTGGGCGGGATTGTGCTGTTTAGCGTCAACCAGGCCAACAAGGGCGTGGTGACGGTGCAAACCGCGAAAGTCATGCCGCAGGAAGCGCTGGTGTCGCAAGTAACGGCTTCGGGAGAAATCAAGCCGACCACGTATACGAATGTCACGGCGCAAGGATTTGGGCGAATAACCGGCATTCTCGTGAAAGAAGGCGATCACGTGAAGAAAGGTGATCGCTTGTTGCTGCAGGAAAACATTCAAGCCAACGCCGATGTGCAGGCGCAAGCGGCGGCAATCAACTCGGCAGAGTCCGGCGTGCAAGCGGCCGAAGCGAGCTACAAGGCGGCGCAGGCGGATTTGCTGCTGCAGCAGGCGAATCTGGAAAAGGCAAAGCTGGACTGGCAGCGGGGACAAGGTTTGTTTAAGGACGGCTTGATCCCGAAGCAGGACTTCGACCAGAGGAAGACGGGTTATGACGCGGCGGCGGCACAGGTGGATTCGTCGCGAGCGCGGGTGCTGTCTCTAAAGGCGACGCTGGATCAAATGCGGGCGCAGGTGACGCAAGGGCGTGCGGTGCTGGTGCACACGCAGGATATTCTGCACAAAACTGTCTACACTTCGCCGATCAATGGGATCGTGAGCTATTTGCCGGAGCGCGTGGGCGACTATGTGGTGCCGGGAATTCAGAACTCGAACGGCAGTTTTTTGATGACGCTGTCGGATATGTCCGTAGTGACCGCGGAAGTGAAGGTCGATGAGACAGACATCGTCAGCGTGAAGATGGGGCAGGACGCGGACGTAACGATCGACGCGGTGCCCGGAAAAGTGTTCAAGGGGAAAGTCACGGAGATTGGTTCGCAAGCAGTGTTGCGGACATCGGGATTGGCGACGACGCA
>Ga0209648_10003764_pt1 | contig 12804 bp, 18 predicted proteins | sample GraSoi2013_115cm_FD_185830 | JGI IMG/M metagenome (GOLD analysis project Ga0209648, IMG submission 185830) | Grasslands soil microbial communities from the Angelo Coastal Reserve, California, USA - Sample 9_17_2013_115cm (SPAdes) (version 2) | ecosystem: Environmental > Terrestrial > Soil >...
GACTCAGGGGAAATCCTCCCTCGGCATTGCCGCTCGCCATCTGCTCGAACGACTGCAGCATGCGATCCTGATCGAACCGACCGTCTTGAAGGTAGGTTTCAGTGCTGCTCCGAAGTTCGAATTGGCCGCTTCGTTGGACAGCGGTCGAGTCAATTCCTATGCCAGCTAATCGTTGCAGGTGGTCACGGTGTTGATCTGGACTAACGACGTGAATCGCCTTGTCTCCACGCTCGAACCCATCCTTAATGAACGGCAATAACACGCGATACTCTTCGTCGTCAGTGTTGAAGAACGCACAGACATGACGTGCTTCGCCAAGCTGGGAGCCGGCAAAGCGAATGGGGGCCGCAGTCTTCTTCATCGTGCACTCCTCCCATACAAAGTCTGCTGCACCGCGGGTCCCTACACAACCGTGATTTGATGCGGGGTTCAGTCGGTCGATACTCTCCACGCAGCCTCGATGTGGCGAGTGCCCTCTTACTTGAAGGGTCTCCATGACACGAGGATGCGCCACTCTACGCGCCAATGTCCATAATACTTTGGTGTCGGTCCGTGGCCGAGGTCAGCACAGGGTGTCTCGCGAAGCGACATTCAAAGCGACGACTTCCACAATACCCCGCGAATATTGGGATATTGACAGCTGCGCCTTTGGCGGGCAGGTTACCTAGGCAACCTGTTTCTGTGACTTGTCGGCTTTCTCGCCCAGGAAGCTCAGCAATTCGGCGTTTACTTCCTCCACGTGCGTCCACGTGATGCAGTGTGGACCGTCCTTCACGACCAGCAGTCGCGCCCCTTTGATGAACTTGGCGGTGCGCAGTCCTGCAGCAGTGATGGGAAGGATGCGGTCGGCATCACCGTGAATCACCAGCGTGGGCACATCGATACGGGCCAGATCCTCGCGGAAGTCTTCGTGCCAGGCTGCGACACACGCCAGACTGGCGGTGGCGGAGGCGCTGGCCGCCATGTTCCAGTTGGCCTGGACGGCTTGTTCACTGACGCGCTTCCCCAGAAGCAGGTCGGTGTTGTAGAAGTTCTGGAAGAAGCCAGTGAAGAAGGCATAGCGGTCGGCAGCTACTGCTTTCTCGATTCCGGCAAACACGCTTGCATCCACACCCTCCGGGTTGTCCGCCGTCTTGAGCAGGTAGGGCGGCACACCGGAGATGATCACCGCTTTGCTCACACCCTTCGAACCGTATTTGCCCAAGTAGCGCGCCACCTCGCCTCCTCCCATGGAGAAGCCGACCAAGCTGAAATCACTCAAATTAAGCTGCGTGACCAGCTTGTGAAGATCCTCTGCGAACGTGTCGTAGTTGTAGCCAGTGGTTGGCTGGCTGGACTTTCCGAAACCTCTGCGGTCGTAAGTGATGACCCTGTAATCCGCGTGCAAGAGCACAGGTACTTGCTTCTCCCAAGAGGCACCGCTCAGCGGGTATCCGTGTATTAGCACGACCGGTTTGCCCGAGCCATGGTCTTCGTAGTAAAGCTCGATGTTGCTTGAATTTTCCTTTCCGACTGTAACGTATGGCATTGCGCATCTCCTTTTCTATCGCGATGAGTCAGTGAGTGGTAGGTAGAGTCTCCGTTCAGGTCGTTTCTTGACGGCACTCCACGATCCGAGGATGCGCCACTCTTGGGAGAGTGTCTATTATGCTTTGGTATCGGTCTGCTGATGTCACCACATCGCGTTTCGCGCCGCGACAAGTCTTTCAGGCGGGAACGCGCTTGAGCGAAACGAGAGATCCTAACATAATCTCCGGCCGGCGTTTCCTGCAAGATCTCCTGGCGATCGTTGGAAAGCTGCTCCGCAAAGCGGGATGGCGGTGTGTTGCGCGAGGGAAATCGGGCGCTGTCCGAAGCTTTGATGGAAATGGAAGTATGAATACCGCTCGTCGCACCGACCTATACGAAGGTATCGCCGACACCATCGTCTAATTGTTCCACCTTCACGCTCCTGGCCTAATCGCAATTGTGTACCGCATCCGAAGCCATCGGGAATGCACATCGCACAATCTTAATTAAGGAGAACTCGCCATGACCCTCGAGAAAGTGTTGTACCCCACCAGAGTCCACATCACGGGTGGTTGGAAGAACGTCTTGATGATGCATCCTCTATCGTGCATCGTATTCATCTCTTTGCTGGCCGCGCAGGCAATTCCTAATACAGTCCGGGCCCAGGTGAAAGCTGCCCCTCCAATCTCCGGAGTTATTGGAAAAGTCCAGTCATTTACAGGCAGCTCACTCGACGTTCAGACACCTTCAGGCGTGGTCCACGTTGATGTCAAACAGCCCCTCACAACCTACAAGCAGATACCGTCGGATTTGAGTCATGTCACGTCCGCGTCTTATGTCGGCGTTGCGTCGACTGAGCAGGCGGATGGAAAAGAAGTGGCGAAGCAGATCATCATATTTCCAGCGGAACTGAGTGGAGCTGCAGAAGGTAGTGTTCTGACAGACCCGCCGGGTGCAACTACTCACAGCAGAATGACCAATGGCTCCGTCTCTCGCTCTCCCGTATCGCACTCACGCATGACGAACGGCACGGTACGGAAAGGCAGCGGCACCACCCTGGTGGTCCAGTATCAGGACGGCTCTAAGACGATCTCCGTGCCCCCAAATGTCCCCGTCGTGGAAGTCGCACCAGAAAAGGTGGCATTTGCCGAGGGCGATACTGTCTATGTAGCGACTGAGAAGCTGCCGGACGGAACGCTTACCACGAACAAGATTCTTGTAATCGCTCCAGCGGTGTCTCCCAACACCAAGCAGTAAGGGTTTCGGCCAATGAGCCATTCAACACCTCCTGCTAGTGAACCGAACTCCACGAGCACGTTGCCGGAACAGCCGGGCGTGCTCGTGGCCAAGAAACACCATCTCTTGGTGCGCTGGAGTCACTGGTTGAATGTGCCGATCCTTCTCGGCCTCATTCTCAGCGGCATCTCTATTTACTGGGCTTCGCCGATCTATCAACACAAGCCAGATTCGAATACGGGAAACTTCGATGTGGCGGCGGATATTGGAATCTGGATATGCACCCATGTGCCCGGACTGCATCACTACGGCAGCCCACCCGACTGGATTTACAACCACATGACCCTCGGACCGGGCATGTTGGCTTTGGCTCTGCGTCTGCATTGGTTGTGTGCGTACTCATTCATGGTGAATGGCATGGTGTACGTCGCAGGGCTGGTGATGGGAGGAGGCTGGCGCCCCTTGCTGCCCCGTCTGACCGATCTATTTGACGCGCTCAGAATGCTTCAGTACTACCTCGGCCTTCCCTTAGCTAAATTAACGCGCCGCAAATGGCTGCACCCCCGTTTCAACACAAAGTACAACGCGCTCCAGCGCACAGCATACTTCTCTGTTCCAGTCGCCGGGTGCCTTTCGGTCGCCACAGGCTGGGCGATTCACAAGCCCATGCAGTTCCATTGGCTGGCTGCGCTTTTTGGAGGGTATAACGCAGCGCGTGTCTGGCATTTCTGGCTCATGTGGTTCTACATCCTCTTCATTGTGCCGCACGTGATTCTGGTTATCGCCGACGGGTGGGACACACTGCGCAGCATGATCGTGGGTTGGTCAACAAGAGTGAAGCGGTCGGAGGCCATCGCAAATGAGCGATGACAAAAAGACCGATTCATTACAACCGGAAGAAATACGTTCTACGCGATCCCCTTTATCAGCGAAGCGCCGGCCACGAACTGACGGAGCGGTGTCATCTGTTGCTAAGGGCTCTCTCTCCATGAAAAAGCCACAAGCATTCTTTGAAGAGCGATCCCTCCCGGCAATTGAGATGACTCCGAGGCGTTTGAGATATCTCAGCCGGCGCGACGTTCTGTTGTTTGGCGCTGGCGCAGTGGCAGCGCTAGCAGGCGGTGGATTTCTCCTGCCACAAGATACGCTTAGTCGCTTGGGTGTGCGTCGAAATATGGACTCCACTGAGAAGGAGTGGTTTCTGAACAAAGCACTGCGTATCGATGATGACGTGGCGGAAGCACTTTACTCGGAAAATCGCACCGTGCCCACCTACTCCAAATCGCAGATTACCCCGCTCAAGAACAACTACAACGGAGCTACTCCTGATCCCGCCTATATTTCTGGATGGAATCTGACTCTGGATGGGCTCGCTTCTGGCCTGAGCATCTCTCTCGATATTCGGAATCTCCTGACTCGCTTTTCGGTGCATGAGCAGATTACGAGGTTGGTTTGCGTCGAAGGCTGGAGTGCGATCGCGTGGTGGGCTGGTCTGAGATTCGATGATCTGCTTCGTGCCTACCCACCGATATCGCAGGCCAAATGGGCACGGGTGGAGTCGTCGGTCAATCTGGACGCCTCGGGGAATCCTGACCCTTACTTTGTCTCAATCGACCTGGCGACCGCCCGCCATCCACAGACACTGCTCGCTACACACTTCAACGGTCAGCCCCTCACCGTGGATCATGGAGCACCACTCCGTCTGCTGGTGCCCGTAAAACTTGGTTTGAAGAATGTGAAGGCCGTTACCAAGATTACGTATTCTGCGGAAGAGCCAAGAGACTATTGGGCTGAACGTGGATATTCCCGCTACGATGGAATCTAACACCCCTGCATACAAAACCGCAGGCTACTGACCCGTCGATCGCGAAACAATGTAGTTCCTGCATCTTAATCGTGCCCGCTTGTAAACACCGCTCGTCGCCCTGACTGCTACCAAAGTATCGCCGATACCATCGTCCAATTGTTTAGCCTTCACGCTTCTGGTGTTATCGCTTAGTCGCAAGCGATTCAATCGGGTATGCGCAACAAAAAGTTTCGGAAAGGAATCCACAATGACTCTCGAAAACGTTCTGTACACCGCCAACCCCCACACCACGGGAGGCCGCGAGAACGTGACCGCTCGCACCGACGCTTGCCCTCTCGACATTAAGTTGTCGCCTGTCGCTGTGTCATCGATTCTGATTTTCACCGCGACTTGGAAGAAGTGGTCCTGCGTACTACGTCACCACAACGGATTTGGACTGTTTGACTCCGTGCGCTTTGGCCTTTGGCTGGCGCGCGGCGGAGCAGGAGCTACGCCCGCCCAGGGACCCGCGGATGAAGTGCACATGAGTGCTTGAAGGTTTGTGAGAAAGGAAGACAAGAAGATATGAATGTTCAAGAGGCCACACCACTTACCGAGAGACGAAAAGGCGCGCACAGGGTTACTGGCGAGGCTCCACCGACCGACGAACGATGGCTCGTAACGCGAGCGAAATCTGGAAGCTCGACCGCTTTCGGAGAACTATACGAGCTTCATCGAGTGAGGATTTATCACACTGCCTTTCGGATACTTCGCAATCGACAAGATGCGGAAGATGCAGTTCAACGTTCGTTTCAACGCGCTTTCACAAACCTCTGCAGATTTCGCGAAGACTCGACCTTTTCCACCTGGGTAACCCGGGTAGCCATCAATGATGCCTTGATGCTGCTCCGCCAGAGGCGAGCAAACACACGATTGCTAGAAAACAACGATGACGCCGAAGCACCCTCCGTGCTCGATTCCGCGGATAAAGGGCCGACGCCGGAACAAGCCCTGGTCGAAAATGAACTCCGCGTCGCTGTAATCCACGCGATTTCACGTCTACATAAAAGCCTGCGAATTGTGGTTCTTCTTCGAGAATTGCTAGGTCTAACGAGTGCTGAGACCGCTCGACGGCTCGGCCTGACCGTGTCCGCTGTGAAGGCACGTACATTCCGCGCGAGACGGTGTCTGCGAAAGTATTTAGAACCAAAATACGGGGCTGCCGGCGGAGGCTTTCGGTAGAACGCCGAGTATGAATGCCGCTCTTAGCGGAGACTGATCCGAAGACATCGCATGTCTTGGTGGGTTACTAGAAAGAAGCCCAATGAACGTCAATGCAGCCTGCCGTCAAAATAGCGAGAATCCGACGCAGTCGATTCCGCGGCACCTTGCTTGTGCAGAAACGTGGGCCGGCAACGATCAGGCCGCGAGTTCGGTCGACCTGCCGGGTTTAACTGCATGGGTGCATTCTGTTCCGGTGGACCTGAGTCACGCTGGCGGCGATGTCCACTATGTATCAGTGTGCCCCAGTTGTGTCGTCTCGCGGATCGCTCTTGCAGATGTGAGCGGCCACGGACAGGCAGTGGCACTGTTTGGCGAGAAGCTGCGAGAACTCATGCAGCGCTACCTTAGCTTTATGGAGCAGACCGCGCTAATGCGGGACCTCAATCAGGCGGTTCGACAAGAGCTCGGCGAGGGGCACTACGCCACGATGGTAGCAATCGGTTGGCACGGCGGTCGGGGTTTGGTAACGATGACGAGCGCGGGGCACCCTCCTCCTCTTTGGTATCGCGCCGCACGCGACGAGTGGAGCTGGCTTCAAACGCGCCGCGCGAGTGAGCCAGGGCGACCGGCCGGTGTGCCACTCGGCCTGCTCGCCGACGTCAGCTACGACCAGTTAGTCATCAACCCGCAACCAGGCGACCTCATAGTGCTATACAGCGACGGTGTCTCCGAAGCTACAAGTCCGGCGGGGAATGAATTAGGTCTAAACGGCCTTATGAATATGGCGCGGGCGCTTGACTGCAACTCCCCCGAAGCACTCGGCACACGACTGACGTCGGCACTCCATGCATTTCGCGGAGGCGCAGAGCCACTCGATGATGAAACCATTATCGTTATGAGAAGGAACGGTATCTGACCGCGCTTAGGCGCAACCAACTGAACTACGCCCCCGGAAATCTGAGCCAGCAAGGGACAGCAGAAGACGTTCGGATTAGTACCCGGAAGTCGGCTGTAGGAAGTGATCTCTGTGCTTAGCATCGACGCTGGAAGTATGACGGGCAACCGGAATCCGTCAATCATGTCGCCCTTCGTGAGATTTAGGCACAGTCTTAAGACCTAACGTTCTCGAATCTCCGCTGGGCATACAAATTCGGATGGTGCAGGGTTTTCGGACATGATTGAAAGACAAGAGACTTTAGTCGCAAAGGCCTGATCTAAACCAAGGCCATGAAGGTCACTGCCGCCGCAAAGCAGCGTTCAAGCGCACCTTCGAGCCAGCCAACCTACACAGGTTGATCACTCCCGTTAGCATATCCCCCTGGTTTCAGTCGTCCAGCAAAGGGGGAGGGTATGCAGGATGGAAGTGTGACAGTTGAGCGGCGTAAGCGAGGTCCAGATGTTTGGTGCTTTAGGTGGCGGGAAACCGGGCCAGACGGGCGGAGAAAACACCGCCGTATAGTCCTCGGAACTGCTGACGAGTTGAGAAGCATCGCCTCAGCACGCAAGATGGTCGTTGGATTGAGACGCGAAATCAACATAAACGACGTTCGGATTAGAAGGGAATCGATCAAGTTGGCCGACTTGCCGCAGCCACCGCGGCCGCTAGAGTTTCCGAGGGAAGGAGTGGGTCAGTCAATTGAAATGCTCTGCTGAGGAGCGAAGCGATGCTCTGACTCAGAGTTGAACGACGGAAAGACGCGTAATCAATCGGAAGCGGCGGGCACAACGCTGATGTGTTACCTGAGAGCTATCCAAAAAGGCAACCAAGTGATTAGCGGCCGAGATCGTGGCTGCGACGGTTGGCCCGAAGCTGCAAAAATTCGCGCAGCGCGGGGATCTCGAATTTCGTGCCTTTTAGCAAATGCTCAAGCCAACTAGGAACGTTGCCGTCGAGAGAGGTCACGCGGCCTTGGCGCATGCTCATGATCCGTCGCACGTTTTTCTCGTCGGCGAGGTTGGCGGAATTGTCGTAGATCTCCACGCGGTTAATTCCACTGTCACCAAAATCGAGGGCGGTCACAAGATGGTGCAGGCTCTTTTGAAAGATGTCGCGAACAACGCTCTCGGACGCTGAGTGGCCCCCGCGGTAAGAGCGGGCCTTGATGCGCTTGATGCACTCTTCGACGCTGCCAGGCGTCACGTAATACATTGAAGTCCAGAAACCGTGCTCACGCGCTAGCTGCGCCTGCTCAAACGTAACCTGGCTGCGAAGCGTTGTTTCGAGGGCAAAGCTTTTCCGTGCTGAGATATGGTCCAAAATCCACTTTTGAAACTCGACGTTGACCTGGGAGCGGATTTCTTTCGAGATGCCGTGAAAGGAACCGGCATTCAGTTGCGCGGCGCGGTTGTCCGCATTGAAGGAATCGACGTCGAATTCAGCTACGGGGAAACGGGTTGTTTTGCCGCTGCCGGGAGGACCGGCAACGATGACCATTCGCGGTCGCGCCAAGTCAGCCCCCGAAGTCTCTGTCTGCGTCCTTGCGCATGTCTTCGGGGAGCTCGGTCATCAGGAGGTTGCCACGCTCATCGATGATGCCCTTGCTAATCATCTCCGCGCGTTCCGATTCGGCGATCTTGTTACCCGCGGCGAGGACTTGAGCGGTGAGGGCGTCAAGTTCCGCGTCATTCTCCACGTCGATCGCGTCGAGAGAGCGACGCTTGACCGAAGCAGTCGGGAATGGTTTTTCAGAAAGCATAGCAAATTCAATTATATCGCAGTTTAGGGGAATTGAAAGCGCGCTGTCGCCTCGGTGTTGGCGTCCCCCCAGAATTTAGTGCTCGCAAGCGGCAATGAGGAAGACTTGCCCGGGAACGGAAGCCGCGCCCTTCGACGGCGGCGCGACCCTTCTCTCGCACCTCCACGACACAGGTATTGGAACATAAAGGGTTTGGGCCACTTTGTGGTATTTTTCTGCCTTAACTGCCTACGTTTCATGCGTTTTGAGCAGTACCACTTCGAACAGGTTGTGGTACCACATAGGCACCACTCTTAGAGGGGCATGTTTCGGCGGCGGGAAACCATTTTTGTCATACATTGCCTCCATTCCCAGTTTCCCAGTGGTGGCACATTTGTGCCACATTTCCAACAAAAGTCGCCACATGCTTTCTCTCTGTAAAACAAGCAGTTACCCGTAAAAAAACGCGCAGCGTCGCCACAACCCTTTATGTTCCAATACGCGTGTCTTTCGCCGATGACCCCGCCTGCATTTCATGCACGCTGCTCTTATTGTTGTTGAAGAATGTCGACTTCTGCCGACTTTTGTTGACTTTTGTTGATTCTTGTCGACTTCTGCCGACTCTTGTCGATTTCTGTCGACTCAGAACCTTTTCATGGTTCATATCTATGCGTCCGGTGCTAAATACGCAGCACTCCTAGACGCTTCAATGCAGAAAGCCTACCGCCGCTGCGTGGAAAAACTAGCCAGTACTCCTCGGAAGAGAAAAGCAGCGCTGATTCGCTGTCTTGCCCTGGAACGGAGACGCGAACCCAAGGGGGCGTCTTAAAGAAGGGAAGGGTTGAACAAGCTTCCAGGGTGATGTATATATCGCATGTATGGACCGCAACGTATCTTCAGTTGCGGGAACCCAAGTCCAAAGACGGTAGGAAACGTGGCGAAGCGGCGAAGCGTTCATTTCGGCGTCTACAATGTGCGGCTCTTGAGCGCCCTCGACAAACTGCTCAGGGATAAACCGCGATACCTGGGAGAACTGTCGACTTCGATCAACGATGCTCTTCTGGCGGTCGACCTGAATACCATCGAGCTTGTCAATCTTCAATCCAGACAGAAGCAAACCGGGAGAGAAACGCAAGTCGTCATCTTGAATCGCCTTCGTAAGCGCATTCATGACGTAGCTAAGAAGCGGAAGTGTTCGATGAACCAGCTCGTGAATAGCGCTCTTCTGGCTTATTACTCAAAGACTGAGGAAGGCAAGCTCAAGAGATCAACGAAGCGACGCGGGGTATCCACGCATTCGTACGACAGAATGTCGGAGTTGGAGCGGCGGGAGCTTCAGCAGCTGCTCTCGGGGCTCTCAGCAATGCAATCAGTCTCCGTCGATGCAGAAAAGCCTGATGGGACGCACTACGAATACGATCGCAATCTGAAAGCGGTGGTAAGAGTCGCGCCTGATGGAGAGCGATACCCCGTCGAGGGATTCGATGTAAATTTTGAGCGTGCGTCCCAATAGGGTCCACACAACTCTACCCACGAGGAAATGACACCCTGAGCCAGCAGAAGCCAGCACTGTTTATTATCGCGGGACCGTTGGGCGCCGGTAAGACAACTTTCTATGAAGCCTACTTGAAGGAGGCGTTCCCTACGCTGGTTCCCGCCGTAAGGGAACAGCAACAACCGTTTCTCAATGATCGGCGTTCTTTTGCCGTCGAAGACATTCGTGTGGACACGCAACTGCTAGACGAAGCCAAGGCGGCAGGCTACTCCACGAAGGTGCTGTTTATTTCCACGGAAGATGCGAATTTGAATGTCGGGCGGGTGTTGGTGCGCATGAGTCGCGGTGGACAAGCCGCGCCGGCGTCCAGCGTGATTGATTCTTATCGGGAGTCCACGAAGAATCTTTCCGAAGTCCGTAGACATGCCGATGACTTGATCGTGTACGACAACACCGCGCATGACCGCGGCTACCGCGTAGTCGCGCATTTCACTGGCGGCGAGTTGGGTAAAGCCGCACAGACGATACCGGACTGGGCTGCGAAAGTGTTTGGCAAGGAATTACACTCCGCAAAGCAACGAGGGAAGCCGGGCCGGACATGATAATCACGTGAGTTGGGCTTTACAAATGCGCGGTTGGACTGTCACTACTCGACCGCAAAAGGCGGAAATCAGGGGCACCTCGAATCGGAATGTCCCCCTCCATTGTTTCAATCGTTATGTCGCAGACTCCCCCGCACAGTTTTGCTTTTTCTTGCGCGACTCTTCCAATTTAATCGCATGGGGCAACTTTAAGGCTGCGAAATCCATCGTTGCGCTGGTGCCTCCGCGGGCGGTCCCCACGGCTGCCGACCCGGGATGCCCAAGGGCTTCCTGGAGGTCCCGGCAATCCATCTCAGGATAATGTTGAGCCGAATAAAAGAATTTCTTTTCATGATGCTATATGTATAGTAGCATCATGCCGTGGCGCTTATAATTCGACAGTTCGACAGTCGCCACTCCAAGGTCGAAGATCTTCTCTGGGCAGGTAGCATGGGCAACAGAATTGCGGATCAACTGAGGAGTGACGTTAAGAACCGAGAGAATCACCGCGAGCGGACCGCAGTGAACCAAGCGAACGAGCATTGAATTTGTGAAATGTATTCGGAGAAGGGAATTGGCGATTGACAGCACTACGGAGGCTCTTATGGCCGCCTCGGCTCATTCAGAAGTTCAGAGAACTAACGACGCTGTTGTTCATTTTGAGCGGCTGCTCGACAGCGCTGAAGCAGCTGCACTCTTAAGAATTCATCCAAAGACGCTCCAGCGGATGGCGCGCAGTGGCGAGATCGCAGGCATACAGATCGGAAAGCTATGGAGATTTCGTGCATCTGTGCTGAATTCCTGGCTAAGCCAAAAAACGCGTGGATGAGTTCATCTTGTCCTGCAAGAGGCGGATCTCGACTCGGGCGCGCAGCTACGGTAGTCTCTTCGTAGCCATCCGTGTCGCCTCACTGAAGGGAGAAAAATGAGGCACACGAGACATCAGCTGGGAAGTTTGAAACTTGCGGAACGCAAGAAGGGAAAGGTCTGGGAGTTCCGATGGAGAGATGTTCAATCAGACGGTTCAATCCGGCGAAAGAACATCGTCATTGGCACCCTGGGAGAGTATCCCAACGAGTCTGCGGCACAGTGTGCCGTGGATGCGCTTCGCTTAACCATCAACCGACACACCCCGCACGGACTCCTCAAGGCTGTCAGCGTCGAGACCCTGGTCAAGCATTACCGGGAGCACGAACTGCCGGACATTTTTCACAACCGGAAACCAACTCCCGGAATCGCAGACGAGGGACAGAAAACTTACTCAACGCAGTATGCCTACGAGGTCTACCTCAACAATTGGATTCTTCCACGATGGAGGTCCTACCGGATTTCCGACGTCAAGGCCGTGGACGTGGAAGCGTGGCTCAAGACCGTTCCTTTGGCTCGAGGAAGCAAGGCCAAGATCCGCAACATCATGAGCGCCTTGTTTTCTCATGCCATCCGTTGGGAGTGGGCAGACAAGAATCCGATCACAGATGTACGACAGAGCGCAAAGCGTTTATGGACGCCCGATGTTCTCACGCCCCTGGAGATTACGGCTCTTCTCGCAAAATTGCCGGAGCCACTTCGGACGGCGGCGGAACTCGATGCCTTTACCGGGTTGCGCCGAGGAGAACTGATTGGTCTTCAGTGGCAGGATGTGAATTTCGAGATTCTGGTCATTCACGTTCGCCGCTCAGTGGTCATGATGGTCCAAGGCTTGCCGAAAACGGAGGCGTCTGCAAAAGACGTTCCGTTAGACGCGGCTCTTGCCGAATCTCTGCTGAAATTGAAGATGTCCAGTCCGTACGACAAGCCTTCGGATTGGGTATTTGCGTCGGCAAAGATGAATGGGAAGCAACCGTACTGGCCGGAGACGTTGTGGCGACGCTATGGGAAACCTGCTGTAAAAAAAGCGGGCATTCCAAAGCGAGTTGGGTTTCACACATTCCGTCACACTTACACGACTCTCTTAACGCAAAACCACGAGGACGTGAAGGTCGTGCAGGAACTGCTGCGTCATGCCAACAGCCGGATTACTCTCGATCTGTACGCGCAGGCTGGGATGCCGGAGAAACGTCTAGCGCAGAGCAAAGTAGTGAAAATGGTGCTGAAGCCCGGAAAAGCAGTGGCCTAAGTGGACCATATTGGACCATGGCGGGAAATGTTCATTCCCTCTAACTGCTTGAAAGGAATGGCGGGGACGACGAGACTCGAACTCGCGACCTCTGCCGTGACAGGGCAGCGTTCTAACCAACTGAACTACGTCCCCAACCGTGGAATCAACAACTTGCCGTAAAGCCTTGCAAATAAGGTGCT
>Ga0209648_10003765_pt1 | contig 12804 bp, 13 predicted proteins | sample GraSoi2013_115cm_FD_185830 | JGI IMG/M metagenome (GOLD analysis project Ga0209648, IMG submission 185830) | Grasslands soil microbial communities from the Angelo Coastal Reserve, California, USA - Sample 9_17_2013_115cm (SPAdes) (version 2) | ecosystem: Environmental > Terrestrial > Soil >...
ATTAAGAGAGCAAAGGTGAGCGTCAGGCGCGGACCAATGTTGAAATAGTGGACGTTTGCTGACTTCATTCGAGCTCGCTTAGCTGTTTTCCTGATCGTGCTTCTTCTCCGTCAAGGATAAAACGTATCGGATGCACCCACCAGTCGTTCATGCTAGCGCACTATCTAGTCCACCGTCTGGGGCGGGCCGGTACGGAAACCCGTTAGTTTGATCAGTCGCCTTTCCAGTCCGGCCGCAGCTTCTGGCGCGCCTCTCTCTCCAGTCAGCACTGAACGGACGGCGCCGCTATAAGCTCTGGCAACTTGCTCGTATGTGCGCCCAGCCTCGCTGGACGGCCGACCGACTACACCGCCCTTATGCTGTCTCGTTTTCCCAGAATGGTTGTGCAGATCCGAGAACGCCGGCAGGTCGTAGAATTCGGGCTGCGCAGATCGGTTGACAGAAGCGCTTTCGTCCTGCTCGTTCGAGTGGATTTCCGCTCGAATCAGATACTGAACAAGCTCGATGGCTTCCCGAGGATGGAGAGAATGTCCCGAAACCGCCAGGCCGGAACCTCCTAAGGTGCCAGCCCGCCCTCCGCGCCCGCCAGGAATGCTGGTATAGCCAGTCCTTCCGACATTCAGCGAAGTTCGCCAATGAAGCAGGCGAGATCGCCCACCCTGGGCAATCGTTATCCCACCCCAGACACGGCCAAATGCCGCTCCACCCGAGTCAAGAACGTTCTCGGAATCCAGTTCCGCGTAGCCTACGACGCTGGGTGGCGATATCCAACCGATCCAGCGCTTGGCCCGTTGCCATGCCCGAATGGCCGCCGGATTATTCACGCTGATTGTCCGGTCATTTTCGATGATTCGTCCCCCTCCTTCGGCGACCTGCCATTCCAAGGCATTGCAGGTTAAAGCTTCGGTCGCTGCTCCTTGCCAGACATAACCCCAGAAATCTTTCTTGCCTTTGGCGCGCTCGCCTGCCTGGATGCGCTCGGCCATGCGCTCAAGCTCGTCCCACGTCTTGGGAGGGTGGTCATAGCCATATTCGCGGAGAAGGTCCGTTCGATATTCCAGAACACCTATCTGAGCCCCTAAAGGAATAGCCACAACCTTTCCACCCACGGTGTAGCTGGGCAGCAATTCTGGCTTCAGTGCGGAGATTTCAGGCGCCAAGTAGGGTCGCAAATCGGTCAGATCCCCTTCGAGAACCCCAGACCAGATCAAATCGATACCTAATACATCGGGACCCGAGCCACCCTCCTGGAGGAGTTTGCGCGAGAGATCCAGTTGGTCGAGAGTGTTTTCCGGAAACGGAAGAGTCTTTAGGTGGATACCTGTTTCCCGCGTGAACTGCTGCAATAAGGGCAACTCTGTCGGGTCGAGTAGCGGCCACCCGGGGCGGAGGTAATTCAGCGTCACCGGCTCTGGTGCGGACTGCCCGCAAGAACCTAGTAGCATTGCGAGCAAGAAAATCCCTAAAGTCCTCCTTACGCTCACCGAAATCCAGCGCACGAGCGCCACGCCAGGACGTCCTGTCACGGTATTGGCCACACCATCCTTAAAAACATTTTTCGACTCTACTGCGTTCAGCGAAAAAGGTTTCTTACCCTTGTAAACAAAGACCGTCGAACGGGCATTCTCTTCCGAAAGATGATGCCTCCAGGGACTATTAATCTAATCTCAGTCCCGGAGCTAGAAGAACTCCGGAGCGTGAGCTTGCCGCCAATGCGAGCGGCACGCTCCCGCATCCCTTGCAGTCCGAAGTGTCCATCCTTTGCCCGATCCGCGATAGCGGGATCGATGCCTGTGCCATTGTCATCTACACGCAAGGTAAGGTCGCGCGCATATCTGAGTTCAACCTCCAATCGACTTGCCCCCGAATGTGTACATGCATTGCGGATGGCTTCGTAACCGATGCGGTAAATTTCATCCCGGACGATGGGATGCATCTCTCTGGCATCGCCAACTACAGAAAATGTGACCGCCATCGACCTAGGGATGAGGCCGTCCTCGGTCACGCGCCGGAGAGCTTCCGCAAGGTCGTTGGTCTGGGTCGTCGGCCTGCGTAGGGAATTCAGCGCCGCCCGTCCTTCCTGCATGGCGCTCGCGAGCCAGACCGATAGCTGTTGCATGGCTCGACGCATTCGGATGGGGTCGGTGGACAGCTCCAGCGCGTCATCCACAACCAGCTTGCTGCCTTGGATGGTCTGGAGGAAGGTGTCATGCAGGTCCCGCGCGATGCGCGTGCGCTCGCCGACGCGCTCTTCCAGCCGCATGTTGAACTGCCGCGCCACCTGACGGAGCCGGAGTTGATAAAACGCAGCGAGCAATGCCAGAAATGCGGCCACGCACGACCCGCGGAACCACCATGTCTGCCAAAATGCCGGATCCACCTTGAGCGAAATCGCAGCCTCGGAATCATTCCACTGCCTATAACTGTTGCTTGCGATCACACGGAACCGGTACGAGCCTGGGCTTAGATTTGTGTAGACAGCTTCCCGGGCTGCGGTTGGCTCACTCCAACCACGGTCGAAACCGTCAAGAGAATATCGAAAGCGAATGCGCTCCGGCACGGCGAGGCTCAAGCCCGAATACATAAACGTGATCCGCTTACGAGAAGAAGGAATTCGAACTAACTCGCCCACGGTAATGGGATCGTTGTCCGCCATAATGGCCTCGACGTGAGGCAGTGCTGGAGCTGATGTGTCCGTGATGTGAGACGGGTCAACAACCGATAGGCTACGAGTCAACGAAAACCAGATCCTACCCTCCCCGTCCGCAACCACCGATCTGTTTCTCTTCACTCCCATGGTGTTTGGCAGGCCGTCGGCCGCCCCATACTCGCAAATCTCGGCCGAGCTTAAGCCTCCACTGGATAGCTTCTGATTGGACACCCGCAATACATGGCCTGAAGTCGCGATCCAAAGCCATCCCTTCTTATCTTCAGACATTCCGAATGCCTCTTCGCGCAGCGAGTCCGGAGCTTCGCGAGGAACTTGCACGCGCCCCGATTTGAAGAAGGCCAGTCCCCTCGACGTTCCAATCCAGAGAACGCCGAAGGAGTCTTCAAAAAGGCAGTTCACACTGTTGGACGGCAGCCCGTCTCCGGTTGCATAGGTCGTCCAACGCCCACGCGACAATGAGCTCAGGCCATTTGGAGTGGCAAACCAAATCGTTCCGTCGCGTGTCTCCAGGATTGCCGAGACGGTGTTCGACGCAAGACCGTCAGTCGTCGTGTACGTTACAAATCTTCCGTCTTTGAACTTACTGATGCCGCTGGTCAAGGTTGCGGCCCACACTGTTCCATCCTGGCTTTGATACACAGCAAACACGCTGTTTTCGGCGAGGCCATTTGTTTGCGTGTACGTTTTGACGTCTATCACTCCATTTCTGTATTCGAGACGTTTTAGACCGCTGTGTTGTGTGCCAATCCAAATCTCGTTCTTGCGGCCCGTGATGGAGTAGATCACTTCCTTATGAAGCAAAGACGACTTGAGAGCCTGAGCTCGGCCGTCCTTGATGGCGTACAAGCCACCTCCTGCGGGAGCGAACCAGGTGCGATTCTCACTGTCTACATAGATTGGTCCAGCGTCGATTGGCCCACCGTCCTTCGAGTGCGCGCTCCCCGCGGTCAGCGTGTAGGTCACAAATACGCTGTCCCGGATGCGCTCCAGGCCGCGTCCACCTCCGGCCCAGAGATTCCCCTCGCGATCCTCAAACAGCGCGTCGACACCCCGGCCTCCAAAGTCGGACTCATCGGAGAACGAAACGCCAAAGGCGTTGATGCGAAGAAGACCTCTCGTTGTTCCGGCCCATATGTTGCCATCGTGGTCTCTCAAAAGAGCAAGCACCTCGGTGGTAGCCAGAGCTGACGGCGGGTCAACCCTGCTGAACAGAGTGCCATTCCCTCGATATAGTCCTTTACTGGTACCGACCCACAATTCCCTGTCACCCACGGGTAACAAACAATTGATTTTCTTATCCGAAATACCTGTAACGCGTGTAGTCCGCCCATCTGCGAAATAGAAGAGACCCGCTGCAGTCCCTAGCCAGATTTTGCCGTCGCGCGTCTCCGCCATGGCTAGGACTAGAGACGGTGGAAGGACGGCGGGGGGAGCCAGCACTTGGACGTTATCTCCTCGAACCCGGAGCATTCCATCTATTAGATCTGTGAGCAGTGAGGCCCCGTCTTCTTCTCGCCAGCTGCCTGCGACTTCGAGCGTCGTTCTTCGAAGAATAGGCGCCAGGTTCACAAATTTTCCATCGCGATTGCACAGCACACCCGCTCCCCAGAAGATTACGCAGAGCCTGCCGTCGCCATCGGTGGTCAAACCTGAAACGGCGTCGCCTGAGAATTCAGAAAACGATGAGGTCAGACGAAAGTTAACTCCGTCGAAACGCACCAAGCCCTTTTCCGTTCCCATCCACAGATAGCCATCGCTCGTCTGCGTGATCGCGCCGATGGCTCCGCCAGGAAAGTCGTTATCGGTAGTCCATTGTTCACGCAGGTACTGCGACAAGGTGTGATTCGGATCCAGAGCACGCGCTTCACCGGCCAGGCAGATTAGTGCTAGTCCGGTGGCGAGCCATCGAGACGGACTTGGCATGCGGATCACGGATAGTACTTAAACGTTTCAACCACAATTTCGTTTTCGCGTTGCAGCGGCACTTTTCCCCATCCGACGACGTACAGATTTATGCGCGCCGCCTCGCCACCTGCCGTCGGCACACGGGCGGCAAAAACATGCTGGTTCAAGGGATGAGCTCGTCCGGTAACCTGTGCTCCGGCGTAAGTCGTAAAGGTCACCTGCCCAGGCTCCCAGCGGAACGCGTGAGTGAGCACGCCAGTTGGCGCATTAAACCGAACGATATTCGTTGGGATGTAATAGGGCTGGACGACGTATTGCGCATTCTCATTGTTCGCGACCCCCCACCGGCTCATTTCAATATCTAGTTCCTGGCGATTTTCGTCCGTGCCGACCATGCCATCCCAGGTGAAGAGGGTGAGAACAGCAGAAGGTTCCAGTCGCGAAATGTCGCGCACCACGAACAGGTACGTCCCGTATCCTAAACTGCGCGTAAGTTGGACCTCCGCGCAACTCCATCCGTCCTGGTTCTTCGTTACGCGGAGATGCAGAGCCCCAGTTTCATCGGTCCAGGCATTGGCCGGATCAAACGAGCTCATGGAGCCAGCGCGATAGCTTAATAAATCACGAACTAACCAATCGTAGCCGCTAAAATGGAGCATTTTAGGCGGCGAAGAAGGAGCGGCAACTCGGCCTTTGACGACCGCAACCGCCGCGATCGCGCCGCCTGAGGCCGGCAGCAATTCCGTAGTCTGTGGCGGCAAGTAGCTGGGATCAACCAGCAAAGCGGCATACTCCTCGCCCAAATGGGTCACGTTCTTCCATTTGGAATCCGCTTGGATTTTGGTGAATAAAGGATCTCGAGCGAAAGGCTGTATCCACCAGCGGCCTCCGCTTTTGACATACAAAACGATCCGTTGTTCTGGACGGACACCGATCACCGTTCCCTCGATGGTGTCCATGTTGTCCAGACCGCCTACAGCCGACACTGGAATCTTGGTGAACTCGATGGTGGGTCCGGTGAGAGTATGCGGGGACCGGCAACCAATTAGCAAAACTCCGACCCACAACCAGAAAGGCAGTGTCCGCGCAAACGCCTTACGGGTCGCGCCAGTCTGGCGGAAGATGTCACGTCGGCAACATTTCTTCGCGAACTCATCCATAACGAACTCTGCCGTCCCGTTGCTCACCGTATCTCAAAACTACGAGGTAACAGTTGTCGACGCGTCTCCAGTTGCTTCGAGTCCGGCGGAGTCAACGGAAGAAAGCGAAGACCAAGTCACGCAGCCGGGCTTCCGTTCCGATCCACAGAAATCAATCCGTGATCGCACGCCTGTCCTCCGATGGCTCACGATCAACCTCTACTTCTCGCCGGAGAACATAGGTGAACCTCTGATACTGAAATTTCGCCAGGTCTCTAACAAGCTTATCTGCGGACGCAGGGATGCGGTTTCACCCGCACCGTCGACACTACCCAATTCGGGGCTCTCGCGGAATATCGATATCTACGGCCAGCATCCTGTAGTTTTCTACAGGCGATTCACATTTGCAGCAGGCCGCGCCGAACCGCGATGGTGACTGCATGAGTCCGATCATTGGCCTGAAGTTTATCCACCAGATTTTTGATGTGGAAGTTAACCGTGGTCTCCGCAATCGACAGTTGATCCGCAATCTGCTTGTTGCGATAGCCATCGCGAATGAGTCGAAGAACCTCCAACTCCCGCGTCGTCAGGTCGTCGTCACCCATGTGCTCGGCGATGCGAGCCGCTACGTCGGGCGGAATATGTCGCCGGCCAGCGTGCACCGATCGGATCACGCCCAGTAATTCATTCTTCGGCATGCTCTTAAGTATGTAAGCCGACGCTCCCGCTCGCAGTGCACGCTGGATGTCTCCATCGCTGTCTGAGGTTGTCAGCATGATGATACGAGCTTGTGGATACTCTCCTCGAATTGCAATAAGGATGTCGGTGCCGTCGGTGCCAGGGAGCCGAAGGTCCATCAGGGTGATGTCGGGTTGATGACGACGAAATTCAGCTACAGCCTCCACGGCGTTCGACGCGTGGGCAACGAGAAGCATGTCCTGCTGAGAGCCGATGATCGTGGCCAGTCCCTCGCGGAAGACCGGATGATCCTCTACGCTGAGGATACGAATCTGCTTGGCCTGAACCATTACAGATGGCCTCGTTTCGGCAATTGTAATGGTTTGTTTGATTTCTGGCCAAAGCCTCGATCTGACATACAGAAATCAGGCTGCTGAGCGATGCCAGTCTCTCCATCGGTGCCCGCCGTTCCTTAACTTCCTGTTTGTCAACGCTCGGGTGATCCTGCGACAACCACGTCCTTTAGGAATTCTATGGATTCTTAGACCTGTGTCTCGTCGGACGAGTAGTCAGTCGAGAGGCTGAGATCCTTCCACCTCCTGTCTGGCTCAAGCTTTTCGAGAGCACTCTTCTCAGCTGCTGCGTAACCATCGCTTCCGAGCAACATCCGTAGCGGCGGTTCGGAGAGCGGGGCGATGTGCAGAAGCAAAGATACGCTGAGAACATTTGTACTGTCCCGCTGGATGTCACCAATGAAGCGTGTATCCGATCAGATGGAGTTTCCGGATGGGCTCCGAGTCCGCGCATTGGGGCTCGTGACAATCACCGCTGGCCAAATCATGTTGGTCATCCCAATGCGCATGTCCCGTGTCTAACTGTTCAGTACTTTTCCACAACTTTTGTCGTAAGTACATCGCCCCACTGCAGAAAAATATAGGGCCAATGCTGTGGTTGTCGGGGTTTTCAAAAGTTCGTGACACCTCTAGCTTTTAAAGAAATGCTGGCGAGCATAATCGCAATTTAATTCAAGGAGCAAATGGAGATGCCCATGAGGAATCCTGGCCTGGTGCTTCTCAGCATTAGACTTGGTGTCGTAACTCTCGACATCTGTCCAAATATTGGCGAGGCCCTCGACAAATCCGCCGGGCTGGCGTCTGCTTCACTCTCGGCAACCTGCATTCACACAATCACTTCGAGTATAGGAGGCTGTAGTCATAACTTTGGCAACTCCCGTGCCTGTATCTCAACCGCAACCTGATTCAAGGAAATCAATACAGGGTTATTTTGTTTTCGAAAGGACAAAGACTATGGAGTGGACCACACCAAAGTTCGAAGAAGTTGCGCTGAGCTGTGAGATCAACTCTTACGCTAGCGCCGCGCTGTAATCCTCGGTAGAAATGCACACCCAAATCCTAGACACCCGTGTTGGGCGGTTTCCCGCAGGGAATTGCCTTGTTAAAGAAATGCGGGCCAGCGTAATCGCAATTTATTTCAAGGAGGATGATACAAATGTCAATAAAAACCCGTAAAGTGTCATTGCCTGTGACAGCATTGATCAGTGTTCTTTTATTAGTCCCGGCGCTCAGCGCGCAAAAACCGTCAGGCGAGTCCCGGTCTGGCCAGTGGCGAATGGCCGGACAGAATCTGAACAACACCTGGAACCCGACAGCAGAGCATTCAATCGGTCCTGCTAACGTCAACAATCTGACAACAAAATGGGTGTTCACAACGGGTGGCGATGTTTCTGCTAGTCCTACCGTGTCTGGTGACGCGGTCTACTTCCCCGTTGGAAATCCCCGGTAGCGGGAGCAGAACCGTAGCGTAATCCGTAGTGCGGTGCAGCCGACATTAATGCCCTGGACTGTGGACGAGTTCGAGAATTCCTTGAATAGCTTGAAGCCCACGCTCGCCTTCCTGGCTGGCAAGACGACTGTTGCCGCGCCACCAATGGCATTGACCCTATAGTGGGCGGGGTTGGCTGGGTCGACTCCGCTGATGCAAATTCTTCCGCTGCAGAAGGACTGCGGGAGACGGTTGCCGCCGTTCGAGGTGCTTGGCCAGAGCGAGCACCGCTGTTCGTGCGTATTTCGGCGACCGATTGGATCGATGGCGGCTGGGATATTCAGCAGTCGGTTGAACTCGCCCGCCACCTGAAGGAACTTGGAGCAGACCTGATCGACTGCTCTTCTGGCGGCAATGTACTGCATGCAAAGGTTCCCGTCGGTCCGGGTTATCAAACGCAGTTTGCGGAGCAGATACGGCGGGAAGCCAACATCCTTACCGGTGCGGTCGGGATGATCACATCTCCCATTCAAGCCGAGCACGTCATCGTTAGCGGACAGGCGGACGCAGTCATCATAGCCCGCGAACTTCTGCGAGATCCGTATTGGCCCTTGCGGGCGGCCCGTGAGCTAGAACAGCCAATTTCGTGGCCTGTCCAATATCTCAGGGCGGCCCCAGAAGGCTCACAAGCCCGCGTTGCGGTAGACCTCAAGAATCTGGAGTCTTGCTTCGAGGAACAACACGCGATTCCTGAGCGCTGACCCTCGGCCCACGCCGGAGACCGACCAATCGCAGTAAGCTCAGACGCGTATCGAACTCGCGACGGTGCCGGCTCGCAGTAAAGAATGGCAGAGCGACGGGACTCGAACCCGCCGACTCCTGCGTGACAGGGCAGGACTCGGGTTGGCTGTTCTTCTTGAGCGGTGCGCTACCACACTCCGTCCACACGCTTCACTGCAGAACACGTATCCTCTTGATTAGTCTGATGAATTTCCCCCACGCCCCAATCGAACGACTGATTCTGAATCAGTTGCTCGCCTACAGTCGTAAGCGCTGAAGATATGAGGATGAGCAGAAAGTCGAGCTTGATGCCGGAATTCGAACAGTAGTAGCGTCTGCCTGTGCTGACGATTCGTGCCATGAGCAGCGGCGAGGGCTACGCACATCGCCACCTTCAACAGAGCGACTACTATGACGAGAATCGAACTGTCGAAGGCCAGTGGCATGGACGCGGCGCTGAACTGCTTGGACTCAGAGGGCAGGTTGCGTCAGAGGATTTTGAGCAGTGCGGCCAGGTCTCGACCCGCAAACAGGAGAGTTCCTCCGGCAACGCCACAGCGCGGATCGCATTGCCAGCGATGGCGTGGAACAAAGCAAGGCCCGCTCGCTCTACGACATGACTGCCTTCCTGTGTTTCTCGAAGCTGATGCTGGTGGATGTAGCAGCCGCGTGGCAACGAGCCGACGCTGAGCAAAGGCTATGTGTTCAAAATTTTCTTTTCCGAGACGGTGTAGCGTACCACCAAGACCAGAAGTTTTTGAACACCGCTAACCACACATTGTTTCAACGCTAATGAGAGTCAGACGTCTTGGAATCCGCTTATAGGGTTGCGGATCATGAGAATCGGCGTTAGTCGTGATTCCTGAGGATGAACTGTCACGATCATTTCCTGGTTAAGTTCGGCTAATCGCTGAAGCGCTTCGATTCGCAGGTTGTGGACGGACTCCAGTGTGCGGTGGAGAAGCAATGCTGTTTCCTTGGCGGAATATCCTTCCAACTCCGTCATTACGAATACGAAGCGCTCAGCCGATTTCAATTGAGTGACTGCGTCCAAGAAGGTCCGAAACCCAATTTCACCGTCCTGAAACCACACATCGCGCCGCGCTTCTCGGCGACCCGGTTGAAGAGTGATCGCGCCGATTGCGTGCTCGATTAAGCAGCGCTTGCTCCACGATTCTTCCCAGCCTTTGAAAACGTTCCTTCCTGCCAAGGCTTTGTCTATCGCTCCAACGAAACACTCTTGTGCTTCTTGATGATTCGCGGTCAGGAGAAATGCGAGGAGATAGAGGTGTGTCGTATTCCTTCGGAAGACCTCACAGAAATCGGTACAAGTTGCATAGTTGTCACGAAACTCTCTGACGTGTGGCTTTGAATTGCGACTCATGTGCGCCTCCGTCCGTCTGCTCTCTTAGAAGCCGTCCACGCCTACTGTGGCTCTTGCTCCAATTGCTTCAGCTCTTTCCCCAGCATCATCTTTTTCTGCTCCTTCGACAGCTTGGGAAACAGGAAAGAAATCTGCAGCCGCATGGTCCAGGACGGAGCATTCGCAGGATGCACAGCATTGCCGTAGAACTGAGCGAGGAGGCTCACCGGCTGCGCCCCGAACTTCGTGACCCGTCCGATGCCGCCGCCAACCGGCACCGTCCACACGTTGCCGTGGCTGGCTTCCCAGTTGGCGGTGATGATCGGCGCCATTCCAATGAACCAGCCTTTTTGCAGGTTGTAGTTGATGAAGCACTGCGTCAGGAACTGATTCACATCGGGACGGCTGCCCGAACCCGCCACCGACCAGACATTGTTTGCCAGCACCCCCAGCGTCCAGTGGCCCGGTTGCGTCAGGGCAACGATGGATGGCCCGGCGCCCAGCTTCCCCTGTCCCAGATACGTATTTGTTGCTGTGGGCAATTGGAAGATCGGTCCAACTCCCCAGATCAACTTTCCCGGCTTCTTGGGTGTCGCCCAAACCGTCCTCTCCCGTTTCGGGAGTTCCCGGTGCGTTCGGCAGTGGCTGGTAGATGATCGGCGTAATCCAGCGGACCAGCAGGTTCCAGTCTTTCGAGATTCCAATTGGTATCACGGGCTGAATATTCAACACGTCCTGATTTCGGTAGCCGGGATTCACTCCAAAATTGGTGTTGTTCTGCAGTGGGACGCTGATGAGGCTGGACACGGGATTCTGTGTCGCCTTCTGTAAGTCTCCCGTCTGATTTCCGTCCTCAGGTTTTTCCTGGGCAGCGGCAACCGCGGAAAGAAGCAGAATGACCACGAGCGCTTGCATGAACTGTTTGCGCCATGCTGAACTGAGCATTGCTTCCCTCACTTTCTCGCGCATCATTCGGCTTTTCATCTTTCCTCCCCTTATTTCAGAATGTGATACTCCCCACAGTCTGAAGGGAATATCCCTGGACTGTGGATGAGTTCGAGAATTCCTTGAATAGCTTGAAGCCCACGCTCGCCTTCCTGGCTGGCAAGACGACAGTTGCCGCGCCACCAATGGCATTGACCCTATAGTGGGCGGGTTTGGCTGGGTCGACTCCCGGGCCGGTGTTGTTGGAAGTTTGCCACTGACCGTAGCCAACCAACCCGAATTGCAGGAGCGTATGCATGTCCTTCTGCAGCGGAAGAATTTGCATCAGCGAATAGTCGAGGTTGAAGCTCTGGCCGGGATGGATATTGGTTCCTTGCTGGGTCGTATGAAACTCGTAGAGTTGATAGCCAGAAACCGAGGTCCGTTTGTTCTTGGTCAGGTAAAAGGTTTCGCCTGCGTTCGGGGAATTGGTCCAGTGTCCCGTGCCGGTGTTGGTGCTCGCGCCAGCAGTGAACCGCCCGGTTGGCGCGAAGAATCCGTAAGCTACTTGAATGTCGGTGCGCTTGAAACGCCAGCCTAGGGTAAGCGGCTGATAGAAAGAGTCGGAAAAACCGCCACCCCCACCGATGGCGCCCAGCGTCGGCGAAGAAATAGAGCTGTTACTGAACGGCAGGAGCGCTGCCAAGGCATAATTGCCGCCAAGAACCTTCTTCTTGGTCACCCACTCGAAAGCGTTGATGTCGATGAATACAGCCGCATTGTTTTCCGCGACAGTGGCGCCGCTCGCAGATCTAAATTGATTAAATGAATAGTCCATAAAGAAGTTGGCATAGCTTAATCCTGGCTCTGGCATGACACCGGAGTTGGTAGCGTTGAAGCCCGGCGTATACACGCCGCGCACGGGTGGGAGTGCTTGACCGTGGCATAAACCAGTACCAGCCAGCAGGAGCACGCCCAGCTCCAACGCGGATAACATTGCAGACATCGTTGATCCTCGATTCAGCGTCACCAGGAACTCGTTTCTATTCGCCGAGATGCTTGAGGCGCGGGGATTCCGCCATGCCCCGCGCCTCAATGCTTTTGCCTTGCATTGTTTGTCTACTTTTTGCTGGGATAAACGGTGCGGAGTTCCTTGCCGTCCACCTCGACGAATTTGGCGTCGACCATGACGGCTGCACCGAGTGACGGAACCGAGCCGTTATTGACCCAGGTGTGCAACCCACCGCGGTTGATGAAGACGTCGCCGGCCTTCAGATGCACGACTTCACCGCTTTCGAGTTCGCAGTCAAGCTCACCTGAGATCTGGATACAGTAGTCCACGGTTTCGGTGCGGTGGGTGAATCTCGCAGCGCCGGGAGCGATCTCGTCGATCCGGAGCAGCGTGCCCCCACCGGTGCCCACATAATTAGGGATAAGGTGTTTGACGAAACCCGCCCGTTGAGCGGCGTCAGCGGCGGGCGAGTTGTCGACCGGCATTTGATCAGTCGACCACAACTCCCAGCCCGTGATGCCGGCGATCCCTCGAGAAACTCCAGGGAGCA